>JAAUYG010148662.1_pt1 | contig 12202 bp, 10 predicted proteins | sample 7278091 | NCBI WGS metagenome assembly JAAUYG01 (sample SAMN14350201, study PRJNA611818) | marine sediment metagenome | isolation source: surface marine sediment (0.6m) | place: French Polynesia: Moorea | collected 2018-08
CTTCTCGGATAAGCATCTCTATTGATTGTTTAAGTAGGGAAAAGGTTAATGGTTAAAGGGAAAAGGAATGTAACAATCACCCTTTCCCTTTCCCCTTTGTCCTTTCCCCTACCCTCACCGAAAAAGCAGCAATTGTTAAACGAGAAGTATTGAATTTAGAGGTTGTCTGAAAAGTCTCATCTGCTACATCAAAGCCCCCTAAATCCCCCAAGTTTGGGGGACTTTAAGTTGTTCTCCACCCAGAATTGGGGGGCTGGGGGGCAAAACCACAAACTCGAATGTAAAAACGATAACTTTTTAGAAGAAGGGTAAAATGATCGATAAATTAATCACAAATCTTGTATTTATTCGGTAAAAGCTTGCACTCTGCCATCGGGATTTAATAATAAACGAATTATAGATTTTTGGGACTCAGTAAGAGGAGAAATAAAAGTTTCTCCCTGGACAGGAATATTAGTTTTACTTAAGTATAGTTTTGAAGCTTTGCCAATAGGAACTACTCGTTTAATTGAGCCATTAGAATTTAAGAATAAACGGTATTCAAGACTTTGTTTGAGTTCTGTTGGTGGTTGCCATTTTTCTTTAAAATAAATTTTAACTTCTTGTAATTGGTCTGGTTTTAATCGAGAATTATTTAAAGCAAGACTGGAATCTTGATTAGATTGCGCTAACTCTTCAGGAAATTTTATGGTTGAATTTACGGTTGAATTGTTTAGCTTAGCTAATTGACGATTTGCATTAGGGTTAATCTCTGTTTTGAATTGCTGGTTGGGATCAGATCCAGCTGAATCTGTAATTATTCTTTGTGCTTCGGCGGCGGCAACTTCTCTATCTTGAGCAACTTTTTCCTCTTCAATTTTAGTCTCGTCAGGAATCGTAATTACCGACTCAGTTTGTTGATTAACAGCATTTTTTTTCTTGGTTGGACTCTTGGTTGGACTCTCGGTTGAACTATCTAATCCTGACTGGCGGGCTACTTGGGATAAAGGATAGTCAGCAGGATCGGGTATATCTGGCTTGGGTTTGGGGGTATCAACTGCGGGTGGTGGTGGTAGTCTTTTGGTTGATGATAAAGGTTCGGTTAATTTGGGCTTGGGGGTTGGTCTTTTAGCTGTTTCTGGTATTTGAGGCGGAATAACATTATTTAGTTGGGGAATCTCTGGTGAGGACTCAGATTTGCTAGATGAAGCCACATTTTGCGGTGATTGACTTCTAAGAGCGATCGCACTAATTCCGACAACAGCAACAGTAGCAGCTGCTACACCACCCCAGAGAGGAATTACTTTTGTGGATTGAGATGGTTTTGATTCGGGTAATGCAGTAATTTGAGTCTTGTATGCTTCTAGCGCAGTTACTAAATCAAATAATTGTACTGTACTGAGTTTAATTTGAGCGGCATTACTATCATGAGTTAAATTACCAAAAAATAGCTCATGATTAACTAATCCTTTAGGTTGTAAATAAGGCTGATTACTAAGAGATTTTACACTAGGCTTTAAATTTATTTTCGCTTCTATTCCTCCGACAAAAGATGCCTGGAGAAAATTTTGGATATAATTATTAATTACTATTTGAAGTTGTTCTAAATCTTGGCGATCGCCTTTTATTTTTACTTGTTTTGAGGTAGGTAATCGCGGATCGTCAAATGTTAGTTGAAACTGAAATTTTTGCAGAATATTTTGATTTCTCCAACGAGAGAAAAGAGATTTTTTTCCTTTTATTTCTAAGGTACAGGTAGGTGGGGTAAAACGATGAAGAGTATTAGACATTGTTAACTATTAGATGAAGTTTGAGCAGCATCAAAAATAGCAATCCAAAGTAGACGATGACCATTTTGACCACTATAAAATAGAAGATCGATTAATAACTTCCAAGCTAATTTTGATGAAGATACAGTAGAGATATCCGAAAAATTGCTAATTCTTTCTTGATAGTAATTAATAAATTTATCAAGATAATCACCTAATAAAGCAGTTTGATGGGGTGCTTGATTTTGTTCTGTTGCTTGCTCTAATAAACTGACTGCACGACGAAGTAATTCTTGATGCTGATTGGCTAAATAACAAATAATTAATACTAGCGATCGCGCTTCTTCTACATCTAGTTTTTTTCTACCTCGCGAACTTTTTCGCTGGGGGTTAGATGCCCTTAATCTCCAAAGAGTAATGCGATCGCCAACTACCGATTCTAAGTTTAAATCTTTAGCAGCTTCTAAAATAGCTTCGGAACTAATATTGGCGATCGCCTCTAGAGCCAATAGCACCAGATCCAAATGGGATTTAATATTCTCTAATTGACCATCATTAGTAAGCTTTGGCTTGCTTAAATCTTGCCATCTAGATGAGTCGGAAGTAGTGTTGGCGGTGGGTGGCATAATAACCAGAAGCAGGATTACTACTATAGTAGCTTATTGTGTTTGGTGAAAACTTCATCAAGATTTCCTGATTAATACTGTTTTCTAAGATAGGTTTTAACCAGCATAATGGATCTTAGATCAAGCTTGATATTTTTACTTAAAATGACTTTTTACTTAGCTGGTGCTGGTGTCTACTGTGTTTTTTTACTATATAGAATGTTTAGCGATCGAGAATGTTCCAAAACAGATCGTACATCCTGGGTGGTAATTGCGATCGCATCAATATTTTGGGTAATTGTTATTCCTATATCAATTATGGAAATACAGGCAAAGACAAAGGTAAAAGCGCAACTAGATGCTATCCCCAAACCGATTAATTTCGGTGCAGGGGCGCAACATATAAAAACTATTAAGCAAATAGAAGAACCTGGGGAAAATATTGCTTCTTAATTAAAATCTGTTGACATACTCCGTGACGCTAACGAACGCGGATTCTAGAGTCAAACAGCAATTTTCGTCTGGGATTGTCCTATATTGCCAACCTTAGTAAATGGACAAGTTTTTCCCCAGTGGTACTCGCTACATGATGAACAGGCAATCTTAGAATTAAGCTGTCAAGCATTTAATTTGTTTGTTTAGGTTGACGGGGAGACAAGGAGACAAGGAGACGAGGAGAGAATTTTACTGTTTTCTGTCTAATTTAATAATATTCAGTTTAAATGCACATTAGCTTGGCAGAGATAGCAATACGCTCTGGTGTATAAAAATATCAAAAATACTTTAGTCTTAAAAATGGCTAAGTAAAACTCATAAATATATGCTCATTGTAATCTGTGGTGCGACTGCTAGTGGTAAATCTAGTTTAGCTTTAGAAATAGCCCAACGCCTAAATTCAATTATCATTAGTGCAGATTCACGCCAGATATATCGTGAGTTTGATATTGGTACAGCTAAACCATCCCTAACGGAACAAAAATTAGTCCCTCACTATCAGATTGATATTTGCGAACCGACGGAGACATTAACTCTGGCAGAATATCAACAGCAAACCCAAACAATTATTGAGAATAATAACCAGAGGGCAAATAACCATTTACCCTTGCTGGTAGGTGGTACAGGATTATATTTAGATTCAATTACCAAAGGCTTAAAAATTCCCCGAGTATCGCCGCAACCAGAATTGCGCTCTCAACTATCGGCTTTAGGACAAACTCAACTTCATAATTGGTTATCCCAGGTTGACCCCATAGCAGCAAATAAAATTCACTTGAACGACCAATTTAGAACCTTAAGAGCCTTAGAAGTATTTTACGTTACAGGAATCCCTATTACCGAACAACAAGGCGAAAATCCCCCCGATTATCCTATTTTACAAATTGGCTTAGATTGTGATGTGACAGCATTAGATAAGAGAATTGCTATCCGTACCAACCAAATGATCGAGATGGGTTTAGTTAAAGAAGTAGATTACCTCTGCAATAAATATAGCGAAGATTTACCCCTACTAAATACCCTGGGTTATGGCGAAATTAAACAATATCTAGCTGGCGATCTTACTTTACAACAAGCGATCGCTTTAACCATAACCCATACCCGTCAGTTTGCTAAACGTCAACGTACTTGGTTTAGAAAAAACCAAAAGATTAACTGGTTTGATAATAGTAGTCTTAATTTAGTTGAGCAAGTCTGGCAAAAAATACAAGAATTTGTTGATTGTTGATTATTAAACTACAGATCTAAAACTACTTTAGCTGTCTTAGGTTTAGAGATGCAAATTAATACCGAACCTTCATCGGGTTCACTAGCAGGGGATTCAATGTATTCTACTTCTCCTTCCTCTAACTGGCACATACAAGTCATGCAGATTCCTTGACGACAACTATAGTCAGGATTAAGAGCATTCGCTTCAGCAAATTCTAATAAAGTACCGTCCTCTGGTGTCCAGGTTACAGTTTTATCAGACTTAGCAAATACAACTTCTGCGCTATCTACTGTTCCTTGGTTATCACTTCCAGCTTTAGGTTTACCTTTAGTTTTACCCCCACCAAAAGATTCAAAGAATACATTTTCTTCGGGTACGTTTAATTCATCTAATCCTTGTTGAAGAGAATCCATAAATGAGGGAGAACCACATAAGAAATATTCGGCGTTAGTTGAACCGTTATGTGTTTCGCGGATTTCGGGAATAATGATATCTTCTAGAAGTTGTTTATCTGCATAACCTTGGCTGTGATATTTTCCCGCATCTTGTACACCAGGACGACTATAGCGATAATGAATATGAAGATTAGGATAAGATTTGGCGATCGCATTTATTTCTTCACGACAAGCATGATATTCTCCATTGCGCGCACCGTGAACAAACCAAATATGACGCTTAAGATTTAGACGACTAGATGCTTTTGCCATACTAATCATTGGTGTAATTCCTACTCCGTTGCTGATTAACACCGCAGGAACAGAACTATTAACATCAATGTAAAACTTACCACTAGGAGGTTTACAGGGAATAATTGAACCTTCGCTAATGCGATCGTGCATAAAGTTAGAAGCCACACCAGGAGGTACATCTAAATCTTTAGGTGAACCTTCTCGTTTGATCGACAGACGATAATAGTCCCTAGACTGAGGATAGTCTGACAGGGAATAGGTGCGAATTACAGGGCGTTGTTGCTCTGGAATCTCTAACTTAATCGTCAAAAATTGACCAGGTTTAAAATCAGGCAGTTCTCCCCCATCAACGGGTTGAAAGTAAAAAGAAGTAATTTCTTTGCTTTCTGATTCTTTTTTGACAATTTTGAAGTTACGCCAGTCTTGCCAGGTATCGTTTTGAGTATCTTTTTGAGTATCGTTGCTTGGAGATTTTTTCTTTTCTTGGGAAACACTAGATTCAGACTTATCTTTAACTACTAAACCAATACCCGCACCAGCGATAAATGCCAATAGGGAAGCGTATACACCAATTTTATTAGCTGATTTATCTTTGGGATTAGTTAACCCAATTGCTACTGCTGCAATCAGTGTCGCAATCGCTAATGATGTACTTGCAGCAGTAATACTTCTAAGCAGAGGATTATGAATTTTACTGAGACTACTAAACATAGTTTTGTTAGATGCTTTGATCTGAAGATTACCAACCAAACCGATGAGGTAATTATATTATTTAGGTCAGCTTAATTTTTAATCTCAATATTGTATTATCTTGCTAGGGGAGCATAGCCAAAAGTAACATTAAATTCTTCACACCAAATGGCTACTGATTGATACTGATCTAGCTCAACCTCATTAGGAATAGCATAACGTTGCGAACCATTAAATGACTCTAATGCACCTAAGCTAATATAATCTCCTTCTTGTACTGTCATCTCAACAGTATTGGAATTGTGTAAAATAACTTTAAGATCGGGACCACTATCAGTTTTAAAGTCTTCACTAATTTCTAGATATTTCACACCATCTTCTTCGACAATTTTGACTTGTCCTTGAGTTGGATGATCGACTCCTACAAACTGACCGCCTGTAACGCCTTTAGTACCTAGCAATGAAACATTTGATTTTTTTGAAATAGAAGACAGTTCGTGCTTTTCAGAAGCAAAGGCATGACTCGAAACTGTAATACCAATTAACAAAGCCAATACCATAGTAAAAGATAAACGTTGCATAAATTTTCCTCATTAATCTACTTTCCTCAGTGTGCTTGGCAATACTGAATATTGGCTGAAAAAGTAATGAGACAGATGAAAGAAAATTATAAGACTATATTAGCGAGCTTTTGGTAAGTAGGTAGGCAAATTTATTGATATATTTTTGGGTATAGCTATAGCTATCTTTTCTCCTCCGCTCTTTGCTAAAAGTATATCGGTTTATTTTGCTTAAGTCCTTAATGCCTCATCTTGGCAGCAAGATGTAAATTGCTCCCAATCGGCAACAGCAGAGAGACAATTAATTTGAGCTATTTCCATTTTGGAACGAGAACCAACCAAAATTAAAGCAACATTACAGCGAGCAAAAAAGTCTAATAGATTTTGTAAAGTATCTAGAGGATGAAGGTGACTTTGATCTATGATCACCATTTTTAATTCTGCGGTTTCAATGATTTGTAAGAGAGATTGATTTGAGTTTAACCCACAGATGCCTAATTTAGAACACAACTCTTTGCCTAAAGTATTTAAAAATTGTGCTGCATTTTCTTCAGGAAAAGCCTGATAGTAAATAGCAGGAGTTTTTGAATTATGATCGACACTTTCAATAAAGTTCTGAATACTATCAAAGCAATCAGGACAACTGTCATTATAAATAATTCCATTTTCACCATTATTTAGCTTGGTTTGAAGCCAATTTAAAGTAACTATGGTTGTAGATAATTTAATCATTAAACTAAATAGATTTTGCTATAACTTGAATATTCGATGTAGGTATTTATGATTTCAAGGAAATAAAAAATAGATAAGGCATAGATAAGATTATTAAATATATTTTTAAGACATTTAATAACCTAACTAATGACAAATTAAACTAAACTTGGTATCCAAATTATGGCTTAAAATAAATTTATATTCATAATAGCAACTAAAATAACAACTTGAATTCAGCGTTTTTACTGAAAAAGTATTAATATCCACTATTTATTTAACATTTTATTTAACATTTATTTGTTAGATGAATAAATAGTATAAAACATTTTGAGAAATTCTACCAAAAAAAGATTTTGCATATAAATAAACAACAATAAACAACAATTAAATTGATTTGTTGATTATTAAAAATAACTATTAACATCTTTAATTACTTGGATTTGAAATTATATTTTACTACCTTTGCAATTAAGAGCAAGTTATTTTGATCACACTAAAATTATACAGTTACAATTATGGTATTTTGCGGTTAAACGAGATGGTGGAATAAGGTAAGTTGTTAATTATTTAACTTGATTTAATAAAGAAAGCTAAATATCTCTAGTTAAATTAAGAGATTCCCCAGAATCGAGAGTTTTTATTTGAGCGTTTAAATTCAAAGCAGCTTGGAGTTGCCCTGGTTGAAAAGTACGACTCATAACTACGTAAATTGAAGTGCGATCGCAACCAATATCTGCGGCCACCACATCATCCCAAGATTCTGCCGTAAGGCGATCGATGATGCGCCAATGATTATCTTGCCAACACAAGCGACGCGAAAATTTAAACGGTGTTTCTTTTTTTCCTGTAATTAGAATTTTTTGTAATATGCGACGAATTAAATTAGGAAAAAAACGTCCAACAGATAACATCACTAAACGTAATATAATTAGATTTAAAGGGTTCATTTGTTTTTGTTTTGCCCAGCCCAAATTACCAGAGATCGCAATTTGATCTGCTTCTAATTGAATTTGATAATCATCTACCAAATGCCCTACTGCATTTTTGAGTTTGTCACCTTTTTTAACTAGCAAAGAAAATTGAGTATCCGAAGCAACTAACTTGCCATCGCGAAATAGTTTAAATACACCACCCTTATTCAAGGCTAAATATAGTTCCGTATTATCTCGGCGATCGATGAGAATACCACCTTCGACTAAGTGAAACCGCCCTTGAGGACGGGGTTGTAGAGGTGGGCGGGCAGGGATAAAATCACGCCAAGCCAAAAGATAATTCCAAGTATGATGACCAATAATGCGATCGTCAGCATAACAAGAACCCAAACCATCAGCTAGTCCTTGTAAAAAGCGATCGTTAATATTGAGAGCTTCGGGCAACCATTTACCCACCAACTCAAAGCCATGGGGGAAAAAATTATAGGTGTTACGGCTAGTATATTCTCCTCCATAAGAACCATCGGGATGCACAAACTGGGCAGCGAGATTTACTCCTAAGGCGATCGCTTTTTTTAATCGCTCACTAGGATTGAGTTCATACACCCGTGCCAAACAAGAAATAGTTAAAGTATGATAACCAGGATCGCAACCTTCATATTCAATAAACCAGCCTTCGGGATTTTGCCAAGATAACACCTGTTCTAAACGTTCCTTCTTACTAACATCCCAACGATCTGTTTGTAACAAGTTAGCCAGTAACTCTAAGCACAGGACAATTAAAGCTTGATGATTAGTTAAACGCCCACTTTCTTGATGTTCTGCTAGCCAGTCTGCCCGTAAACGAAAAAAAGCCAAGGCTTCAGGATTATCCAAACCCATGAGAGTATAGCTTTCAATACAGGCAAGTAAGGAAAAAGCTGCTGCCCCTGCTGCCCTTTCATAGGGAAAATAATCATCACAGGAACCATTAGGATGACTACTCTTAGCCGCATAGATAATACCTGCTGACACCCATTCCTTAATTATGGGTTGCTGGTAAAAAATATTGTCAGTCAAGTTGCAATGATATGCCAAAGCCAAAGGATAAACAAACTCCTGAGACATTCCCGCAGGAAAATCAATTACTTTATATTGCCAAAAAGTGCGATCAAAACAACCATAGGTAGGACTATGAGGATTACGATCTAATAGAGTCAGAATTTTAGGAATCTGTTTTAGAGCTTCGCGAGCAAATAAATCTCTGTTATTCATAAGAAAGTCAACAATTGATCGAGAACTGAAGATACAGTTGATATTCAACTGTCAAGCTAATTTTAAATTTAAACAATAAACAGGCAAATCTGGTTGAAAACTAATCATACTATCGTTAACTACCTGAAAAAGCCTTATATATTCTAACCAATCTCAATTTACTTCAATTATGAGCGTTATCCTTGAACCAACAAGAGTTTCAACCCTTGTAATTAACAATAATCAGCACTGTAATGTAATTTAAGTTACATATTTTTAATTGAAGCTTTACAAAGTAGACATAGTTTAAACAAAACATTCTCTTGTTGACCAACTGACTTCTAAACCATTAGTAGACTCTACACATTCAGCAATATTAAGGATTTGATCGACTGTTATATTTTCAATGGTTTGAACTGCACCACTAGACCATTCGATCTTAATTTCCTCAATTGTGGTGTTGTCTGCCAGTCCAAAGTGTAAACGAGAATCACTTTGTACCCGATCGTGTATTGCCCCTGATTGTTGACGCAATTGAGTAACACCACCAGCGGTAACATATACTTTTGCTCCAATACCATCTCGGTTAGAGACTACTCCTTCTAGGTCAATTTCTATCCAATGATTATCGTTCCCCTCATTTTCCAAGAGTTGATAAGGTGCATCTTGATTGAGTAAGGGGGGGAAACTACCATTGGTAATAAACAAGTCAAGGAATCCATCGTTATTGTAATCGGTAGTGCTGACAGAGTCTCCAATACCCAAGTTACTTCCCTGAGCTTCTCCTAAATCTGTTGCGGCTATAAACGTACCATCGCCTTGATTTTCGTAGAGGACATTAGGTTCATTGCCCGCAGCATTAGCTGTCACTACATATAAATCGACATCCATGTCATTGTCAAAATCTCCTGCTACAGTACTAACTCCTGCGGTTCTAACGCTGTTAATTCCTGAATCGACTGTTCGATCTGATAACTTTGAGCCATCATTAATTAATAATTGATCCAGAAAAGGTTGAAGATTATTATTAAAAGCGATCGCTTTAGTTTCTGTAATGTCACTTGAAGATTCAACAATAGCTGCAACTAGATCTTGATCGGGAGTTGATAAAGATATTTCCCATTCGGCTAAAGCTGGATCGTAACCAATGTAGAGTCCTTGATCTTCTCCTGGAGCAAAAGAAGCAAGTCCTTCCACTCTTAAATCTTCAGGATCGAGAGTTAACTTCAATTCAGTAACCGTGCTATTGTCAGTTCCTAGAGATATATCAAAATCGGCTGGATTTAAACCAGATGCTCCGATAAATATATCTTCTGGGTTAATTTCCTCAAAACTAAAACCAAAGGTAAACAAGTCGAGGGTAATCTCTCCCTCAGTTTTAAATCTAATACCTTGTTGATTTTCTTTACCTTGGAAATTGAGATTAAGAGATTGATTATTAGGAGCAAAAAAACCTGAATTGCTTAAACCTCTTCTGGTTAAATAAAGATCTGGCAACAAATCCCCGTTAAAATCTTCTGAAATAAAATCTTGAGCTTTAAAATCATCTTCTAAAACTGATTCAGTGATATTAGCGATCGCTGTAGAATCATAAATAGATATTCCTTCAAAGGGATTCAGTAAAATTAATTCTGGTGTGTTATCTCCGACTAAATCCGACAAAATACCAAATCGAGTTGGCGCTAGATCAAAACCTAAGCTGGGACGAAGATCTTCAAATTGCTCTGTTTGAATCTCTGTTTGAATAAAAATTGTTGCTGGAACTTCGCCATCAGGACGTTCCCCCGCACCTTGTAACAAGTCTAATAAACCATCATTGTCGTAATCGAACCAGAGAGGATTTCTCCCGCGAGAACCAATATAACCTAACCCTAAATCAATAGCGCGATCTACAAAAAATCCATTATCGTTAACAAAAAACTGATTAGCAATTTCTGGATCGCTAAGACTGCTATTACCAGCATCTCCTCCTACTAACTGAACTAAATCTAAATCACCATCATTGTCAAAATCAGCCCAAGCTGCACCATGAAAATCGCCCCTAGGTTGCTGCTCAAAGACATTGAGGGTGACATCAATAAAAGTTCCATCACCTTGATTTTGATATAGAGTAGCAGGCAAGCCATGATTACTAACCCATAGATCCCAAAATCCATCATTATTAAAGTCTCCCCAGGCTACACCATAAGAGCTTCCTGTGTAAGAAATTCCACTACTATCAGTAACATTTTTAAACAAGATTTACTCCTTTTTTGACTAGAAATATTTGTCTTAGACTGTTTTTGACCTTGGGGAGAAGTAATTACTCATTGCTTAAGATAAGCTCGTGCCATATAAAAACAGGCAATAGATTTTCCGTCTATGGGTTCACCTGCTAGGATAGCTGCTTCTAACTCTTCCTCGGTCATTAGTACTACTTCTATATCTTCATCATCGTCTTGGGGGGGTGGTGTCTCTAGTTTTTCTAAATCTTGTGCCAAAAAAGCATAAATATATTCATCAGAATATCCAGGTGCCAGGATAAATTTACCCATATCCTGCCATTTATTCGCTCTATACCCAGTTTCTTCTTCAATTTCCCGTTCTATAGTTTTAAAAGGTGATTCGTTAGCTTCGACAGTTCCCGCAGGAAATTCTAATAATCTTCCCTCTACAGTAAAGCGATATTGTTTGACCAAGACAAATTTACCGTCTGAAGTTACAGGTACAGCCAAAGCACCCCCAGGATGGCGAATACATTCCCATTCTCCTTCGACACCATTAGGTAAACGCAGTTTGATTACTTCATAATTGAATTTACGACCTTGATATGAAAGTTTTTGCTTAAGAATCTTTGGGGGTTCATTACCTACAGACATGATAGTTATTTTAAGATAGTTATTTTGAGATATTGCCAGGATTGCACAAATATCATATCTTAACTCAGATTTTTCAGGTTTTAGGTTGGATTGATTTTCGGCTATGTTTAACAGTATGAAGATCTTGAGATATTCTTGAAAAGAAAGAGCAATTAAAAATTAAATATGGCTGCTAAACGTAAACGTATTGCCTATCAAGAATTTGGTAATGTTGATAATTCTCAGGCATTAACCAGGGGAGTACCTGATTTACCACCCCAGCAACAAGATATTAGAATACAGGCAACGCGATCGGGACGCAAAGGTAAAACTGTTACTGTGCTTACAGGATTTCAGCATAAACCAGAAACTTTATCTAAATTACTGAAACAATTAAAAAGTCAGTGTGGTAGCGGTGGTACGATTAAAGATAATAGTCTAGAAATTCAAGGAGAGCATAAACAAAAGCTTTTAGAAACTCTAACTAAA
>JAAUYG010199712.1_pt1 | contig 12202 bp, 12 predicted proteins | sample 7278091 | NCBI WGS metagenome assembly JAAUYG01 (sample SAMN14350201, study PRJNA611818) | marine sediment metagenome | isolation source: surface marine sediment (0.6m) | place: French Polynesia: Moorea | collected 2018-08
AGTGTTTCAGTCGCACGTTGTTTGTTCTCTGCTCTGGTTCACGTCCACCGTACTGACTGAAGTGATCAACCTTGACCTTCCAACACTCCACACTACACACAGATGGATGTGCAAAACAAACGAGGAAATGAATGTGGTTTATGTCAGGTGGGGCGGGTGCTACCTAGATGCCTTGATAGCCTGGCTCTTTGTTGCCACCAGTTATGCAGGAAAGAGTCTTGAAGCAAAGGAGTTTGCGTTGGCAGCGAATGAACGAATACCAAGCGGTTCAATCTCAATTTTCAATGGTGCTGCATGACGTGGTCACATAACGAAAATCTCAAGAAACGGGGACACTGTGACAACAGTTGCTGCAAATCCAGAAAGTTGATGAATGTGCGACGAAGAGAACAACAGGGTTTCAACAGGTCATTTGCAACGTTGCAGTGTTTTCCTCAGAGAGCCAGCTGTTTCATTATGAATTGCATTTCCTAATGCTACAAAGGTCTTTCCAACAAGAAAATCTTTTCTTCAGAGAAGCAAGTTGAAAGTTTCATCTTTTTTCATCCTTGATGTAACATCTTTGTGAGTACAAAACCGCAATGTTCCCACACACAAAAGTAGAAAATGTGATACCTTTGGTGAAAAGGTGAAGATATCTTTCGTGCAAACTGCAAATACGAGCAGTAGTTGAGGTGAAAAGGGAAAAGATTGGAATGCTTGAAAGGCTAGGTTCGTTTAAATACCGCGATGATTTCATATTTACAAATATTTTCACCTATTAGATATTTGTTTGGAAAGGTAAGACAAGCAGTGCAGTGGCCTTACATTCCGCGCATTGAATCTGGTGTGATGGATTCATTCACACGAATCCCAGAGGGGAATCCGTTCACGGAATCGCGTTGGGCGCAGGTTGATGGGTGCTGCGAATCGACACCCAGCATATCACTTCTGAAGAGAAAACAAACACAAGGAAAATGTTCCAACTTTGCATTTTCCGTCTGCAGACTTGTGCAACCAAATGAACAACGAAAATCATAAGGACAAGGACATTCTTGCAAGGTCCGTTGTGACATTGCTTGGAGTCGGGACGGGAACTGTGCATAGATGCAAGTTTTTCCTTCTGTGAAAACTTATCCGACATTCACCCTGCCGGCAGGTAAATTGTCACACCCACAGACCAAGACACAGAGTTTCGTCTGTCAGCATCTTTTTCCACGTCGGAAAGCATCGTCACGTAAACGTGCTTATGGTGCCAAATATGATCCACAGTATCGGGTTACACAATGACATAATACCAGTGCCCCTTTCAGAAGAGTCTTTTTTGAAGCATCTGATCTCCATTCAATTTCCTGCCTTATCTCCTTTCTTTGCGCAAGACGACAGAAATTGTCTGTTTCTGACAGCGCATCCAGACGGGTTCTGATTCGCATCTGGAACACAAACAACGTACACCACCGCAGAAGACCCTGTGTACTTGATTGACCATCTGGTTAATTCTCAAAACGCATCCCGGACAACGCAGTGTGGAGTTCCGCCCGAAAATCACTCCATTAACCACTGAAGCCTGGATCCCCCTCCCAGACGGAGGATTTAATCCGCAGCACTCCTTGTATGCACAGCTATCATCAGTTTATGATGGATGCGGTTTTTGATAGACGCGAAACGCACACAAAGCACACAGGTTTCAAATCTAACAGGTCACGCTTCTGTTTTCCGTGTCTGTTTCCAAAGGCTTGTGCGAATGGAATTCACTATATCTTCTTCACAAATACATCTGAATTTCCATTTGAAGGTCATCATTGGCGAAGACCAAAGCAAAACTGACAAAGGCAAAAAGCACAGAATTGTGTTTCGTGAAAACACAATGGCACTGCTTCGAGTCCACTTACTTCACCACGAAACAAAAAGAACCAAATTTGGGTCACACATTTGCTGTTGTGGTCGCCAGTGTGAGGATTTTTTTTCCTTTCCCATTCTTTTGTCTTTGGTGTAAAAATCCGCAAACGGCGCCAAAGCACCACTTGTGCACATCCCCATTGACCCTCAGAAGCTGTTCAGCCGTTTTCTTTGCGTTGCCATCTTCAACGTTTCAATGTCCAGATCTATGTACACTCCACAGAGAACTGTCAAGGAAAACATGGCTCAAACATTCGAGCTGGGAAGGACATTTTCAGCATCGGGAGATGAAAACTGATTTGAAACTCAAAACAAGAGACTCATCGGGCTCTTTTCCAATTTTGTCCTGTCAAAAAAGACTCTTCTAGCAGAAACGCTTGTGGACGCAACAACCTCACCACCCAGGAGCTGACTGGAATTCCAGACATTGTACTTTCCCAACATTTTGCCCTTTCATAACAATGGGAAATGCAAACACAGGTTTCACAAAGGAAACACTTGTTAAAATGCTACAATCCCATCCGCGAACACAGCAAAATATCAAACAATCTGTGGGAAACGTTAGGCCTACAACGCAAAGACGTTTTGTCTGTCTTGCATTGGGAGTTCTAGGGTTTTCAGGGCAACACAATAACGGTAACTTGAATGCTTTGGCGGTGTATGTGAGTATATACTGTGAGTACACAAACTTTGTTTGCTTGGAATTGTGATGCAATTTCAGGCTAAAATCGACTTGCTATTCTTATTGTTGAAAAAAGCCCTCAAGACCAGACAAACATATATACTGTCAGCAGGCACGAAGACACCTGAATTAAAAGGTTTTTTTTTCTTGCAGAGGACCACAACTTTGGCCAAGGAAACACTGCTGATAACTGCATGCGGAAATCTGAAGCAAACACTCTCGTCATTAGAAACTGGGGTACGTTTCACGTCACAATGGACGCCACTGACACGCGAAGCGAACCACCTTTACCTTCTTTCCTCCGGAAATACTGCATTTGAATGAAACTCACAACACCCAGGCTTCTTCAGCAGAATGCAAAAAGCTTCGGTTGCTATCAGAACATCCGCACAAGCTGCAAACTGTTTGCCCAGAAATTAGCCACGTGGTTATGTGACAAAACGTTGGGGTATTAATCTACACAAGTAATAGATTTGGAAGGTTTTTTTCACAAAACAACGTAAAGAGGCTGGAGCTATAAACACAGCGATTGTGTTTCTTGGGACCTCCTTCTACAAAGTGCCTCCCCACTGCAAAAAACGGCATCAATGTGTTCCATCCATATCACAAAGTATCAACAAGTCACAGCAGCTACTTTTTCTGTCTTTTTGCTCTTTTTAGCACGGAATGTAGCAATGCGGACACAAGTACTGAATTCATGAACCTTGTTAACAGCTGGCAACGACGAGACCAACAAAACCGCTGGCCTTGTAAAAAGAAAACTGCAAATCCACTCCAAAAACGTCTGTGACGTGTCTCACACGCACACGGAGAACATTGCGATTAGAGGGGTTGCACTGCTACATACGTGTTGGCACCCCTTTATGAAATGACATCCCCATACAACTGTTCCACACCAACTTAACAATTTTTATGGTGCATGTGAAGCCATCTTGCTAAAGTTCTGAGGAACAAGCAACGAACCTGAAAAAAAAACTCTGGAGAAAGAGATCCAAATTTGTGTTTGTAAATTTGCAAGAGGTTCCCCGTGAAAAACATACCATATGAATTTGAGCAGTTTAGGAGTTCTGATGTTGCGAAAGTGTGATGCCATGCCAGGGGTATCATTGCAGGAGGAACCAACGCCACTTTTTTGTCCTTCTCAAGCTCAGTATTCCTGTTTTCCAGATTTTCAGACCTGGGAACTGTGTAACTGCAGGTTAGATTGCCGCAACCAGACGATTAGAAAAAAGATAAAATTGATGCGGAAAGAAATATTAGTCTTGGGTGGCCTTCAAGACTGAGTCAGTGGAAAAAAGGGAGGCGCACTGACTGATCTGCTGCATTTTCCTGTCATCGCTGCTTCTGTCTGTGAAGTGGAATGACCCGCGGTGGGATGGCGTCTGTCGTCAGATACACCTGAACTACACCCCGACATTTCGGACCCACCACAACAAAGGCAAACGCATGAGACCAGAAGCTTGACACAAGCACAGATAAGCAATAATTTTGGTACCTTTTTTCTCAATTTTGGCTTCTGATTTTGTGATAAGAAAGTTTTTCACTCATCCTTATCTGCGCGTATCACGAAACCGTGATGCATTGGCAACACCAGCTGCGCACTGACTCAAGCTTCAGGGAAGTAAAATGCAAAAAAATATTCATTTCCTGAAGACATGTTGCACACAAGGGAGCAAAGTGTGTCAAGAGGGTGTCAAACGAAATACTTCTACGCCACTTTTGTCTCGTGAATGGTTTCAATTTATCAGGAATGGGAAGTGTTGCTTCTGGCTCTTCCTTGAATTGAGCACGAAGACATGCGAAACCAAGATGTTTTGTCGCAATCGTATCTTGGAGACCAAACTGCTTGACGAAGGAAGCTGAGATTGTCCCTTTGGACTGAGGAACCCCGCCAACTCAGCACGAAGGGTTAATTTGCTGTCTTGTTCGGAAAGGCTTCTTCTCAAAGGAACCTAAACCTTTCTTGGATGACCTCTCCCAAGGCTTGCAAAACGACGAATTTTTCTGTCAGACCGGTTCGTTTGGTACCACCCTTAGGTGTTCCAGACCCAACAATTGGAATTTGCGTCGTGGGCTCCGAAGACTTTTTGCACAAACCCCGCAACACCCCTATTATTTTGAAACAAACAATGCCTGTGGGGACAGAGTGGAGGTGTGCCGAAGGGTCCCTAACCCCCGTTCACCAGTAAAACAGGCTCTTGAAGCAAATGTTTTTTGCAGCGTCACAGGGTTTTCCCTGTGTGGGGTCAGAGGAGGGGCTGGGCACACTTTTATTTCGTGGAACAAGACACAAAGCTCACTCACCGCTGGTTGCGCAGGATGAGTTGTCTGCGCCGCGGGGCCCTCGCTGCTGTTGCAGGTTAGCGCCTCTGCGCTTCTTGGCAGGTTTGTGAATGATGTGCAGCACCTCGCCCGCTTCCGTCGCGCCGTGACGACCCCGACTCGTTCCCGACGACGACGACGATGGTCGGCCGGAAGTGACGGAAGCCGCCACATCCGGATGCGGCTCGATGAAATAGTTCTCGTCGAACGCGCGTATCTCTCCGAACTGCAATGAAAAGCGTCTTTTGAAAATGACTTTTCAAAAATAACTAGCATTCTCGGTGGTACTTCTGATGAAGTAAGTCATCTTTGGCTGCACGACACAGAATTCAGGTGGTACTTCAGACTTGTGGGGTCGTCAAAGAGAAACTATTGCTTCTTTGCAACAAGCTCCTGGCGGTTCTCAGGATATGTTACGCCTTGGCTCAATGTCTGGTAGTTTTTTGCCTAGCAAAGTACCTTCACTGGCAAAAATATTTCCAAAGCAGAGTGCTGGGAAAAGTAGCTGCTTCTGTGGTAACAAACTGGTAGGAAATGAACTCCCACAGAAGTATTCAGTTGCGTGAGGTCTCTTTATGCAAAAACAAACCGCCTAGCATTGCATGGTACAAAACTACACGCAAAAAAGCCTCGCAGTTCACTCGCTTACGATATTCCAGCCTGCAAAACTGCAACTGCAGGCGTCTTTCCTTCTGCGTGCAGCAGGTGTTACTACTGGCTTTTTACCAACACCGCTCGTTCTACATGATGGAAGAGGGACTGGTCTCTAAACCGCACTTTTTCCATGGCACAGAGCTCAAGTGCTAAACTGCTTGCCGTTTTGTTACGGGCAACTTTTTTTACACTGACGGGAACCGCACATGAAGAAACCAGTTGGATGAGAGATGAGCGCAAGATTTCAGAGACAACACAATTCAGTTGGGGGCTTACTCTGGCTTTCTGCATGGGGTTGTGTTGGCTTTCCTTTGCCTTTCAAGAGAAAACTAATCTGTGATTGCCTTCTCCTGCAGTGTACTTTAATCAATCTCGCTGTCATGCTTTCGCGTTATGCGTTTTCAAGGCGCCGCTCCCATTCAATCCTGAGGAATTCACTTCCGCAGATGGGAAGTATCTCTCCAGAAACGATACGACCGGTGTCAGCGAACGTTCACCTCCCAACACGTTGTGGGGCAATAGGTCAGAAGACATAACAAGCGTGGAAAGTTGAAAGCCTCTAATGAGACGATTTTAATGGTAGTCGCGGCTGTTTGTCTGCTTCACTCATAACTCTCCCTGACTGCAAACCCTGAAGCTTGCCGCCTCATCATTGTTGAGATATTTTGCCTGTCAGGTACATCAACGTGTCTCGCGGATACGAGTTGGCACATCTGGTTAGCGCTCAGAGGCTTTTTTCACACCAAGGTGTGCTTTGCGGGTTACGTTGTCCAATGCGCATTGGATAGAAATTGCTGTGAGTTTCCACTGCAAGCAGTCAGATTGAAAATGCCTTGGATCGTTTCTGCACACGTTGTAAGGCAGCACGCATCGGTGTGAACAGGTCTCTGTTTTCCTGTGAAATTTGGCCACTTTCTCCGCTTATTTCCGCAGATAAACTCCAAAACTTCCCTGAACTTAGCTTGGGTGCTGCCTCGAGTCAACCCAGTCCTTGCTGGCTTTTTTTTGATTGGGGAAAAACGAATTGTGCGGTTTCTTGCCACGGGTCGAAATTGGTACAAATCCCCAATCTTGAACCCGTCAACATACGACAGGCAAGCAACGCACTGCAAAGCACAGACCCGCAAGAATGTCTGTGGCGTTTGTTGGCAACTTCTGAAACTGAACAAAAGACTGATTGTTCTTTGCAAAAATAACCCGAATGTAACACCAACTTTGGTCAGTTATCCAACCACAAATGTCACCTCCACATGAACCAAGCAAGGACGAAAGTCAACCTCCCCCCCTATTAAGTGCCACATCCCCCCTAAAAGTCTCACCCCGCCCCACCAAAATGCCATCCCTTTCAGCAACACGGCAGAGATCGACTTGGCCTTTGTGGCCAATTTTCTGGTTTTCTTTTCCCTCCAAATCTTATCCACAGTTTTCCATCTGCTTTGGTCAGAGAACCGTTAGCAAAGTGGACCCAGACCATTTATCACTGCACAATACGATCAGCCCCCGGAATTCCGCTGGAAAGCATTCTTTGCGTCGAGTTGCGCGGAAGAATCTTGATAGATGAAACGTCGCCACAAGAATGGAACATTGCTTCCCATTCTTAACAATGATAACAAAGGGCACTAGCACAACACTTTGCATCAGACCAATAAATTAATTTGACACTCCGACACAGTTTTTGACTCGATCATGAATTGGTACGAACGAACGTGATGTCCATTCAGGCAGTCAACCCAATTTAGACTTCAGCATCTGCCTTCATCCAGCAAGTATTCTTCCCAAATCTGTTCTGTACACCAAGGCAAGTTGGAACATTCGTTTTTGCCCACAACAGTAAAGGAGCCGCCGGTGTCTGGAAGTGCGGCAGCGCATTCACTGGTTCGTTGCTCTGATGACGCTCGCTCGAGTGCTAAGAAGCAGAATTACCCGCTCCATTTCACCCAGGTTGGGTCTCTTTACCCTTGACCCTCCATCAAGCGTGATTCACCTCTGGTCAGGGATAATTTAATTCAACATTACCCTGTGAACTTTGTCCCTTGATGAACTTCGCTTTTTCCACTTCTGTTTGAGCACACAAAGCAAAATGTGAGTCAACAAGTGGGGAGAACATGCGAGAGAGCCCTAAAGCAGTGACGCTTCTGTGCTCACTTCCATTCCAATTGAAAGATTGTAATCAACAGAAATCACTGTTAAAATATGTGACAGAATCAATTGGGAATTGAGACTGATATGATTGATCTGCTCAATGTTGCACGATTTTTCTTCTTTTTTTCGACTGATTAGGGAATTGGTCGCATCATATCTTTTCATTTCTAACTTTTCTTGAAAAAAAAAAAGGCTTTTTCTTGAAAGTTTTAGCACCATAAATTTATGGATTTAGTTTTCTCTACACACTGTCGAGTGTCAGCTCAATGGCCTCAGACTCTGTCGGAGACTGGCAACATCGCAGACCACACACGAACAAATGGACGGCAAAGTGCGTGTGCTTGACCAAGCCATTTCGAGCTTCGTTGTGTGTGTAATTCATTGTGGTGCACAACTGGGCCACAATTTCCTAAAACAACCAGAAACTATTCAACCAGTGGTGGGTGGTGCAATTCAAAGCGACCTTTCTTTAAACAAGGGCGCTTATCAGCGTCGAAGCTGCACATGTGAGCAAAGCAGGTTTCAGTTCCAATATTTACTACAAGGTGCAGCACTGACCAAAACAACTGCCATATTGGTTAGTTCCATTATTTGCCACAAGGTGCAGCACTGAGCACAATGGGGGCTGCCATATTGGATCATGCATGTGGGCAGCTATGTTTGCCAATTGCCAAGGTAGGGGGTCAGCGGATTGAGCATTTGGCTCTTTGAAGGGGGGGCGCCTCCTGTGGTTTGCGATGACAATGACAACAATGACGGCATCATGACCATGAGATAAGCCTTGCTGCAGTTTGATTAAAATGTTTATCCTCACCAAAACAAAGAACGTACTTCAAAAGAGAAGTCATGCACATTTTGTGACGAACAGTCAAATTTTCCATGCTTGAACCAGAATTGGCAAAAACTACCAAACCATTTGCCCCCAAGGTTCTTGGTGCTGCATCACTCCTGGGAACTCCTGGGAACCTCCAAGCCGATGCGAAAACTGGATTTTCAGTTGTCTTCAAAACTTTGGTAACATACCATCTTGAACGCAAGTTGGGTGTACGTCCAGTGTCTTTTTCTGTCTGCCAACAGTTTCATCATTTTCTCGCTCAGTGATTTTTTACTGACCTGACAACAAACAAAAAACCGCTTCCGCCAAACCGCTCCGCGTAGACAGGTTGTGCAGTGGTACCTGTGTATGTGGACTTCAGTAGAATCAGTTTTGTGGCAGAATGTGCCCTTTAGAAAGAGACATAAAGCAACGGAGAAGGAAGGGGTACCCTTTAATTATGGACAAGGCCCAAAGGCACACCGTCAGTAATTTATCCATCCAGTAATTTAAACATTAAAGTATGTGCATTCACAAACAGTATGAACTGTCTGACTTACAGAGGAGAAAATCCACATAAACTTCCATATCTAATCGCACCTGTCAACAGCAGTTCAGATATACCTGTGCTAAACAAGTTCTTTTTTGGTACAGGAACTGCTAAAAAAGAATCAATTACACGGGTTTGTCATCATGAGAATTGTTCCTGTGGACATCCCTGCGGGAAATTTTTAAGGTGGAAATTATTCTGTGTCGCTTCCTCGAAATTGCCGAGAAAGGGTTCAACAGAAACAACCACTCGAAAGGCTGGTGCTGTGACTTGCATTGTTCAGACCTGCCTCTGGACAAGAGCAACAACCAGAAAGTTCACTCCCTGATCATTTCCTTTCATAAATTATGGTACAACAGGCATGCCCATCTTCACATGATGCTTTGTAGTTTGCTAGGACCAAGGCACAGAGCTGAGAAGTGTTGGTTCCTTCGGTGCATCCCGACGTTTGAAACAAAATAATTTCAAAAACACCAGCTGAATGCATTTCTGAAGCAATTCAATATTTAGACAGTATCGCTGTGTCCGGCACTTTGAGTTTGCTCAACTCTTCAAACAATTTTATCTTTTCCGCCACAACCTTTTCTCAACCTTGTTGTTCAAGGCAGACTTTCGCAGAAACACTCATACAATGTAGGAAAGCAACCACCGTAATCACCCACGAATAACGCGCACCTTTTCACCAAAATCACGGCATCAAAAATAGGGTTGTCAGAACTCGAAATTTTCCAAGTCGAATTGTCGGAGGCTGCTTGTCGACAACTTGTCGATTTGTTGCCTGATATTTTGATGTTTCACACTGATCTGTGTTTTTGCCACTGCTAAAACACTTTGCCCATGGACAGGGCATATATTTTTGGCAAGTTTGGACTTTGGACTACATAGGAGTTCACTTTTGGCATGGGGGAAAAAGCCACAAGTTCAAACTTTTCCTTTGCTCCACAGACTTTATGTTTGATGTCAAGTGAAACCAACAAGTCCACAGAAACAATTGGGAGTCAACAACTACCTTTTTCTACGATTTGTCGACAAGTCGACATTGTCGTGACAACCCTAAATTGAAAAGTAGGGTGTGCGTCGTGTGGGAACGAGTTTTGCTGTCTGTTTATGGAAAGGTGACCAAACATTTCCACAAGTGCGCATTATCTGAGAGTGCGTGTTTTACGTAGGTGATTACTGTAAACTGACGCCGATTCCTCACTGCCGGAAATCCGGGGGGGGGGAGGCTAAAGCAGATCTACATTGAATGTCTTTGAAGTGTTCAGATGATGTTTCCAGGTGTGGAATTACGCGGGGACCATTGCAGTGTCATTCTGACCTGTGGACTGCTGAACTGTCAGTGTGTGGCGACCAACAACGTTTGAGCACATTCGTTGGGTGAGACATCCACAATTACACGAGACCACATAACCTCACCAGTGCCGTAAAGTTTACATATTTTCAGTGTGTTTGACTTTGTACCATAAAAAGACGCAGCAAGGACCAGGTTACCCCGTGTAGGGTGACATGTCGTAACACAATTTAAACTTTCCCAATGTTTGCTTTCCAACTCGCATTTCCTTTCTTGTCCTGCGCTTTTTTACCCCTTGTGCAAAGATTACGCACCTCACTACGATCCCTGTTGCTTTTATGCTTTTGTTGATTGAAGGTTTCTGATAAAAAATGTTCAGTTCAACAAAGTAAAAACTTTTCATCTTCAAACAGTTTCCAAATGTTACGATTCTGCTGCACATTTCCCTTGATCTGAAAATGCATGTTTGCAATTCCGAAAAAAAGGTCAACCAACTGGGTCACCTTGGATCTAAGGTCACGGAAGCGATTTCAGAGTTTGGCTTGCCTGCGCACAGGTAACTTTCTGAACTTAACGCCAACATCTTCGTCCCTGTTTGTCCCAAAAGCCCAACCCATTCTGCTCTTCAGGAACACACGTTTCTCATACTGGAAGTTGACAATTAAATTCACATTGAAAAAGCCCGTGTAGCTATGCTTTTTCTTCCTGACAGTTTTCCACAAGAAGTTTGCAATGGTTTTGCTGAAGTGTGCAAGTGCCATTTTCTTCTGAGCACAAAAGAAATGTATTCTATGGCCACCTGTGTGGCTTGTCTTCTGTGGAGTTTTACAAGCAAATAAAAAAGTCTCAGACATTGTTGGACAAACAATACTTATTCTTTGCTCCAACCCATGAAATTTTGACCTTGGTTGACAAATGCATTTTTGGCGAAATTTTCAATTCGTTGTCCAAACAAATGCAGATTGTACAGAACACGGTTTACGGCCTCATTAAAAACGTGTCTGCGTCTCACAGTAGCTTTTTGAGTGTAATTTATTTGAGCAAGATACCACCAATTTGTGTGTATTTATTGATTTGCTCAGCGTTTCCACTCACGGAGGTTCTTTCGAAGTTCTAAATTGGTGCTTGTGCGCCACAGAGGGTCTGCGCTCACAACTTTCTGAATGGGTTTAGTGTTCTGCTCAAGCACAAACGAGCGTCTCAGCGTCAAACACGCTGAAGTCTCAGAAGATATTGTCTTCCGTCCCCGAAACTTTCAGTAGCTATTTCTTTCAAGTTCTGGATGATAACAAGTCCAAAAACGCATTTGCCACCACAAGACGTACTCCGTGAGGAATCCAAAAATTTACGAGAAAATACAACTGACTGCCGCAGAGAAATTCCCAACGTACTATCAGTCGCGTACAGCATTCACTTAGCGGTGCAACAACTATGACAGAAGTATGCGAGGCTGGTCAACCAGAATAACCTTTTCGTTCCATTTCTTCCTAATTGTTTCCTTCTTTTTGGCAGCCTGTATTTCAGGTGGCAAGAAGAGTTTGGCTGACTGCTGTGAAGTGACTGTGTGAGATGCAGCAAAGTACAAACGATGCTTTCCCGAAAGATCTCAGTGAACATGTTACAATAGTTTTTGCCCGAAAGTTCGCAAAAGAGCAATTCTTCCGAGTTGCAGCAAAAGAATAGTATGACTGCAACGATTGAACCTATAACTGGCTTGGACAACTTCATGAAAACCAAACACTGCAAAGATTACGTGTCAATTCAATGTAGATTTGCTTTTAGATTCCTGAAAGTTGCCTTCTTCTACGCGAAGATTCATCCAAGTCTGGCTGGAGCTCAGAGGAAAATGCGAAAATAGAGATTTGGCCC
>JAAUYG010055810.1_pt1 | contig 12201 bp, 17 predicted proteins | sample 7278091 | NCBI WGS metagenome assembly JAAUYG01 (sample SAMN14350201, study PRJNA611818) | marine sediment metagenome | isolation source: surface marine sediment (0.6m) | place: French Polynesia: Moorea | collected 2018-08
AAGTAGACCAAGTGAAAAATTGAGATTATGAGAGGGACGAAGTATGGTCTATTAAGCGGAAGTCGCGTTCAGAACATCTTAAAATTGCTACTTTAGAAAAAAGAAAGCTTCTAGCTGAATTCCTATGGTTCCCTGGTGATTAAGCATATCAGATAAGGCTGTGTTAGTGGTTAACAGGAAGAATATGGCAATCTTCTAGTAGTAAGGTTGCTCTGTGCCAGCATTGGTAATTTGTTGGATTGTCGAGTTACTCTCAGATTATTGAGCCGCTTATGTGTTGCCAGGTGCGGGAGATGCTGCGAGCCAGGGATACCAATGGTGCTAGAATGCTCATGCTCATCACCGAGCAGTTCCTGGCGGACCCCCGACACGTCACGTCTCGGGGCTCCGGCCCGGGGAAATGCCGGCCACTCTGGGATAGGCTCAGTAAGCAAACACAAAGCTCTGTGTAACGCTAATAATGTATTGATCGATATTAAGTTTTAAAATTTATGCAGATAAATGCATTTTGGTGATATATTTATGTAACTTTATTCAAATGTATGTGCGTAAAGCCCCAAAATAATAAAGAATAATACAGCAAAGTTTAAAAGATGATACTATCAGCATTAAGATATCTGTAATCAATTATTGCAGTACTTAAACTGGTTCAATCTGTTGGATATGTTAAAAGGTGATATTATACCCAAAGCAGTACTATTGTTGTAGGTGGTATACCATTCCCAATCTTTGTCCCCCAGGCTGCCTGTGGGTCTGTGTGGTCCTCAATCCAAGCTGTACTGCCACAGATAAGTTGTCATGGAAACGGCAGCTGAAGCAGTGGTCGGACCGCGACGTTTGTCCCCCGGAGGACCCGGACCGGGTTCCCCCGGGTCAGGGTAATCACCATCATCATCATCACAATCACGGTAAGGCTAAACAAAGACTTTTAAAAAAAATCATGCATAACTACAAATTATGCAGTATCAAAAATATTATACCAGCGTATTGTATGTCTTCAATCATGCCTCAAATGCATTTGCTACTTGTCAACTATGGTTGTATGTTAATGGAAGATTATGGTATGTTCTATTTCCGGTAATGGTGCTGGTGTGAAAACTTTCTTACACAGCAATATTCAAATTATCAACTTTACTTTCAGAATTGTTTGTACCAAGACTGCAGTGATAGTTTATATACATTGTACCGATTTTCTTGTCCTTTGTTTCTGTCAGATTCTTCCCAGCGTCCACGTACAATCTTCCAACGATCGATCGAGGCGTGCCGGCTCTCCTGGTCTGATCCTCACCTCCAGGCGATCCTCAACAGTCAGTGCCACTGCTTCACCAAGATGGCGGGCGGTCAGTCGCAGGGCTCGTCTAAACTGTACACGCGTACCGGCCTCCCGCTGTGGCATGGTATGTGTGTTGGGGACTAAGTGTATACTAAGTGAAGAGGAACGTCTGAGCTCACCTGTTTACGTTGAGCTATTGTATGGGGTGTAAGGTCTCAGCTGTAGGCCTAGACATCAGTGTTAGAGCAATCAGACTTCGAAGAGAAGTTAAGATGATACCATACTGAGAAATAAAGCTCTTTGTATCAAGTATCAATTGATCCAATTTGTTCAAATTTATAAAATTGTAGTGTGTGTGCATGGAGTTACTTGTACAAATAGTACTAGGAATTTTGTATTGAATAAAAAACCTCAACCAAAGCTTCACAATATTGAACGTTCTTTCCTGTGCAAAGCTATGGAATCTTCCCGAATGGCTGCTGTTTTCGTTGGACTGCTTCACCCTTTGTTGCTTTATTTAATTAAATTATTTAATTTAAGTGCATGCGTACCCAATGTCAAGGTAGGATATGTATGTACTGATGTTTTTCTGTATTGTCTTTCAGAACACATTCCTACCGCATGTGCCCGTGTTGACGCACTTCGTTCCCATGGTTACCACCAGGAAGCTTTACGTCTGGCCGTTGCCATAGTGAGAAACCTGAAACAGCAACAACGCGAGCAACAACAATATTACCAGTTCCTCCTACAGTCGCGTATGTATGATACACTGTAACATGACAATTGCTACCGTAACTTGGGACTTAGAGAATGATTGAAGATCATAGGTGTATGATAAGGACATAATAATTATAAAACAATGCTTTTATGTATAATTTCTCTAGTTGTATTACAGAGCTGTTGCTAGTACTACTGCTACTACTGCATACCATTTATATACTACTACTACTACTACTACTTCCATGTACTGCGACTGTTACTACTATGTACTACTACTGCTACTACTATACTAGTACTACTGCTACTACTATATACTACTACTACAACAACTATTCTATTATTACTACTACCTTTGCTACTAATACTCTAATGCCTTATATATTTTCCTGTAATAAGAATACCTATTTTTACTGAAACTTTTTGTGACTAACACTTCCATAAGACCCATCCTCTTATATATCACTCTGTATTCTGACTGTATGCTGTGTTTGTGTGACCAGGGACCGCACCGCTGGACTATGACAACAGTGGACCAGTCACGGCGGGACAGGACGGGTGGATTGGTCACCTCCTCGACCCTATCGGCTGTCTGTATGACGTGTTGACAGAGGCTTCCGTCACCCACAGTACACACAGCGGTCAGTGGAGATGTCGCACTGTATCAGTTATCATATTTCTTCTATTTAGGCCACCGTGGCATAGTGAAATTTAAGATGGTTTACTTTGGAAAGAAAAGAAAAGGTTAAAACGTTTTCGATTGAATATTCATTGCAGTTTTAGCCTACCAGAGAAGAGTTGGGAACCCTGTTAAAATGACTATGGAAACTGCACTGTGGGCTTATTACATACAGCCTCTATGTTAATAGAAGAAATGGTGTAAAGTATTTACATGTAAAGCTTTTCTGATGAAATAAAATTTTAAGTTAAACACAGTTATCTGTTTAACAATGCAGTGTTTTTATATACTGCTCATAAACACTTATTCAACAGAGTGATTATCAATGATTGTTTCATCATTTAGCAAAAGAGTGTATATATAAGCTGTTATTTTCATCTCCGCAGATCCCTGTCTCAGTCGTAGTCACAGCCATAGCAACCACCATAGTAACCATGGCAACCATCATAGCCATAGCAACCACCACCACAGCAACTCTACCAGTCACCACGGCCACCATAGTCATAGCCACTACCACAGTCATCATCACCACCACGGCGGACACCACCACGGGCACTCCGACCGCGCTGGCAATTCCCACACAGGCTCGTCCAGTAGTTCGGCCATATTGGATCCTCGTATGCGCTATCAGCATGCCGTAGTTCCGTGTAGCCATGATCGTAACGAATCCTACCTCACTCTGGCATTCGAGGCTGCGTTAATAGGTACGGAAGCTTTTCCAATAAAAAGTATCTGAGTAATCTAATAAGAAGACCAGCTACTGTCAATCCTGTATTGATTCACCTACATATTTTGTGTAATGTCTTCAGCAACACTTATGTTTGTGATGGTATGGTAAAGGGTAGTATAGCATTGAAAGAACCTCTATCAAATTCTAAGTATAGTATATAGTGGGGTTGTGTAATGTTTCTGCGGTATCCGACACGCATCTGTCTCAGATAAATGTATAACTTGTCTCCCCCATCCCACCCCACAGGTCTCGGTCAGCAGCGCCTGATGCCCACCGGCTCCTACTCTAAGGACAAGGTGACCAAGCAGGAAGAACGTCTGATTGGTCAGTTGTGTGAGCTTGACCTCGATTCAACGTTAGTAGCTGTGTTAAGACAACAGGCCGTGCTACTGCTAGAGGGTGAGTGGTTATACTACTACTACTACTACTACTACTACTCTTACTATGACTACTACCACTACTACTACTGCTGCTGCTATTGCTACTACTACAATTTCAATGAATTCACTTCTGCTGTATTAACGTTTCCTATATATGGTAAAGCCAGTGTTGACGTAGTTGAGAGACCAGAATTTTTAGTTCGTTATTAAAGATTTGGCTTATCTTTGATGTAGTGTGAATGACAATGTAATAACACAAGATCATTAATGTTGATGTATTGTACAGGCTTACTCCGTTGTTAAACTAATAGATCGTTGTCTGTAAACTTACCAGGGGGCCCATACAGTGGTTTTGGACTTGGCATTCACACGGAGAGTGTCCCCATGCACACCTTCGCTAAATATCTCTACAAAAGTCTGCTGCCCTTCGATGCAGAGCTGGCCTTTCGGATCGGCCAGCGTAGTATGAGGTAAGAGTTGGCATATATATAGATAACAAAATCTTGGCGGTCAAAGTGTTTGTAAGAATTCTTAAGCAAGGAAATATGGGCCTAAAGGTCTCAAAAGTAATCATGAAGCTCAAGGTGATTCTAGACTTAAAAATATGCATATAGAAGAAGAAAGTTGCTTAATTACTACTTAGGATGGCATCACTTTCCTCACAAATCATCTTTTTACATTTGAAGAATTTTTTGAAAGCGGTAAATTGCAGGAACTTGTGTTTCCCAGAATGCCTGCTCTGGATGACGCAGATCGGGACGAGGTGGAGGAACAGCCAGCCAATCAGAGCCACAGCAGCGGGGGAGCAGGTCATGTGGCGCAGTACGAGCTCGCTGCCAGCATGATCAGTGCTGCTAGGGGTAAGAGAGGCACCCAAGCAATCTCACACATGGAGAGAACAGTTAAAAACAAAAAAGTCAAGCACAACTCGATTAATTTTGACTTATCTATATAGGTGGTTGAATGTAAGATTTGTTGCTTGGTAAAGCACAAATTCTGTTGCGAATGCTCAGATTGCTTTGTTTTACTTTACTCGATGAGGATACGAACAGTCACACAAATCTTAAGATGTAAAATGAAATATTCGCCTCAATGAAGAAAGCTTGGTGCTGACGCGTCACGTTTGATCGTTTCAGATGACACACGTCGTCTGGGTGCTGTATTAGAGACGGCCCAGCAAAACATGCACAGCTCCGACATGCTGTTCAAACTGGCGCAGGAGACATTCAAAATGGCCATGCCAGATGGCGGAGCGCGACATATATCTCTCCTGGAAACAGCGTTTGAACTTGGCAGACAGGTAAACAGTCCCATGGCAACCATTTAATGAGTCTTAAATTTTCTTTTTTGTAAATAAATGCTCTAAATTATGGTTTGCTTTGAATTATTTTTGCCAAAGTAAAAAATAATTATTCTAATGAATGGCTATTAAGGATGGTTATAACTGCTAAAAGGCTGTCTGGGTTTGTAGGCAGGCGTAATTATTGTCCGTCTAACATCTAGAAGCAGCTAAACTGGATATCTACATTCAACTTATAAAACCGACTGTGCGAATACAGTTACCATTATGATAGTGATAAAGAAAAAACAATTTCAGTACAGGTGGAAGATACCTAAACAGGTTTTCAGTCGAGTAGCCTAACTACGATATGTTTGTCTGGAATAGGTGATGCGAAAGACGCTGAGCCCGCTGAGTTGGCGTCGTCATGAAATGGTTCGCTGGCTTGTCACCTGTGCTACAGAACTCGGCTTTGATGCGCTGTTGTCACTTATGCAGAACTGGAAGACATTCTTCACCCCGCTAGAGGCCACAGGTGAGCTGGCTTGGGTTGATGCTCAGTATGATTTCATTTAGTTTGGTTGGCTTGCTTTAAATCTACATGAACCTAGTTAGTCGATATAGACAAAACGGGCAGGGACTCGAAACTGAACAAGAGCCGACTCTTAAAGGCTGATTGGGACAATGTGAACCTACATGATGTGAAAATTGTGTTGAAGCTTACCCTTGGTGGCTGAGGTAAGGGATCTTGTCAATCTGCTACCAGTAAGGAGAATATAAATTACAGTATGGTCCACATGGCAGGTTTATGTTTAAATAATATTAATATGAATATGCATGTTAGTATCTGTATGAATATGCATATTAGTTTCTGTATGTAAAGATTGTTTGCTGTGGAGTGCTGATTTGTATTGCCTTGTTCTTTCAGACACTGTAGCCATGACGATAATGTCACAGCAGACGTTGATTCAGCTTCGTCTCAGTTACCACCACACGGAGACGCTGGCGGTACACGCGCGACATCTGGCGCTGCAGTGTGCGACGAAAGACCCACCGAACTGTGCGTTGAGTGCGCTAACTTTATGTGAGAAAGACCACCGTGCGTTTGAGACATCATACAAAATTGTCTTGAATGCCACAGAAGGAGTGTTGAACTCTGGGAAACTTTTCGCGATCGCCCGTTACATGGAACATCGCAGCTACCCAGAGCGGGCATACAAGCTGGCGTACATAGCAATGAAGAAACTCCATGTGGCGTACAATGAGGATCGCCACCCGGCCATCAACAACATACATTGGGCCTGTGTTCTCAGTCAAAACCTCGGCAAGGAACAGCTCGAAAACATGGTGGTGCTGCTAGTTAAAAACGTCCAGTGTGCCGACGTTCTGGTGAACGTATTACAGCGATGTTCACTGACCCCGCCGAGCTATACCAGCAGCAGCAGCAAACGTCGTCACCTACAACGACTGTCGTACGACAAACCACCACTCTGTACACTACTGGATGCCGCAATCTGTGCCTACATCAACACAACACACTCCCGACTGACACATATCAGCCCTAGTCGCTACGGCGACTTCATCGAATTTCTAAGCAAAGCTCGGGAAACATTCCTCCTGGCGCACGACGGACACATCCAGTTTGCGCAACTCATTGAAAACATGAAATTGGTCTACAAGGGCAAAAAGAAGCTCCTTTTCCTCATTAAGGAGAGATTTGGAATGTAGTGTAAATTTTGTTTTTTCACGAAGCTGATATTATGAAGCAATTGTACAATTTCTAAGATTTTTATGTCATACAATGAAACCAAAAGTAATATATTCAGCAGGCGACTGGAATTCACCCGCAGAGGTAGAAAATTGGGTCAGTTTTTCAGTCCGCCATTGTATGCAATTTCCTATGTGTATAAACAAATGCACGGTGTCAGACACCACGCTAGGATGGTTGCTTCAATGTATGTGTGATAGATGCTAAAACTATTTACAATGTGTAAGATATTTTATTGAAACCTGAGAACTTTTGTTCTTCGCTGACGTACCTCATCCTGGTGTGAGAGTGTGAGGACAGTTCCTGTGGCATATTGTAAAATGCCGATGTGATTGAATGTGTACGGTTTGCCATTGAGAGCCCGAGTCAACCCAGCGGTTTTAGGGGACGGTGTGTTTTGTCTCATTCTGTTTTGTGGCCATAATTTCTATTACTTCAAAGAGTGCGCTGTTCAAGGTAGCAGGACGCTTGAATCTTGAGGTCTCATTCCTGTATTGAGGAAGCTGACTTGTTGGGGGACGTGTGATATTGAAGATCTTTTCCCATGGTGTGTCGGTAGTTTGGAACCTAGGCCATGTTGGCTGGAATTCTCAAAGTGATTAAGGTCTTAAGTTTATACTTTAATATATTGTAAGTCAGAAACTTAAAAACTAAATACTTTTGAGAATGCCTGAATGCACATGGGAGTGCAGATAGAAATTCATAATACCTCCTGTTATGCGGACCACAGCAAATGTTGCCATGCCTGCAGTGCAGTAATAGAGTAAGCATCGCAGACATTGTGCTACTGGTCAAGTCTTGTTACAGTATGTTACTATTACTTTGAAAGATTATGTTTGAGCATCAGTTGCTAATATATAATGTTTAGGATCATGATGTTATTCTTTTGTTTGAATTGTTTGCAGTTATTGCTGTGAGTTTGCTGCAAGTTATAATAGCACTTAATTTCTATATCGCCATACTTATACAGGATTTTTTTGTCTGTCCGTGGCGGGTGGACTGTGTATAAAAGTCCAGTTATGGCAACATTTCCAGCTGGGGGATATCCAGGCCAGATAAAGCGAGTGATAATGGGATGCCAGTAATAAAGTGAGTGACAAAAGGGATGCCAGTAGTGTTTTCAGCGGTGGGGGTATAGGCCAGGAAGCACGATGTGATACAGGCCGGGCTTAGCCAGTTATCCCATACTGAGTGAGTTGACGTAACCAATATCACAACACAATAGCTAGAGATTCCGTTAGTCCTTTAGCACCCAAATATAAACATTAGGGACACTGGCATTCTTGTTTCTAGCTTACCTGACTCGGAACAACGGGGGTTGTGATGTTGTCGGAGTGGTTCTCGGGCCGTGTTTGCGAGGCTGTATCTGTGTATATAGAGAAAGTGCGTGTTGTTTCTGTGTCCTAGTCTATCCATGTAATGGAATCCGATGTTAATCTCCTTCACTGTTCGTATGTTAAGAAAGAAAATCAGGACTTGAGAATCGGATTCGTCCGTTCTTTTTACCCTGAAAGTTGCGTGTGCAAAATAAAACTATTTTATGTAATATACAGTACTATACTGGCACAAAAATCAATGGAGTTTACACGTGTTAACATATTGAAAAATCAAGAATGTTAGGCTTATAATCTAACCAGTTAGTGCTTCAAGGTTAAGTTATGGCTGCATCAGAGAGATATGTGTCAACAGATGCATTGGATGTCAGTCGGTCATAATATTGTGTACTATTAAAGAAATGCATGTGCTAAGGTATTAGTTATGTCTGAAAGGAGGTTAGTGGTTGTTTTGAAATCGTGTTTGTCTGCGCTAGTTTGCCATGATTTCAGGTAAAAAATGAACATAAAGGATTGTAGTGAATTTTTTTTTTTACTGTGGAGCATTCAATGTACAAGGCATGGTGCTGAAGAATATATGTGTGTGTGTGTTTTTTGGGGGGGAGGGGCATATATTATATTGTACACACAGACTTTCCACGGGAGTTGCTGCAGACAATTTCCGTTTTGCCCACGAAGAATATTTTATATAGTTGTGGCCAGCTCTCCCACTGTACAGTTTGTATTTGTAGCATGGTCATTGTGTAAAGATGATGGAATATACGTGTTTGATGTGATGGTACGGTGTCACCCCACGGTCTGTCTGTCTGTGCGGCTACTCACAATGGAGAGACGATGTAAACAAGTCAGTATTGTCAGTGTTCATCACCACTGTTTTGTTGAATACCTTGCGTTTTCTTTTTCTCTCTGTTCCTTTGTTCAGTATGCCATTCAGTGTTACCAGCCCAAGGCCAGTTTCTACAAAATATTTCAAGTTGATTATTGATAAAAAGTGAAATTTATACCGGTTTTGGCTTCTGCTGGGGTTTCTATCTTCCAAGATTTTCTCAGAGCCACTGTTTGTCATATAAAGTAGATAGGTAAAAACCAAGATTAGGTATTAAGCAGTGAAATGTTACTAATAGAGGATTCCCAACATTGATTCAACTGGCCGACCAGACGCTGGCTGCGTATCTCTCCTCTTGTCTCTGTCTCCCTCAGTCCATCGTTGTATCATGTGAAATCCAGAGGAATCGTCCATGTTCGTGATGTTGTCATGAACAATCTCCTTATGTGTCTGTTTTACAGGAGATAATTAATTACCTGTTTGCTAGTTATGCAGCCTGAGTATAAAAATGGTTTGTACTGCTCATAGCCTGAATCTGTCCTACCAGCCAATGTACACCAGACTATCAGTACCCACTGGGGCCAGTGTTTCTGTCTCAAACACGACAGAGGTCTGGATATTTATATTAAAAGCAGTCTCTGGAAGCAGGGCCCAGGCTTACAAAAATGCAAAAAAAATCCACTTAAATCAGCAATTTGAATACTAGAATTATGGTACTTGCGAAGCCAAACCAGATTTCTGCCTTAGGTCAGTGGTAATAAATGTTAAGTTAAAAACATTTAAATGCATGTAACTACTGGCTTTGTATTTTTGAGACTGTTGCCTCAGTTGAGTTATTTGACTGTCAGAATCGGCATTTACCACAATTTAAATTACTGCTCGGGACTGGACAACAATCTATGATCTCCGAAGTTTCCTCGTTTGTTACCTACCTCAGCTTGCCCAGAGAGCATTTTGTAAAACCGTGGCAGACTCTCTCCCCTTCCAGTATTTCTTGTGTCTCTTGGTTGAAATATGATCCTAAATGGCAGATATCTTTGAAATCCAGAGTCATAACAATGTCATGGTAACTCGTATTGTCTGTGTGTGTGTGTATGTTACATTGGCAGTTGACAATGCAGCGATGTCGTGTCGCGACGTTGCGATGTGAAGCGAAACGGTGGATGTATACTTTGTAAAACATCTTCAGACTTGTTCAAGATATAGTCTAGTATGTCTTACATAAGATACATGGTAAATTACAAGTTGCTGCTCTTGCTATAAAGATTGGACAAAGCTGTAGTTTGAAAGGAGTTAGGGTAAATTCTTTAATCCCAGCTTTGGTTTAATAGTGCATTTCTAAACAATCATTGCAATTACCTGTGTTGCTGCGCAATTTTGCAAAGTGTCATTGGTTTCATAGGCAGTGCAGATATTAGGTCTGGCTCCTTCTAACGAACACTTTATTTGGTGACCCAGAGAATACCTATGCTGGCTTTTGGCAGCATGTAGTTAAAAGACCTTGGCAGTTGGGTACTGTAAATATAAATTTTTAAAGCTTTGCGCTTTGGTTGGATGTTTTGGATTTGTTGGTGACTGGGTCTACCGCCAATAGTTTACTGCCTGCCAGTTACTCCTACTTTCTCATTCCCCAAATTGAACTCCAGGCCATTGAAAACTTAATATACACCTCCATATAGACTCTCCATATAATGTTGCAAATATATTTCTGGGCTCAGTTTCATGAAAAATCTCGTGTCTAAAACTGACCTTAAGACAATCACCATGGTGATTTGTGTACTTGCGCTCATTTCTAGACATAAGATTTTTCAAGAAGGGAGATGGCCCGTTTTCTCTTCCAACATGGGGGCTTCCTATGCGCATTCAATGCAAGGTTTCTTGTAAATATATGCCAAGGAGTATCCTTATACAGGTATTGTATGCCCCCAGGCATGTATAGTACCTCGTAGTACATTGCAGTACTGTACATCAGTACTTCCTTGCTAATTTACCAGCGCCAGTGCCAACCAGAATGGGGGAACCTCAGTGCGAAGACCACCTAAAAAAAATGTTCTAGCCAGGTTCCTATTTGCGAGGTGTTCTTTATTTTCTCAGACCACTAAGGCAGTTCTGGGAAGTGGTCTTCATAATGAGGTGGTCTTAATTCTGAGGACAGTCGTGGAACCAGCTTTGTTTTTGCCTGTAGCTTTTAATTGCCGAGGTTTCTCAGGGTTGGCCTGTAATGTCATACAGCAATCACATTGTCGTCTAGCGAGACGGAAATTTCATGTGTTCAAGGAGGGTATATTGCGTGTATGTTCTCAGCTTCAGTCTCTGTGAATTGGCCTATGTGGGTACGTGTAACTGTGTCCGTTCGGTGTTACACCAGCCTGAAACATCTTATTCCAGTAATAATTTATGCAGAGCTTGCATTTCTAGAATCGTAAAGCCATCGATATTCATATTTCAGGGCCACTTTCACAGACTGTATTTATAGCTGCTTATTTCCATTTGTATTAACATAAAAGCAATGGTTGTAGATTTTTTTCACCAAGTTGAGTCTCTGTCTGACAGTGGCGTTGTACCTTGTGTTAACCCTGTGGTCGTATTGTCTTGTGAGTATTAGTGAGATCTTGGCTGGTGTGGAGTGATTGGATGGTATGCCTGGGCCTAACTTACATGGGTATTTATATTTCAAATAAAAGTACAAGATGAGTGACAATTGAAACCATGGTTTGTCTATGTTCATAGAAACAATCATTTAGTGTTGGCAAACTTCAACACCCGCCATCCAATACATAGATTTACCTACACTCATATTTTCTCACCGTGGCCGGGTAGTGTAGTGGTTGAGTGTTTGCCTGGAATGCGGGAGGTTGGTGGTTCGATCCCCGGCAGCGTCAAACAAAAGACGTTAAAATTTGAGGTTCTGCTGCTCTGCTTAGCGCTCAGCATAAAGGAACTAGAGACCGACTGACCGGCTCGGAGTCAGGATAATGGTCTGGGTTGGGACATCACTGCCTACCCGTGGCGTGGTGTTTCAGTGGGCTAGCACTATAAAGACTGGCCGCGGGTCAGACTAGCACAAGACGGGTCTAGCACATACACACCATATACAAACACGACCTTGTTCAGAGACCAAGCCATTGAGCTTGGTAAAAACCTTGTTCCAGTCGCGAAAAGACTGCAAAATTGTCAACTGCGACTAAAAGCCCTGATCACTCACTCACTCACTC
>JAAUYG010170530.1_pt1 | contig 12201 bp, 6 predicted proteins | sample 7278091 | NCBI WGS metagenome assembly JAAUYG01 (sample SAMN14350201, study PRJNA611818) | marine sediment metagenome | isolation source: surface marine sediment (0.6m) | place: French Polynesia: Moorea | collected 2018-08
CCTACCAGAGGAGGACCCCACACACTCACCTGACTGACTACCTAGCACCCTGAACTCGACAACAGGACCCATCAAAGTAGTAGTAGTAGTAGTAGTAGTAGTAGTAGTAGTAGTATATGAATAGATAATTATTAAGGTTTTCTACGTCGTATTTGTAGCCCTACTATATTTTCACAATTCAGAAACATTGACAAATAAATATATGATCACAGGCAAGTACAAATAGCATCCCAGAATCTTCTTCTAGTAGATGTGCAGTACCAAGATACATGTAAAGTGTCACGAGTTTTTTCATTTCCTTTAGAAAATGTACAGATAGAAGAATGCGTTATTTTACACATTTTTAAGAAACAATTTGTGGAAATATCCGGTTTAGTATTTTATATTGTACTCTTTGAATATATTGATGACTTAAAAGTCCTAATAAAACAACTTCACTGTCCTTTAAAGTTAACGAAATATTTTAACAATTATTTTCTTTTTTTCGCCTATGTTGTACCATGTGTGTTCTTGGCAACAACTTATAATACGTTTTATTGCATATCTTTCAACATTTTGTATTTCAGTGACAGGGTCTAAATACATTTGTCCATTTGATTCTAAGTTCGTTTCAAAACAGTAATTCCACTTGTTAGTGACAGACTTGCGTAGATTGTAAAAATCTAAATAAAACGGAATTAAATTTATATTTTACAAAAATCATTATCTTGCCATTTGGTAACTGGAGATCTGAACTATTTGTGAAATTATGCGAAATGAAGTCTCTTTTACGAGATAACGTGTCTCTATTAAGTGCATATGTAGTGAAGAGAAAGGTGTATATCTCAGAAAGGAACCATCAGGGTCACTCACATCTTTGTATTCCGAGCAGACAGTGACCACTTGTCGCCAAATTTTGTTCTTCATGTTCTTACTCAAAGTTAGTAATGATTCAGGCTCCACATGAGACTAGTACTGTCAACTGGCATAAAATATTTGCCACAGTCCATCTGATGTTGTTAGGCATTTACTCCAAGAAATATGCAATGTTTGTAAACGCGTTTTAACTGAGATACTTTTAGATCTTTACAGCTTTCGTAATCTTTTAATTTCTTTGCGTATCAAAGATTATTATCAATAGTTTGAATTTTGTAACACACTTTGTTTGAAGTTTTAAGCAAAGCCTATAATTAGACCCTGCCCTGGAGTCTAGCCAAACAGCATTTGTCTTATCCAAATTCATATTTAAGCCAGAACATAGAGAGAATTCCTTAAATGTTTTACACATGCCCACATGTACTGTTCGTCATCTTTCAACAACCAAAAAGTATCACCTCCATACTGACCTATCAAGTAGTGCTGACCATTAATATTGATTCGCGAGACGTTTTGGGGTCTCTTCATGTCACAAACAAGAGGTTCTATTGCTAAAATAGATAAATATGGTGAAAGTGGGTTACCTTGTCGACAGCCTGTACGCAAATTAAAGATTATTATTTATAACACAACTTTTTGATTCTTTATAAAGTTTTTGAAACCATTAATTAATTTAATAATTGTTAAACTCAGTTATATGTTATCTGTCTCCATGTACTGACCGTTTTCCTATCAGATGGACGGCACCCGAAGCTGGAATCAGGTTGTTATTCTCCTCCAAGTCAGAGTCTGGGCGTTCGGCATAGTTCTAATTGAGCTGACAACACGCGGCGCCAAGCCTTACTATCGTTGGTTCCCATACACAATAATAAATTATTGGCTGACAATAAAGATCTAGCCCCTTGGATCTTTAAATATCAGATATTCTCAGTAATACCCCACTGTACACAAATTGATGAGTAATCAGTGCATGATTATGCACATTGCCACAAAGTTAAGATGAATTTTCAGTATTTTACACCAATCGCCATGCACACGTTTGAATAACAATAGGAAGTAGGAAGATATTGATTAATGGTAATGCCTACAAATATTTGCGTGTCTGCATTGGATGATGCTAAAATTGTTTATTGGTAAAGTCAGCAAATTTGTCTTGCATAATATGCTCTTTCGCGGTGTAACTCCTCAGAGAGGAGTTAGGAAAACACGGACATCATCAATCGCCTTTACAACGCGGAGCGACATCCCAGTCCAGACGGAGTTCCCAAGAAACTGTACAAGATCATGTGCTGGGACAATGAGACAGACCGAGCTTCACGCAGTTGACACAAGAAATGCGAGAGCTTAGGTTGTATCTATGACAATGAGGACTAAAACTCGCACTTTTCTTCATATCAGACAAGTGTTAATGCCTGTTGCGAACGTAATGCGGAACAAGTTAAGAACGAGAAGCGTTTGTGCACCAACACCAAATCTAGGCATCGGCAGTAAAATGAAACGGACGCTCCAGATGGGATTGCGGAGCTACCTATCCACCATATCGCCACTTACTACTGTTTGACCTCAGCCGTAAGAATCGTTTATTTTAGCACGTATGCTAATTTAAAAGTTCAGTTTGTCGTGATTCTCTTTCATTTTCATTAATTTAATTTATTTCCATAACCGCCAAGTTTAGTATATATTAGTGTGCTATATATCAGTGTACTGGTTGCCACTGTGTGTGCAGTTATGTAAATACATTAATTTGTAACTACATTTCAACAGAGTTTTGGAATTCATGTCTCCATGTAATTCGCATTCTTCTGTGCAGAGCACTATATGTGTAGCTTCACTTTAGATTGTCCGCTATTGAAATTATTTTATTTTTTCATTTGTGTTCTTGTATTTCATGCATCTAAACAGATTTTTAAAGTTAACTTTGGAAAAGTCAAATATTTTTTTGTAAGACGTTAAATATCTGATATAAAAGTACACACTGAACATAGTTTACACATTGAAATCAATAGTAGCCAAACATGTTACATTGGATGACTTCACTTACAAATTGAAAATAACGTACGTTGATCATGACACGTATGTGTGCAAGTGTATTTCGACCCCCTCGGGGAAACGTATCATTGCTAAAGTTACCACCTGTAAAGTGTTGTTGACTCATAACTGTGCATCATAAGGCTTGGATTACTATAGAATACAAACAGGAAGCCGCCTGGTGTATCAGAATGTCATGTGACCTTTTACCGTACAAGTTTAAATAAAGTCCGTGCTCCTTTAAAGCTCTGTGATTCGCAAACTGTACAGCTTACGTGTAGCCAGTGTAAGTTATTTATGGAAAGAAACCGGAAGTCGCATAATATGAAGCTTCAGGACATGATGTTCCCTTTAGCTCTGGGTGAACGGGAATACTCAAAACCAAGGTCATATGGCTTTACAAGACCATAGCTCACAAGATATGCATAATGCATATTATGCTTATATCTCAACAGGAAATTCGATACCAGATGTCAGAATGTGATGCGACTTTTGGTCTAGAATGATGTTTAAACGCTGCAGCACCGTACCTCGCAAATAGTGCACTGTGAATCTCAGATTGCACCAACAGGAATTGCGTCTGAGATTTAACAATGTGACGTGACCTTTCACAGTGGATAGCCCTGTTACCGACAATGTATTGTTCAAAGGCTATAGCGACTATAGCGCACTGATATTAGGAGATTGCATATGGATCCCTGAGGTTAACCTTGACATTGACACAGTCTTACTGTGCTAACACACTTTAATTAAGTTTTTCAAACATTCCTACCAGAGTGTCTAGGCCCCTAGACCTCTTCCTGATACGCATCATCTGACGATACGTTTTGTAGAACATCAAGAAGAAATAAATCCTTGTTCTATTTGCCTGTCAGAATAGTGACACAGATATATGTCGGGATCTGTTGCATTCAGGCTGGCCGGAAATGATAAAAGCTAAAAGCTAAAAGTTTTTTTTTTTTTTTTTGATTCTTCTTACTGTTGCCACAGCTGACTAAAGTGGACTGGTGGGGGAAACCCACTGCTCTATAACTGCATCTACATCAATTACATGTATGATGCACAACAGCTAAACCCATAACACTAACAGCCTCTGGTTACTGAAATTTGCCGATTTATAACATTCAATACAGGGTAAGTGTCTTATGTTTTAGTATTTTTTTTCTTTTTTTTTTTCTTTTTTTTTTTTGGCGGGAGGGGGGCGGATATCCCGGCAAAGTCTGGGTTGTAATGTGGGCCAAAGATAAATTTCATTAAAAGATACAGCTCAGTAAACGACGTACCAGACCAGCCTCGGTAAGCCTTGTTTGAGGATCCTTGTCTGAAGACCTTTGCCTTAAGCAGTAACCTACAGGATCAAATTAACTAAAAGCATGAGTCTGCAGAGTCCGGGTTACTGCCCGTCCAGGGTTAGGAGATTAGGGGGCGGGGGCATTAGGGCGGGACGTGACCACTCAGTGTGTCAACGTGGTAGCCTGTCTGGTGACAGCCTGTCAACTGTCATCAATACCGGCACTGGACCCTGGGGGATGGCCAATCACATCAAGGGACATTGTCTAAAATGTCCTTAAGTCTGAACTTATCATAAAAAAATACAGAAAAATAAATGAAGCGTAACAGATTAGTTTCTGGTGCTCAAGAATCATGTGAGAACTGCCTTGAACTGAAGAATCAATGCTGGAAAAATAGGGTATGAAACCCTGCAGTTACATATGGAATGATTATCACTGACTGGGTTCTAGATTTCACAGATTAAGTCATATTATATCTCCCACCATATCTTCAGTGGCCTTCCGTGTTTTAACGTTCAGCGTGTTTTGTGCATTTATATGCATAAAAAGTGACATTCGTATGACGTGGGTCAACGTACTGGAGAAAAAAAATCGATGCGAAGCCCCGTCTGGTTGTCTGTGAAGCAATGTTAGTTGAAAGTGGCATTCCGTTTAGTATTACAGATAGATATATCGCCTGCTGTCATAATGGAAAAAATTCCAAATACCACCATGGCAACACGCGTCACCATGTCTAGACTATATGTAAACAAAAAAATCCGATCAATGGTATATCTGTCAGCCACATATCACCCAAAGGTACTCATATGATGAAATCTCCTATACATCGATGTCCATAACAGTGAAGACTACAACGCGAAATATTTTGGGGATTTTGACCTAAAGACAATGATATAGAGTCAGAATCAGAATAGCTTTATTTTTTGCGCATGCGTCACATACACATTGGTTTTATACAAAGCGTACTACTGGTCACTACTAGCACTAAACACTACAACTTACTAAACGGAGACCCTCCGTGCTGGTTGACAGATGATAATCCATGCAATTATGGCAGATTATTGGGTGGGGAGGGGGTTGCAATAAGTTTCGTGACAAGTCTTACAACTCGACCTCAGATGTCAACATGAAATCAGTTTTGTTTGGGCTGCAGAGTTTCGAAATTTGGACCCATGTCTGTACCTTTATACAGCTGCTCTTTTTTGTGCGGTGTAAGATTTTTTTTGTCATAAAGTGTAGTTCATCTTCTACCTTACTACTCGGGCAGGTAGCACAAACTCGATCTCTGATCTGCTGGTATCGGTGTCCGTGTATGCATCATTCTCTTTCTATAAATAGGTTGTGGGCCCTTATTCGCAACCTTGTCATTGCCCTCTTTCATTTCGCTTCTTTTATATTCAGATAATCTTCCCTTTGAAAAAGCGACTTAAAAATATGATATATACATTCTCATCTTGCGTTCTGTGACTATCTTTTCAAGCCAGTGTGCAGTATACATTGTTTGCGGTGAGTTTGTTACGGCTTTCCTGTTACTGTTAACACAAACATGGCTCGGCTGCTCGTTTTATACCTTACACAACTAGTCGTAATTGCCCACCCAGCTATTAGACTAGACTGAGGCCTGCATGCTGCAGTGAGTTGCTTATTCCATTGAAATGTTTCAAATAGAAGTGTTCCTTCCTCCTTTGACCTGAGATACAGTTTACAGACAGCCACATTGCCCACTAGATCAATACCTACAGCGAATCTGTCCATTTCGCCTCTGCCAGCACTCACTCGGGACTTCTTATGCGCCCCTAGCACATGTCTACACATGAGTAATATGTGGTATGCACATGCAATATGTATATGGCACGTTTCCGTTAAATTTCTGTTGGTTTGTTGTTGACGTGTATCTGTCTACTCAACAAATACGTGTAGATGTCAGACGTCAAGACAATCCAATTAAATCAATTTCTATCTCACAATTAGGAGTGAAAAAACCCTCCCCCACAGCAGTTGGTCTGGACCACTGGGGTTTAACCTTTCAAAATCGATCTGATATTACTGACAGGTCACAGAAGTACAGCAAGTTCAGAAAAAAAACTTTCTGTTTATGTTTTTCTATCGTTGCTAAATCTAAATAAATCCATGTCAAAAGAAACTGATGAACTGCAAGACCCCTTGTGAGTCATATAACAGACCTTATTTTAACCGAATGTATTCAGTAGTGTTCCGGAAACTTTCGGGAGTGGTCGGTCATGCGGTAGCATTCGGCAATGTTCGGTAGTACAGCAGTATTTACGTTCACTATTTCTGACGTCAAAGCGGCACCGAGCAAATATACAAACAAAATACAATAGCACTTACATGACGAATGCATACAAAATATATCTTCGCCAAGGTTTATTTACATTTGTATGTAAAATATACACTCACGTCATCGTGGCCGTGACCTTTTTCAAGGTCATGCACGGCCAGATATCAGCCATGTGGCAACAGGTTGCACAGTCAGGAGAAACGGAAACCTCGGCGTCTTCAGATTGACTCTGACTTACGTCTTGTCCCTTTACTGTGGCAAATGGCCTGAGATCTGTCACGTCCCCCGACCTTCGCCCTGCCCCCTTCTCCCCTCCCCCGGCTCGGAACGACCCTGGCTGGACAACATATTACTTTACGGGGATTTAATCAACTCCGGGTAGGGGCCCCAGTTGGGGAGGGTCTGCTGGGAGTTAGGCGTGACGTACGAGCCACATTATATCAATGTCCGATCTCGGACCTTATGCGTATATTCCATTGTCCTAAACATGCTAAACGTCACAGGCTGGCCATTTAACATCCGGGCCTCTGTAACCATTTAACATCCGGGCCTCTGTGCATGTGACTGTCTCTTTCAAAGGTGCCAGTCCTGTGTATTATGGCTATATGGCAGCTGATTCCAGTCGCTCAATCATTACTAATGTTAAATTAGAAATTTGTATACATTCTTAAACAATTTATTGAGAAGCTTAAGCCGTGCCATATATTTGACTTTAAGAAGTTTTTAAACGTGACTTTAAATGTTCTATGGTAAGGGTGACAGGTACGCAATCTCCTCATACAGCCTTCTCATTTTGGATTATTGGAGACTTAAATCTTCCAGGCCAAGCCAGGGTTCCCATAGGTCCTTAAACTTCAGAAAAGTGATTAATTTTGGGGTTGTATAAAATAAGTTTAACGATGACATTTCTCGGGCCAAATAAAGTTTTTTTTCATCATAAAATGTTGTATCCCATGACCGGAAAGGCAATAACGGCAAACTAACAGTAAAGTCATAACTTTCGAGGACCAGTCACATAACATAAGGACTCACATTTTATGATGAAGACACTTCATTTGCCCCGCGTAATGTCATCGTGAAAAATTGACCTTTTCGTGACTCTGGGCATGTCACTTGCCCCGGGAGTGCAGTATATACATGTACCATTCGTAGTTCCTTAAAGAAGGCAGGTATAAAAAAAAAGTCAAAGGGTGTTTACAAAGTGTTTAAAAATGTCCTTACAAAGATTAGTTGTTGGACTTTGAGAACCCTGAAAGGTATTAACTAAAGTAGGAAACGCCATATTTATGTACATTCGTGTCCCGGGTTTTGTAGTCGCCTGTAGAAACGTAGGTGATGCCGGGCACAAATTGGCTTCCATCACCTATGCATGTATGAAATACATGTATAGAATGTCTCTATATTTACGTCCATTCCAGAAGTGGGCAACAGCTATGTAGTTCCAATAAAAAGTCCTCACGCATATTAATCACGCTAAATTGCCCACTATTTATGTGTTACAATTTGGACATCAACAACATCAACTTACTACGTTTTATCTACACGTTATGTATGACGTCATATAATGTATTATATATGACGTCATATAATGTATTATATATGACGTCATACAATGTATTTTTCAGAGACAGTCACAGACAGTTACATCGCATAGAAGAATTACATCATGGGACACGCAATAAAAAGAGACAACATACCCAATGTAACCAGTATTTTTATACATCACACACAAATGCATATACACAAAGCCCTACCAATATGATCACTATACGTCTATGAGATTCTTCATTTCTTGAAAGACTTTAAAATTTAGCAATGCTTTTTAACTTCATTACACATAGACAATATTTGGCATAATTATTTTCTGGTTGATTTATATGTAACTTGTATTACAATAATTGCCTAAAATTACATTTTTCCCTTGTAACTGATCATTAATACTTTAATCTCTACAGTAAGATTGAAAATCTAACCAGAATGGCACTACTGTATTACAGTCAAAGGATATGTTCTTCTTCTCTTTTACAAAAGGTACAATGTTTATCTTTAATGATTCTTAAAATTTTAAATTGAAAACAGTCCATAGTAAACAAAATGGGGCTGAGGATTTAGAACTTCACTGCAAGTAGACGGCATGTTTTAATTTCTATGGAATATCTTAACCGTCTGGAATCGGACTTAATTTCAGTAGACCACTGTGTTAACCATGCTTAAGATCACTTGTAGGCTTCAGATTTTGTACGTAACCGATCCCTACCCAAGACCTTGGGCCGTTCGCGGAAAATCTGAAGTCTAGATACGGACTTAAGTTCACTTATCACTATGTTAACTGTTGTCTTTTCTATACTTAACATCATTGGTGCAACCGCGGACCCATAAAAGTTCTTCCCCTGTTGAGGGTATCTATGTTCAAAAGGTAAACCCGTCTGTGGTTTATTACGAGGGTTTTATTACTTTGTGGCGTTACAATATTTGCCAGAATTGCACTATAGTTCGTGTTTTTATATTTCTTGTCATTACATTTATGAAAACTGCAACATTTATATCCAGTAATTATCTGTGCAGGTGTTTAAAACAGATACGTATCTGTGTTTCACAATTTTCAAAACTCGCCCCAGTATGTAGATAGCTAGATAGCAACTATGGTTCAGTTGGAATCTAGTATGAGAGGAGAAGAGCTTGGCCACAGCCACGGCCACTGGGAGCCCGCAGCAGCGGTCCCCGCCTCCTGTAATTGGTCGGCCTGGGCGCGGTGTGGGCGCTTGGCTCACCACTGTGGCATTGACGGACTCAAACAGCCTAGTGGCGGACGAACACGGCTGACAGAAGACCAACTTCTTGGAGCAAGCGAAATTAACGGATACAGAACTGCTTTCTGATACAGGCTACAACTCCAGAACAAGTAAGTGGTATAGTAATACTTTATGTTTCTGCGATCTTCAGATTGTTTTGATATTGTCAATGCAGCAGAACTTGCACTGTTAAAGGAACGTGTCTTCAACAGCTCTTAAGCGACCGTGCCTTCTACAGACTGATACGTGAAGTGATAATTAAAATAATATTAACATTTACGACACTATCCTTAAGTTAGTGGCGCCCTTTATTAAGAATGCTAATTTCTGTATGCCAGTAGTAATGTCGACTCTTATCCATGTAACAATTGACAGCGTTTGGATGAAGCTAAGCCTACAGCTATTCGATGTGTCTGCGAAATAGGCCATTGACTATGTGTCAGCACTTGGCGAGAATCGGTCACAAAATGGCGATACTGTAGATACTGTAGCTTTAAAAAAGCAAAGACCCGGAGAAACATTTACAATAAGATATAAGACTGGCTATATTTATTATTCTAACTCTGACTCAAATCCCGTCGCTCCTAACCCATCTCTTCCCATTGCCTTCAACGGAAACAGCCTTTTTTCATGGTAAAGAATGAAACAGAGTTACTGAAAATCCATCCTGGTTATTTATTGTTGCGTATGCCCTAAATCTGATTTGTTACCAGGGGAAACGTTACATTCTGGCTAGAAAATTCTCTGTTTGTCTGAAGTCCGTAATTACCTCTCAGAGCTTCGGTCTTATGGCTTCAACCTATCATTAGCCATCACTTGAGCCAAGAAACAACCGAAATCGTTGATTATTAAAGTCTTGAGCATCAGTAGGAACTGTAGTGTACGATTGATGCCAATGATGTTAATTACGTAGGTACACACAATCACTGAGTGCTGAACGTTTAACAGCATCGATTTGCTCGTTGCCGATTTTCTCTGACGGCCTCTACAGTGGAGGACGATGATCCTGGATTAATTCCGCTTCCCTTCCTCGACTGATTACAATGGTTTAGGATGTCAGATCACGAATCCACAGACAAATCCTGACATGTGTAAACAGATGGGCTCAACCACGCGACAATCACGCGGACAGCCTCCCTGATATTAGTCTGGGACCTTAAGTTATTAATATGGGAGCCTGGGCTATTAGCGTGGGACCTCCCGTCAATGTATCATTGCGCCAGCCACTCACTGCCATTGATCCCACAAAAATAATTTCCGGTCTTACCGATTTGTGGAACTTCCGGTTACGCCGGCGACGATTTCACGGTCGGATAGTGGAATGCTGAGTGGGGCCGCCGGAGGGTATGGAGATCCTAACTGTACTGTCAACATGCACATTGACCCCGCGCCTCTCCCTGGGGAAATTGACAAGGCCCTACAGGGAAGTTGTGTAACCTATCCCTCCACCCCTCACCCCACACCCCGCCCCCACCCCCGCCCGACCCTTTGTTTGCAGTATGGTCCAGGAATGGATGGATAAACGGAAACGTACTTCTAAAATATCGCTCACAAAAGAACTTGCGCCTGCGGGTATTGTCTGAGAGGGTAGCAGGAGGTGAGCCGACCTTGGACTGCTTTCTGAGATCGAGGCTGTCTCCCCCTGCAACTCCGAGGAGACAACATAAAACAGACAACAGTAGACTGGACTGACATTTCTAAAATCACATATTTTACTTTATAGTTGTATATACACTGTGATCACGTATTGCGGCATAGCGTAGCTTTATAAGCCCTGGAGACCACCTTTAGTATGTATTATTCCACATAGTTTATTAACACTTGTATTTACGGAGTGTGACCATATGTTAGATGGTATATCATAGTTTTACCAGTACAATATTCTATATGTCCTATATTGTTAACTCCAACCTTGCGGTTGCAAGCAATAAACATCTCATCTTGTCTTATCCGCTTAAGCTTTGATTTAACACGTCATTAATATGCGCACGGTGATTGGCTAAGAATTAACTCGGATTTCAGTATTTCTGGAGCTCCAAGCCAAGGAAGTTGTCAATAAACCTGGGGACTGCAAACTATAGGAATTCGGACTGGTGACAGTTAAATACCGTGAGTGCAGCGTGAGTGGTTCGCGCTGCAAGTCTACGGTCGACCTATACAGCCCACAGACATAATGTTAACGTCTCTGGTTGACGAGGTCGGGGATCGAACCCCTGCCTCATCCACTCCAAAGGGATGCCTTAGTCACTATTAAAGATGGCCAGTGTATATGCACTACCCTGGAAGGCAAAGATACGGTCGGGTCTGATCGTGCCGGAGTAACCTCCAGAATGAACATGAAGTAGTGAAGTGGTAGCGCATTCCGCTGCCTATTATCGCCCATTATTAATCTCTCAACGCATCCCGTTATTGTCCACTCTCTGTCTGCTCCGATACCCAGCCATAATAAATATGCATTAGGAGCCAAACTCGCTTTACTTCCCTAAATCACCACAATATGTAAAACTAATAGGAAGTCGGGAAGACCAGCGCTATGTTCTCCACATTAACACTCTCTGGCCGCAACATCCGCCGTCATATCGCCGGCTAACGGTGAAATTGATTTATTGCCCCTTAAGAGTTGGCAGACATGATGATAGCGTGTTCACTAACCCGAGCTAATACAAAATTTATAATGCATGTGGGAGCATTTTGTCCCTGCCTCTATCTTCTCTCTGTCTCTACCTCCCTCCCAACCCCATGTTGGCTGGCCGATGTAAAGTGATACCTGCCGCTATCTCCGTCCTTAGGCCGCTCTGCCCCAGTCCCTGCTTGGTAAAGCGTATACTCTATCATATCATTTTGTTATGAATTTTTAATATACGCGAAAACAAACTGCACTGCATCCACTAATCAGTTTATATCACTCTGTACAGCAGCTGAGCCAGCGCGAGAG
>JAAUYG010107233.1_pt1 | contig 12199 bp, 9 predicted proteins | sample 7278091 | NCBI WGS metagenome assembly JAAUYG01 (sample SAMN14350201, study PRJNA611818) | marine sediment metagenome | isolation source: surface marine sediment (0.6m) | place: French Polynesia: Moorea | collected 2018-08
CAAGAAATTCATTCCACAAAGAGCGTTTTCTGTGTTTGGCCCTTCCCTGAACACTGGTTGTATTTTTTCAACACAGGACATATTCCAAGGATGTGCATTCCCGACGTTTCACAGGAGCTTGCGTTGCGTCCTCCACGAAAGAGTGCAAGAATTTTTCACATGCGCAAAACATACGAGCGTATCGTGATCTTATCATCACTAAAACGTCAAGGTAAGAGCCCTGCGAATCCTTCCAGTGTTCCAGATTCATTCCTGATTGAACACATTTTTACTGATATTCTTGTGTATATATACGAACCCAAACTGGGAAGGTGTCTATTTCCTACCACTTTGATTTCTGGGCAACAGTCCTTTTCTGTGGTCCCCAAAAGCCACTCATGTAACATGTTGACCACACAAAATGCACAAACACTGTGTGACCAATTTTATTTCTGAGTTTCTATGGGTTTTGAAGATTTACTGTTTCACTAAACTACAGAGATGTCTCAGTTTTGCTGGCAAAGACGGGTGGCGTCCTTTGTTATTTCCTCCAGAGACTCAAATGTGGTCTCTTAGATGCGAGTTAAAAACATAAAGGTTGAATGAATAAAGGCATTATTTATTTAGTTCCTCGAATCCGGTTTGCGCAGAAAATGCTAAGATGGCAGTGTATAGTCTCTCGCTGAAGTGATACCTTCACCTTGACACAAGGCATTGAACTGGACAAAGTTAGATTGTTGGAAGACTGTTGTGGCGTTCAGGATCTTGACACAACCAAAGTGCACGCGGGTCGCGCGTAAAAGTTTTTGAAACTCAAGTGAGAGAAAAACCCTTTTTTTTCTAAAACATCAAGTGGCATGCAAAATTGTATCGCCCGATGCAATGATTTTTTTTGAATTCTGTATTCAAGTTCGCAGTCTAAACTGATGACCGAAAGCGGATAATTATCCACTGGTTGGGAAACACGCCGCTACACCGAGCCTCCACTTTCGTGGGATGATGGTGACTGTGCGCTCAACTTTACATTGCCTGTTTAGGCTGTTCTCTGTCGTAAATCTTCCACCATGCAACGGCCATTCAGGGGGAGATAAAGCCGCTTCACAAGAAATATTTCTGTCCATTCCGATTACCTAATCAGAAGTGGTGACAAGTCCATCGTATTTTAACCAAACTACCTTAAGGACCTGAAAAAAATGGACTCCAGAATTGGGTCAGGGGTGATTAAGCTCTGGATGGTGGGCGCGTTCGTCTTCGGCGTCTTTGTTTCTGAAGCGCAAGGTAAGAAGTTTACGTTTTTCTGTTTTCACATGAATGCAAGTCCATTTGTTTTCTCTCATCACTCACCCATGAAATCCATTTAACCTGCTTGGGAATCTTTGAAGCCCTCCAGAACGCTGAAGAAAGCAGAATGTCTGGAAAGAGACAACAACAAGCAAATCTCTTAGATTTTTTCTACGTGTGACAAAAAGAAATGCATTCATTGCTATTTCACACAGGATACATTCACATTCTAAAGCGCTTTTGTTTTGAAAAGAGAACACTGATTCAAACGCTATGATTTTGGTCTGAACATGCCTTTCACGTTTCCAGAATGGGAATGGTGAAGGCATCCTCAGAGCTAGCTCCCTTTGAACGACGGGGGGGGGGGGGTTAAAGCTACAGGGGTTAGAGTCGAAATGGACAAGGTGATAATTTTTCGTGCGTCGTTTTTAGCAGGGAGTTATCCAGGTTTCTTCCAGCCCATAGTTCGTGGGAAGTGGCAGAATGGATGCCGGGTTCACAAAGCAAGAATGATACCTGGCATGGTGCTCCTGCTGAGCACACGACAGGTGTCAGGAAAAACGAAAGTGGTCAGTTAAAACTGTCTGAATTCTCTTCGCTCGACTGAACTTTCATGCGATCGAAAACAGGACTTCTGGCCAACCTGCCTTGCTTGAATCTAACTCAGAGAAGCCTAGAGTTTAAACGCTACCCTTCACTTTCTGGCAACATTGTTCGCTTATCTTTGGCGATTTGTGGTCTGACCTTGTCTCATCTGCCGAGGGGCAAAAAGATAGGGTGAACCCTGAGTCTGACCAAGACGGTGTTCAAGTCAGGCATAAACACATCTCTCCACAGCACCGATAGGAAAATTGTCAGTTGTTACCTGCCTCTTCATTATTTTCTACTCCATTTGCCGGAACATCTCGAATTGAATTTTCGTTCATGATAAATTGCCGAACACGTCCTATCTCTGACTTAGGCGTTAACTATGTTTGAGAGGTAGGAATGCACTTTGCGGATTTGCACCATTTAGTTTGCAAGGATGTGTGCTCCTGCAGGTAAAGGAGGGGTTGATTCGAAGAACGGACTTCCAACAGTGCGGTGGTCGGAATGAATCACTTGCAGGTTTTAAAATACCATAACCCTGCAAGAAAATACTGCATCCTGGATGGAATGAACAGAAATGACCCCTTTCTTCCTTTGTACTCTTTATTGGCAGTGATTGGGGTGCCAAACAAGAATTAAACGAACTGAATTGGAAGGAAGTGTGCACACCTGAAGGGGAAAAAAGGTTTCTGAGGCCCACAAACGGTTCAAACAGGAAATCGCTTCATAACAGTCGTCCTCGCTTAATTCGAATGCGTTTTTTTTTCAACTGATTCTTTTGAAGAGTGCAGTTTTTTGAATTTCTGAGCTTTTCTGCATTGTGCATAGAAAATGCTTTTGAAGTTGTTCGAAATACGCGGGGTACACTGTATCTGTTCTTTGTCCATCACTGGAACATTTTTTTCAGTTGCTATGGGGTGCTTTGTGTACCAACCCGCACTCAGTATTTAGTTCTCTTTTTGTGCAAACATTATTTTGTACACATCCTGCAGATGGGCCAGAACATGAGAAATTGTGCAACATTTGTTCAGAGCGCATGATATACAGCACTGCCTTGCGTCGGTTCACACTGGTGAGCCATGATCATGCTTCTTGCGAACAGACAACCCATGCAAGCAAAGTACTCTTAGTCACGAACGTGAAAACAACGAAGGGAAACAAAACTAATTATTTTTGGATTCCCCATGGAGCTGGGAATGCAAAGGCAGGGAAACAAAGAGGAAAGACTGAAACTTCATATTTTTATCGTGAAATCTGTTGGATCATTTCGTCTTTCTTGACCAAAACACACAAGAGCTGTTTGAAAAGTTTCAGTTCATGCACGTATAACAAGTGAAAGACCTCTTTAAACTTGGAAGCCCCTTTGGGCAATTTTACCATAGAGTGCACATTTGTTCTGCTCTGGAGCTAGCTGGCTGGAGGAAGTGTCATGTATTTGGGGTCACAAACGTGAAATCAACAGGAAGTTTCAATGTGCTGGAATTCTCTTGGAAGCAAAGCGAATCGTTTTCCTGGATGTATAAATTGGAGGTGAATCCTAGCAAATAAGCAGTTTGTCTGATCCGTGCCCCGTTGCTCAAGGTTTTGTGACAAATGATGATACAACATTCCTGCTACCAAGGGGCAAAAGAGTGTTCATACGTTCCTTGCCAGGGAGAGAGATGTACATCATTTAGCATTGGACATATACGCTGCAGGTGCTCCATCCAGAATGGTGGCAATTGAACATCAAGTAGGAACGTTTTGGCTAATGAATGGTCAGAGACAAATTGTCCAGTGACTCCCACCTTGTTTTCTGGGTTAGAAGCGAGCAGTGGACAAAAACGTTCACACTGGCATGCATTCTTCATTGGAGTATCGCATCTGCCAACAAGAAACCCTTGGCAGCATAAAAAGGCCATTTGGATGTGTCACGGATTGAAGAGGAATTGAAAAGGCCTCACAAGTGAAAAGGTCAGTTGGAGAAACGACACATATACGTTGTCAAAACAGCCGCCCCTTGCAAAGAAGCAATTCTTCTTGCATCAGTGCTCAAAACTGAATGGATTTATCATTGGTTGTTGACTCAGATCCTGTGATTGGTGGAGAAAACATGAGGACCTGAAACATAACCAAAGGGGTTGTAGGGCATTGCAACAATATCTGTTCTTCGTCAAACTTGGGTCAACAATTTCTCTTCTTCCCCACCAAACTGACGAATCACTTTCGGAATTTTCACCTTACAAGGACCCAATGGATGTCACAAGTGTACTGTTGATACTCACTTTGATACAGGCTGGCCAATATCGGTTGTGCAATGCGCAAGCAGGTAAGCATTTCAAAACATTTTCTTTTTCTGGTCACTTGGTCATCACTCTAAGAAATTAGGTTTGAACAATGACCTTTTCTGAACCGTTCGCCTGTTTTTCCCACAGCAGAGATCTTTTTGTGTAGTTCGAGATGGACCCCTTTGTGTTTTGTCAAGTCAAAACACACAAACGGAGGTCTGTTCAGCAATGTGATTGTTACTTAGAGAAAGGTGGTCAAAGGAAAAGGAAAAGAAAAAGCAAAAAGCTTGATCTATTGCAATTGCCACTGGGATCTTCTTCAGCGGAAAACACGGAATGCAGCTTCGCTTGAGCCTATTTTGGATACAAACGAAAGGTGTCAATGACCCAGAAAATTCTATTGCAAATTGCGGTGATTCCAAGGCCAATGTCAATGCAATAAAAGTGCCTGTAGCTGGACAACCGAGACTTGTGGAAGTCCTCAAAAGAGCGCACATTTTGAAGGAAAGGGAACTTCCAATTGATCATCTCTGTGTTATTTTCTCTCGTAATCTTGTCAGAACAAAATGACAAATTTTGAAACATGCATTTCAGCCTTTGCTTTGCATACAGTTTTCTGTTTTTGTCACAATTAGAATCGTCGTCAGCATTTTACATTGGTCGTAGAGGAAAAGACCTCACACCATGCACTTGGCTCTGCTGTCATGAATGTCTTCTGGAAGTTTGCGTACCAATTGGATTGATGGTTGACACTCACACCTGTCAAACACATACATATCGTGTGGCATTGGACAGATGAGATGGGCTTTTCACGGTTGTATCAGATTTGTGGTTACTGAATGCACAATTGTTGTTGAACTCAACATGGACTGAACATGGAAATGACAGAAAAATGGAACCAAATTGAGAAAAACAGAATTTTTAAGATGCAGGAAACGAGAAAGAGAGAACAGGGCTTTTTTGTCGCGCCTTGCCACTGCAAGGAGCGACTCATGTTCTCACACTGCGATGTCCATCTGTCCAGTTGTCTGTCTGTCAGTGGATGACCGCCACCCCCAGACCCCCCCTCTATCTCAGATTTATCCACCATATTTGACACAAAAAAACAGGAAAAAAGGGCTGCACACAGTAAAGATACAGTTTAGTGGGTCGAAATGGCTGCTAAAGGTAATAAATGACCTATTTATGAGCTTTTTGCCCTGTAGCTCAGACCATGTTCAAACCAGGACTATGGGGCTACACACAGTAAAGATTTGAGCCCTGAGGGATACAGTTAAGTGTAGGTCAAAATGGCTGCCAAAGGTAAAAATGGCCCACTCATGAGCTTTGTGTCCTGAAGCTCAGAGAGTTTACAAGACTTTCTCACCATATTTGGTACACACAAACTGGGACTATAGGGCTGCAAACAAAGATTTCGGCTCTGAGGGATAAAGGTAAGTGGGTCAAAATGGCTGCAAAAAGTCCAAAATGGCCCACTCATTAGCTTTTTACAAAATTTGAGACCCTGTAGCTCAACAAGATTTTTTTTTCACCTTTTTTGGTTGCATACTGTACAGATTTCAGCCAAAGGGATGCAGTTAAGTGGGCCACAATGGAGGCCAAAGTAGCTGTTTGGCCAGCCTTCGGCAGCCATTTAAGTATATCTTGGAGAGTTTGCAATATTTATCCACCATATTTAACACATACAAGGACAATAGAGCTACAAATTGGAAATATTTCATCCCTGATGGATACAGTTAAGTGGGTCAAAATGGAGGCCAAATCAGCTGCACTGCCAACCTTTGGCAGCTGTCTTGCTCAACAGCTCAACAAAGCAAGGAAACACAATGATACCAAGCATTCTTGTTCTCTTGCAGCTAAAACAGGCATGGTGTCAGAAAAAATTTATCTGCGTGTACCTTGGTCTCCCACCTGTGGAAATGGCCCTGTGAATCGGTTTCCGCCTCCCATGCGTGTAGGTGAGGATTCCCGCAGCAGAGCAAGAACAAATTATGTAGCGGAAAAACAATTACAAGCTAGAAACGAATGGAGATAACTGGTTGCAGCTTGCTAACAAATTCTGTCTTTGGTTTCAGTTAGCTTTGTGATCTACTGTCTTCTCTGGTAGCCCGGCATTGAAAGCTGGTCCTTTGAGATGGCATCATCAGAGGTTCAGACTTGGCTTGGAACGTTCACTTCAAAAACAATTTTAGACATCTAACTCGCAAAGATATTGACTGCGTTTTTTTTCTTGGCGAGCTGGTGACATTGGACCTGCAGAGCTGTGGGCATGAGTTACCACCAAAAAGTTTTGTTTCACTGATATTCTGGTGTTTTGTTGAAATAAGAATGAACCTGACGGGAAAGGCCGTTTGGGTCTCTCACTGAGGACAACGCCTGCAATGATATGTCAGTGTGCGCTCACCGACCAAAACGTAGCGTGACTTGATGTGAACTTTTGTAGATAAGAGAAAACTGCACCCAGAAGACTCGTGTTCATACACTCATTGGAGTTTCTGGGGAAATGTTAATAAATCCAGCGGGACGAGTGCTGCAGTTTTATGTCCCTCAGATTATGCACTGGAATTGATATCGTGGATGTACGAGTCTGCCAGGAAGGTACATCAAAAGGACATAACAGAGTTGTCCATCGTCGTTGCGGTGCTGTCTGGGACGTTCTTGTTTGATTGACAAAAGTCCGAGGAGCCTGATGTGAGTTCTGTTCCTTCGGTCTACAATTATGGAACGGTTTCCGTACACAGGAAGTGGAAACGGTTTTCTAACCTGAAAACAAATTCTCTGATTGTTCAAAAGAAGTTGCCTTGGAATTAACTGTTACATTCAAGGTGAAGCAGATTGAAACAAGACTCCAATATTTCAGAGGAGAAATTTAATTTTGGTCTATCCAGAAACATCCCTGAAGAAATCATCAATGAGTTATGGTTGTCCTGTAAATAATCTGGATGTGGCTCAGCAGCTGGTGTTGGATAATGTTTGTACTCTCCACAGCAGAGTGCACAATAAGTGAAAACCATGGAGGTATGTAACCATTGTATAAATTCAGTTGTTTTAAGCTCTTCGTTGTTTTTATACAAGAAGAACACAATTTCGTTGCAAGAATGTTTTGGCTTGTTGCTCCAAAGAAAAAAGATGAGCACCAGCCAAAACATAACATTCAAGCAGTAACTCACGAAAAAGGATATTTATTGGGCGAAAGTTCAAGCTGCTACTGTGTGATGCTGCCTGAATATTTCAAAGCCGACTTTATCCACGTTTTGATGTCTCCTTTTCAGAGCAATACACAGATTCTGTTTGGCCATGACTGTGTCTTCACTTTTGTGGCATGCACATGTTTATACAGATACACAGATCTGTGCTTGGGTTTTTGTGAACCTTTGTTTCTTTGACCATGTTTCTTCAAGGTTTTGACAACCACGCCTTTCTGACATGTGCAGGGATATTTTCCTGTCAGGCAGATATTTCGTTTCTTCTGCCCACTCATTTCTCGATGCCTGTTTGGAGAAATATTCACGAATGATTTATCAATGGCAAAGTTTCTCTCATTTTGCCTTAAATCAAGCGTGGGATCGCTTCGGATAAGACCATGAAGAGTTTAAACCATACAGCGGGTCAGTGTTCTTTTTGATTGCTTTGGCCTTTTCTGTAACCCTGGAATAATTGTAGGTTCCCTGCCCATCTCCAAACAACCGTGGCAGAAATCCAACGGTGAATTTCAGTGCACTTTGTAGACTTATATAAATAGCTCCAATGGCAATGTTCTTTTTGGCAAGACGTTATAATCTTACAAATTCAACAGGTCAAGAATTTTCGGTGCAGCTATTCTCACTCAGATTTCTACGCATTGCCGACATCTGAGTGTGAGACATAACAAGAGCGCTTTTCAGCGCCGAAGACGCTGTGCATCATGTGGTCAACGCTTGAGTGCATGTATGATTTGCATGCCACGTAATCAACACATGAGAATCGTTTGACTGGCATCTGTTAGGGGGTTAGGAGGGGTCTCATCCACAACGACGGCTGTGGGACACAAAAATGGCCATTCAGCTTTCAGTCGGTCAAAAGATTTAGGGTGTGGGCTCTCTCTCCCCATTTGCGTGCATTTCCTTTGTGGCTCACAGCAGCCAGCAAAACTGAGGTGCGTTCTTGTTTCAGAAATTCTTCAGAGTGAAAATTTGCAAGTTGTTGCAAAGTAAGAATCGTAAATATAGCTGTAAATCCTTTCCCAAATCTCTTTTTTGTGCCAATTCAACTGTTTCCACAGTTGAGGGGCGCATGTTCTTCCAAGGTCTGATGATGCCGTGCTCTTTGCAGAGAGCATATGCTTCTTCTTTATGTACCATTAATTACACGGTGTAAGCAGATGGGCTCGTAAATGCAGGAACCTGCACTTTTGCTTTCCTCCACGGCAAAATAATCACGGCACCATGCATAGTCACAATTGGTGAGCGTGTCCAGCCGAAGGCTTTTTTTGGCAAAACAGGGACACAAGGTCAAACCAAAGAGTATGGATACGTACTCAATGACCAGTCAAACCCAAGTCATCATTGCAACGCCTCTGTCAGCTTGTTTGCGTGTCTGTTTACAGGTTGTTTCCGCATGTTTGAACAACACACACAAAGGAAGAAAGGTGCATAATGATTCAAGATGTTTTGGGATGTCAGATTAATGAGTCAGGTGCGAAAAAGCTTGCGCAAAAAACAATCTGGAATTCTGTCAAACATCCTTCAGCAGTTAGATGTGATCTCGCAGCATTGCAACATGAGCAAAAAACCTGATATTTGCACCAAACATTTGCTTGGCCTTGACAACCAATTTGGCGACCAAGTTAAGATCCCTTGAGTTTGGGGTTCCACCGGAATTAGTTTGTTTCTGAATTGTCGACCAAAACCCGAAACGCCAAGATGAGTTGAGATTCAGACGAATTCCAATTCGCAAGGAGGTCACACTTTTTTCTCTCCATCAGTTTGACGGGTAGTTGCCATCAACACTGCGACACAGAGGGGGGCTCATTGTTGAAACCAATTCTGAACCTCACGCAATCATGGAGAGAGAAACAAAACTGCATGGAAGCCAGAAGCTGCATGCACATGTGCACAGGAGTTCAAAATGCAGGGGAGAACAAGCAATGGGGAAGAGCCACATGGTTTTCGCTTTCCGTTCAAGATCTTCCATTGCATCGTTGTTGCAGAAACGTCTTTCAGGACTGGGCTGCAAAACAGTGAACTTGTTGTCTTTCTCACCTCATCAGTATGCACATAAAGCATCGCAGTGGACGGCAAGAGCTATTACTTCCCAACATTCTCTGTTTCCTACTGGCCATATTTTCTGCTTTGTTCTGGAAAAAACAGCACAGGTGGCCTAATGAGCCTGATACGCGATCCCCCAGGCCGCCCAGATTACCTGTACATATCATCAATTTAGGTGATTTACGTCATTTTTGGTTTTTTTTTTGTGCATCCAAAAAAAGTCACACCGGCCAAGGATGTTTTTGCCCTTTGACTTATACAGTGCGTACGGGAGCTGACCCAATCTTACTTGGTACATGTACAAGTATATATCTGCCTGACTCAGTTGAACCAGGATAATCTAACCTGGTGTGTTCCTTCATGTACAGTCCAAACTTGTGCGGTCTAAAGCATCAGGTCGTCGAAGTTGTTGAGACGGGCAGAAAAATCAAGGAGAGAAAAGAAAGGTGGAAAAGCTTGGCTCGAAATTTTGGTCCAAAGGCCACAGGTCCCACCCCAAATGACCCGAGGAGAAAGTGAATGTCTTGAACCGCAGATATCAGTGCTCTCGACATCCTTGGGGATGAGATAATGTTCCAAAATCATAAATTTGCGTCTGAGATCATCTTCAAAAGAAGAGGAGCTGTCCAAGATAATTACAGTGTGCAATAATTTACCTGCTTTCAGGAGAGGAGCACACCGCCAACTAAATGAGCGCATAAATTGCAAGTAGGGTGCGCAAGTGGATTCATGCAATGAAACATTTACATGTACTTCGGGATTCAAGCCACTGTTTTTTCCCCAATTTCATGAACATTTTTTTTCTGAACACATGGTGAAAAAGAGGAACGTGAGTGCAAATGTTGTTTCCGCACCAAGTAGGAAAGCACCATTGTGTACTTTACACAACAGCTTCCAGTCAAGGAACACCACCTCCATCTTGAGGTTGAACTGCTGGTCAAGATAATCTCACACAAAAAACCCAGAGCAGCTGCGCAAAATTTCAACTGTTGGCCAAGAAAAGGCGGGACCCAGTTATTTGAAGGGGGGGGTTACAGGAAACAGATGATAACTGGTTTTCTTCACACAATTCTCCTAATGGTTGCCCATCCAGGTTCCATGCGGCTGCAGTGATCTGACAGAAACGCAAACTCCAAACTTTTGGAACAATTTGTTGGCCAGAAAGGCCAATGTGTTGAATCGTGCGCTTCTTATCTGTTTTCCCTCATCTGTTGTTAGCAAAATGGACGCAAAAAAATCTGTGTGACAAATGCGTTTATCTTAGCAAAACGTGAAGTGTGTACATTTTCCTGACATTTATACATCATCAATGAGCAACAATGGGCGTTCGCAGGAAAAAAGAGCTCACCATCAGATGATGCATCATGCAAGCTGGTGCTGTGCCGCCCTGGTCCCCCAATGCCATCTGTTTTGGATGGTGGCCTAGGTCTAGCAAAACAGAGCTGTGGTACCTTGTGAGAGACGGAGAGACAAACACAAAAGCACACCCAAAATTAGGCACACACCAACTGACGTTTTGTTCGGGTTGGGTCCCAACCCGCTGGCGTCGGAGGAAACGTACAGGGCAGACATCGTGCGCCGTTGGCCGCCTGTCCCGAAACCTGTGAGAAATGTATTCTTTTACCTCAACAGCTTACACTGCCAACTCTCTTTTCTGAAACATCAGTTTTGTTTCTTGCTTTGGAATCCATATTTTATGAATCAGAAACTTAGGACTACGTTCTCCAGTTCCAATGCTGTTATTCCTTTGTGTTAGAGATTCTCGAAGTTCCAGGTAATTTTTGTTCTTTTTGGTCAACTTAAATACTCCTTTCACTTGTTACAACAGTCTGGTGGTTGCAATGCAATACACAACAACATGCTCATTTTTCAACTAAAACAACGATTCTGGGGGAAGAGATTTGAATTTTTCAAGTTCTTGGCCAGATTGTAAACTCTGCAGACATACCTTTTGGATTCCTTTTGGTTTGGAACTGGTTTTGTAAATGTTTTGCTGGTGTCTCTTTGACTTTATGAGGAGGATTTATACATTTGGAAACACTGTCTTTGCAACAGCTGGCAAAATTCGGGTGTTTGGCGAAATGGGCTCTTGGCTGTCTTGGCGCATGTATTGAGTAAGGCTGGTGTCTTGGAGAGATATTTTTCGCTCTGGAAGTATCTGGGTGCATTTGAATCATCGCAAGATTGTCCTGGGAAGGGTTTGACTACTCTGTGGATGTGTACACTTGGCTGTCACGCGTTTGGACATGCCCGTTAATTAGAAATCTGTGAAGCTTCCAACAGCCTGAAAAAGCAAAGCTCTGAGAATGTTTCTTTCAAAGTCTTTATCACCCTCATAAGTGTACTTGCGTAAAAAGCTACAGCCTGACACTGAACAGAACAAAACAACAACAAAAACATGCAACACATAGGAACAAACGGTTCGTGCATTGAGACTCGATAACTGCACAAAGCCCTTTTGTGAAAATGCAACAAAAGCGTGGTCAGCCACAAACGTACATGACAATTCTGGAGAACTAACAATTGTAAAATTCACTCAAAGGAATCACAGCTGAATCCAAAGCAGTCCGCAGGTAAACTGCAGCAGCATCTCCACAGTGGGTCCGAACCGCCGTTTCAGCACAAGCAGGCAGATTCGCTGCGTTCCTGTGAATTGAAAAGAAAAGACACGAGTCAAAATGCCTTGAATTGTTTTATTTCCTTCAAGTTCTTTGTCAGTTTTAGAAAGACAGACCAAAAGAGTCAGAGAGAGAGAGAGAGAGAGAGAGAGATAGAGAGAGAGAGAGTGAGAGAGAGAGAAAAAAAAAAAGAAAGAGAGAAAGGGATTTTTTCCCTGTA
>JAAUYG010001466.1_pt1 | contig 12198 bp, 6 predicted proteins | sample 7278091 | NCBI WGS metagenome assembly JAAUYG01 (sample SAMN14350201, study PRJNA611818) | marine sediment metagenome | isolation source: surface marine sediment (0.6m) | place: French Polynesia: Moorea | collected 2018-08
AGATTTAGTCTGCAGCAGTGAGTTTTTGATACAAGTCTGCAGAAAAAAATTGCCAATGTCATCCCAACTGCAGCTGTCAAGCAGAGCGCCAAGGTCCTTGGACCTCTTGTGTTGGTCCCTAGGGTGGTCTTTATATACAAGTTTCAACAATTACAACAGTTGTACATCTGTTGGGTTAATCCTAAAGTTAGCTTCAGGTTGTACATGATGCGTGAGGTTAAAATAGAGGGGAAGCCTATATACAGTTGTATCTGACACACGATCTGTTTTTCAGAAACATCTGACAGATGAAGAGTTCCAGCGGCTCTTCCACATGAAATATGCCGAGTTTGTGAGCCTACCGGGCTGGAAGCAGCAGCGGCTAAAGAAAGAACATGGACTGTTCTAAATTGGATATTACTCTATAATTTTCTGTTAGAAATGTGTACCATAGCATATTAAAATTCATAATAAGAGTTGCTTGTTTTTTTTTTTTGTTTTTTTTTTGTACGGTTTTGTATACATATTTCTACATGTAACGTCGCAAATTTCTCACCCATGTCGACATGTGTTGTTATAATCTTTGTGATGGAAGCATACAAAAATTTTGTTGTGCAAGTATCCAGGTCGTGATTTTCTAGGAACAGATTACGTATTGTTTTGTATAGCAACAGCTAGGTTAGCGTATGTTGTGTGTTAGCAGTGTTAACCACAAGGAGTGATTCCTACTGATATAACATTTACTATTAACAGCTACTAATTACCACTTCTCCTTAAAACCACTGTCACGAATCTGTACAAATCTATTTGCTTATTAATGTAAAGAATATTTTATTCCACCCGCAGCAATTTTGAAGTATTGAAGCAAAATACGATCCTGAGGATTTCAGAAAAAAAATTGAAGGCTGTTGTTAGAACACAAAGTAAATAATAGGACTCACTACAGAGTCTAATCTCGACCCGGTCATCTTGTGCTATTGTGACAGCAAAAGTACTGTGGAGGATAAAGGATCCCCTTTTCTGTCAAGAAATAAATATTACATCTACTGCGTCATATATCTAGGGACTTTGAAAGTGTTTGTACCAGTGTTATGCACACCCTGAACCAGTGTATTATGCTGGTTAAATTTGCTGGAGTATATTGCAGTTTATTTGACAAAACAACAAAGACTAGATAAAATTCAGGTTCTTTGTATGTACATTGTATTGGTATGAGTATCTGCTATTTGAGAATGGGCAACTGTTTAAAAAAAGTGTCAACTTGAAGACAACTTCTGCAGCCAAAAACACAAACCAGGCTTCACCATAAAAAGAATCTTATATGTGATGTACTTTTACAATTATTTAATTGAGAACTCACAATGACCAACCTACGGGCTGACCTGAAGAACGCTGGTTACTTTGTAACATTTAACAACAACCAATACCGATATCAAGTTTGAAGTTACCCATTCTCAAGTAGGAATAGTCTAGAAGGGCTGTTAATAAAGATGTATACAAGTGTGTTCAAGAAAAACTCATGCATTTCTTGTGCAAAGATGACATGTTTTGCTGTGCCGAATTACAGATGCAACTTCTATGATGGTGTTGATGCATAAATATTTTATATTCAGTGTTTGATACTTGGACCTGCAATACATTCCTTTGTCCCTTATAGATGTAGAGATGTTCTATTTTACATATAATTACGTATACATACATATATATATATATATCCATTTTCTTGCTGTTGATAATTGAATATATATATTAAAACACAAGCAAGAACTTGTGATTGTTATAATTTTTTTTCTTTTTTCACTGTTACATCATGGAACTATATATATAGCTATGGGTTGCATTTTGTTTCTACACCGTTAGATTTTGCGGGAAGGAATTCCATTGCAGCTTTATAGCATTTGTATGATCATGGCAAGCATACGAAAAAGCATAATTCAAAGTGGAAAATTAAGTAAAGGAATTCCAATAAGAACGTAGTAGAAACACATGAGATCTTTTAATATTTGCAGTTGGTCATAAAGAAAATCATGCAATTAAGCAAATTATATTTCATATTTTAATACTGAACACTTGTGTGACCTACCAGACAAAATACATTGATTTAACCGTGGTAAATTCTGGTTATATGTCCATTTGCGGGACATGTAATTAATTAATGTAATTAATTAACGTAATTAACTTGAGTCAAAGTTCACTATCGTGAAAAAAAAACCTAGCAACTCAAAAGTGATGCAATATAAGAGTATAAGTTGGGTAATATACTTGCTCAGTATCTTGGTCACAATCTGTTCAATCTTGCCACATGGAACCCTTATTACAGCAGTGATACCATCCTCAGGAAAGAAGGCCAGTTTCTTTAAATATACTGTGGTAATGAACTAAAATGTGTAGTACCACTGGAATAAGCATTTGTTCCTTGTTCAAGATCAGTTTTAAAGGTTTTCTGGCCCCTTGCAGTACATTTGGTATGTACAGTAAAGCCTTTCTTGATCGGCCACTGCCATGTGAAGCCACCTGTCTTGAAAGACCACACATTCCTGGCAGGTCTTACATTAGTGTAATTTAAACCTGTCACCGAAGACCACCTGTCTCAAAGAGGGCCAGATTTCTATGGCCAATGGGGTGGTCTATCAAGGCAGGTTCTACTGTATATTTTACACAGGTTTAAAGAGTGTAAATGTCGAAAATCATTATGGTTTGTGCGTTAATTTCACAGATGTACATGTGTCTGTTCCATGTTTTTGTTAATTAAATACTCGCATCTGGGACGTAGCCCTGGAAAATACTTAAGTCTAACTTTGAGTCAACAATCTTGAGCTAACTGCTTAGCTATAATTATGAATTTGAGTATAAACATTTGGACTTAAGTATTTTCAAGAACACATTCTGTGATGTTTTCACTCGTACTTGGAAGATGATCTGAAAACTTTCCGAGCAGGATCTGATATTCTGTGTTCACATGTGGTAGACTTCTTCTGTGCAGAGTTACAACTCTAATACATACCCTAAGGCATTTAGTGAATATCCGGCATCTTACATTGATCCTGCACCATTCTATTAACACCTTGTATGAAATCAACTGTTGCAGTGTGTTTGCCAAGTAAACTGAAGCTTTTCACTGTGATAAAAGTATACAGCGTTTATAGGTTACATATGGGACCACTGAATTCTCTGGTGCAATTACTCATGAAATTGTGTGCATATATTTCTTGTGTGCATATATTTGTATCAAACAAGTTTCATACTTATTGGTATCCTTTTGTTTCATCCAAATACGTGTACAATAGTGGGTGATTTCCAATATCGGGCTGTAGAACCATACGCTCTCTGGTACAGGAATTTTTTTCCAGTTAATTGCTATTAAATATGCCACCATATTCGTTCGTGTTTTTTGTAAACAGTAAAATTTTGTAACTCCTGAGTGGATACTACAGCATGATCCCAAACCAAACAAAACATGTTATTGTCGTGATATCATAATTATTATCTATGTAGTACTAACTGTGCAATTAACAAATTAACAAGTGTTGGAACATAGCGGCGCCTGTAGTAGAGCAACTTTTTATGTTGGGAGTGTGAAGTGTGGACGATCGTGAAGTTTCATTGTTGTGTGGAGAAGGAAACCTAATTTTTGTTTTGTGACAATGTTTGCCTATTTCAGAGCTTTTGGGTGCAAATTAACTTAAACTTTTCTGTCTTGGTTTGGGTCTGTTAGAAAGTTGTCACCGTTAGCTTAGAGAAAATGATTGTGAAAATTGATACATCTGATCTTTAGAACCGGACCACTTCGTACGTACCCTTCAGTGCATTCTCTTAGTGTCTGAAATTGATGTCATTTGAAGTTTCACAAAATATAGTGAGCTCTACTTTCAATTGGTGGAATATTGTCAGAGTAGTGAAAAATAGATTGCTATGTACAAGTTATGAGTTGTAGTAGTTAACAGAATATTAATAAACCACCTACAGGTTTCTTACAATCAGGGAGAACCTTGTACCAGAGGAGTCCAAAAATTTTTAGAGCGGAGTGTCAAGTTAACATCAAACTGAGAAACTGTGACTACTAGCCTTTTGATGTAATGTATTCCACATCTTTTTATATATAATGAATAAAGAGCAAAAGACTTAAGAAATACGTGGTTATTTTCCAGTTTTCTTTGATACTCTTTTTTTTTCTCCAGTTGCTTTCAATACTCTATTAATTAGACAAAGAAGTTTGCTTACACATATCCTTTCATTAACTGTTGAAAATTTGCAAAACTATTCTCCAAAGTCTTCACAGCCTCTGCACTTTCAACATACATTTTTATTACGCCCTAATTAATAGTACAGGCCCAAAGTACATTTTTTCTTCCAAAATAGGTTTTATAGGCCATTTGACCAGACAGGATCCTTTCACATTGTCAATCATCCATTCCAGTGTTTAATATGAAGGGTCGCGGCCTGTCCTTAAGAAAAAGCGGTACATGTACTGTCGACATTTCATGCTTCACAACAGAAATCCATGATACCAGGAATACCCCAAATACAATCGGATTCAAGATTTCCTGATTTGCTAAACCTACAGTTACTTGTGATGAAAAGTGACCGGTTTTCCTTATTATTTTCAACTCCTACTGTACAAAAACCGCAGCGATCCATGAATTACTCAACAAAACCCATAACATTCCTATACATGTACCTGGTGGAATGATAAAACTGATGAAAGACCCTGAAAAGGGTACAGAATGAACACAATACAGTTTCTTAGGGCCACTCAACAGAGCCACCCTCTACAATAAGACCACAAATATTTTCCGCTACTACTATCAATGTAATTATTTCTCTCACCTTTCTAATGTGGCCACAATTTCTTGGCAAATAAGGTGACCTTATTAGAGAGGGACTATTGTACATTTGTACATGAAGATTTGTAGCTATGTTTTACGTAATACTAGTATAACATGATAACGTATGATCCACCTGAACTACTGCAGGTAGTTTTAGGTACACTAAAACCATTGTATATAAATAGGAATAATTTGTAAAGAAAAAAAAAAGGAATTCCGGGCAAAAACCTGTATTTTCCATTTTTGCCCAACAATAACATTCATGCAGAACCACCAAAGACTTGCCAACATCTGCAATATCCTTCAGCTCAGGAATGTAGAAGCATTGATATTTGGATTGCAGGAAACTATCATAATATATTACACCGATTATCAGCTACAACTGACAAATAGTGGAATAATATATGCGAAGAAACCTTTGTACAATGTATCATGAAAACTGGGATAATTTGCACTGTGAACTGAACTGATGGATGCACATCATAGTAAAATGTCTGTACTGTTTGTCATGGTTGCAACATCAAAATAACAAGTCAATAATGGTAACAAAAACCTTTAACAACAAAATGCATATACTGACATTTACCTGCCAGCAAACCCAAGACACATACTTGTATTTTGCAAGTATGTGTTACGCAAGCTTGACCGCATTAGCACAACATTCACCTGTGCAACACACATATGTATATTATTACCACGCATATATATTATATACATACATATGTCACGGTATATCAAAATTCTGTGTACAATATATGACCTATTTTCCTAGGCATGCATGCAGCCACAACTTCTGAATGTACAGTACCAATATATCAACTAGGACATACTGGTAATTCACTGGGAAGTTATCTATACCATGTTCCACATTTGTGAGATTAAACTCTGATCTCATGAGTGGAATATATAGTTCTTTCGCAACATATTCTCCCATCTTTTCCTTTCACAGGTCCCTTTCTGTAACATACGATCGGAAACATACATTTGTGCTTGCAATATACAGCTGAACACCTTTCGCGGTAAGTCTGTACCGCTGACTAAGCTAAATTTCCTGCCAGTTCACGAGTGAGATCTGGTTGCCTGGCAACACCAAAGTCCCGTGTTGCATTCGCTTCATTTTGCATATCGTAGATGGGATTGGTGAACTCGGTTTCCGCCTCCGATGTCGCTAGGTCATCGCCAAGGTCATATTTATCTTTCTCTGGTAATGTTGAGTCAGACGCTATGGTTTGTGTATCGGTTTGAGACGCCGCGTATCCTGGATTGTTGAATGCCAGTTCTCCGCCATTGAGAACCACGCAATCCCGACGTACATCATAAACGGTAGTTCCTGGGTCGACATGGTTCTCTTCCCCTGTGTTGAAACTTCGTCTCGGCAGGTTGGGCGAATTTCGCCGATAATGTTTGTGACTGAAACGGCGTCTGGAATATCAGCGGTATATGCATTCAATGTGATACTACGCACTCTTACAACTGAAAGACTCATTGCAGCATTGGTACTTCTTGGTACAGAAATGAGAAGAATATGATATAACTTTGTATACTAAAATATCTATAGTTTTGTATGAGAAAGTTTTGCATAATAGAAACACTGTCTTTCTACTCACTGAATCTTAAATGAAAACAACAAGAGGCCCAGGGGCCTTGACGCTCTGCATGCTCTGCTTGAACTGAACACCTAGCTGGTACACAAGAATGTTTTGAAAATTTTGAATAGAATATTTTATCTTAGGTACTATGCCCACTTCTCATTGCAGTATTCTAAGAGGCATTTACATTTATCATGGTAACCAATGTTGTCACAAAGTCTGAATGGGCTCCAATGAAAATTGTGGGAGAAATAACACTTTGAAATTTCCAGCTGCATATGGTCCTGTGTTAAGAAAAATGTCAAAATGCCATAATTTTCCCTTCACTCTGCGATCTATAATCTGTTTCGCTCTACATTAAGCCATTTTCAAGATATTCTAAAAACATTTTAGGTTTTCTCATTATAAGGTTTTAGGCTTTCTCAATGTTAAAATTTCAAAGTGACACAAATTAAGTGACACAAATTTTGTAAAACTTGGCCGATTGCCAAGAAGAGTAACAGCCTGCATTCCCTCATGGTAAGCAATGTTCTCATAAAGTTTGGATGGGATCTGATAAAAATTGTTGGAGGTAGCATTTCGAAAATCGTAGAATCGGAAAAATTGCAAAGTGCGCTGAATGACCCCAAACTAAAATCAAGGAATCGGGCATCAAAAGTACCCTACATGTATGCACTGTAGCACTCCAAGTCCCAAATTTTTGTCTGTTTCACTCTATGATCAGTCGTTTTTGAGATATTCCACATTTTAGGTTTCCCATTGACTCATGTTAAAATTTCAAAGTACAACAAAATTGGCCGATTGCCAAGGAAACCAATAGCCTGTATTCCACCATAGTAGCCAATGTCCTCATAACGTTTGACCGACAGCGGATGAAAACTGTAGGAGGAGTAATGTTTTGAATTTTCCAACCCCATATGGTCCTACGTTAACAACATGTGTCTGCAACAAATGCTTATTGTTTTCACTTTTCTAACCGCACTGTGCACTGCAGCTTTCAATTATGATCTGCTGCACTACGCTTGCTTCTCAAGTAACGCCTGATGCCATCATGATCAATACTGTGTTTTTGTAGCACTACCCACATGTCATTGATTCAAAACCTCTATCTATGATATACTACTAAGAGTATATCACTGGCTTTTAAATTGACTGTTTCCAGGTTGCGCAATTTTAAGTTTGAAATGAGAGTCTAAACTATTGCTGCACAATGGTTTTCTTCCATAGTAACTACCTACTTTAAAGTATTTAACCATATTTGTACTAGAAATAATCAGGCAGTATACTAAAATATTTACTTCTTAATCAAGAAAATTTTGTTCTCTTTATTTAGACATGGTAGATCAGCAGATATTTTTAAGATCCTCTGCAATTGGAAGTGCCCAAGATTTTCAAGGGCACAAACACAGTTTGGGTATTGTATGGCCACCAGGCCCTCTGCTAGTGTCAGCGTTAGTAATGACGTCACAGGCGTGGTGTGTGAAAGCAGGATACAATTATTAGAACATGTGCGTGTACCGGTAATAGAAGAAATATGGCACAATTAAAGCACTAACCGGACTAGGACCACCACAATAGCTATGATGCAGACTGCCAAAGCCAACAGTCCCACAGTTATGCCGGCTATCATAGGAACAGGGGCTTGCTTTGAGCTTGAAGCAACTGAAAAATAAGAGCATGACAAAAAGTGCTATACAAGCGTCAACAAATACTTGTTGTTTTTACAAATGTGACCAGAGTATATTTGCAGAGATAGCAACCTTGGTGATAACAGTTCTTCTATAATGGGGCCATATTTCAAAAAGAAATCACGGCTACATACAGCCTGGTCTGCTGTGAGGACAACCTGTACATAAAGACCAGCTGCTTACAAAGACCATATATATTGCACAGATTCCCAGGGGTATACTTTCCATGCTACTGGACCTGCATAATAAAAGACCACCTGACAGTGTGTATTAGGACATATTTTCATGGTTGGTCCCTAGGGTGGTCTTTATATACAAGTTTCACTGTACATGCAGCTGTCCCTTGCTGAGAGGGAGAAATGGATTTACAGCTTTTAGCAGCATAGTTTTTGGCAACATAAGAAGGGGCTTTCACAGAGTGGCAAAGATAGAGAGGGACCACTTGAGTTGTTGTCTTGCACATACTACATCATTGAACCACAACAAGGGAAACACAATGTCATATACATATAGGCAGTTACTGGTTGTTTCTGGTTGTTTGTTCCTTCTGTTTTGGCAAGGGGGGGTGGGGGGGGGGAGGGAGGGATCTTTGTGCCATGCGCTATGTAAAGTACTGTCCCAACTGTTAGCAGGGCTGGCCTCAGTTCTTGAAATTGCCTAAAAAGTCAGTTTTAACTTACGTCGCTTATCTGAACAGACGTAACAGGCTAACGATACGACTTAAGTTAAAACTTAGACTTAATAGAAGTATTTTCGAAAGAATTCTAGCCCTGTTATGTGAAGTATAATATAAGTTTGCTCTCCTACCTGTGTTGGGGCTGGTCCTTGGTGGAAAGGTTGCCCCAGTGGAATTTTCGCTCACGCAGACGAACATCGGGTTGTTATCCCAGCTTCCATCCTTCCTGCACTGCACTGCGGCCACCCCGCCGTCGACCACATATCCCTGATGGCAGTAGAAAGTACAGACCGTGCCGGCAGCCTGCCGTGATCGCACACAGTCTTGGGGTTCTGGTACGCTGTACGGAGGGTGCAGGAGGGGGGCACAGGTCGGCATTTCTGGGGATGGAAGCAAACCATGCATATACAATCAATGTGTTTGATTTATTTTGTTTGAAACAGACGATATTACAACTCTGCAGCACTCCTATGTGATGGCTAAATTGACTGCCCTGCAGTGAAAGAGGCCACCCAGAGTGGTCAAAACATCCGTCACCTCAAAAGACATAACTCTGAGCCTTCTCTAACTCTCCAATGGTTCTATCATATTAGATTATCAGTCTTTTCAGCAGCTGGATATCTTAATTAAATATTCTGGAGTGAAAAGGTAGAAACTGTTGGCATAATCATGTGCAATGCAGCACTTCCACTCCCGTCACTTAACTGCACGCTTAAAAAAAAGCTTCATGCAAATGTATGACCAGTAATATTTGTAATATATTGTGTATTCAATGCACAATGAAACTGCACATTAACAATGTTAAGGCCACCTCAGAAATAAGACCACCCTGAAATGAAAACCTCTTATATGGGGACTGATGTTATAGGAAGTCTTTTAACCTTCTTGGCAGGAAAATTTTCGAAAGATGCCTGAAGGAAAAGGCATGAAAAGGAAATTAGTTAACTTTATGATTGGCTGAAGCTTCATGAAGTAACAATGTGATTGGCTAAAGGATATCATGTGACTACAGTTAGTTCGGAGTCAGAATGAAACACACTATTTGCATAGAGATTTTGCCATGTAAAATATTCCCTACTGCATGCATATCTACATGTATGTTATATCATTTCAGAATTTATAAGGCCACCTCAAAATTTAAAGACCGCCTTGATCTTGTGCGTTCAAGATCAGGGCGGTCTGAGCTTCCACTACAACTGTTACCACACTCAACCTAAAATAGAAGCACAATACCTAACACAAGTACCGGTATTGAAGGCAGAAACTGCATGTGTTCAAATGTTAGAGAATGACTGAAACATAGTCTAGTGAGTTACTGCAATACATAACATAGTCTAGTGACTTAACATAAAACAATTTGATTTTATACATTTTATTTCAGAGTACCGCAGCTATGATTACTATACGAAACCGTTCCCAATGACAAACTGACCACTTCCTGTAGTGGCCAAGCATTCGTACCATAAACACGCATGCACCTTAAAACTTAATGTAACTCAGCCCCTTCCCAAATAAATTCTACAAACCACACAATGACTATAATGGTGACTACCACACAAAGTTTCTGCTTTATACCGTAACAGAATCATCATGCCCAGCTAAATTCAACTGGACACCACTACTTTAACCTTAATGACCAGCTTATTTGGAATTTACTAGAAGCACACCCAAGGCCTTGCACTAGCACAATGTGCATCAATTAGGATGAACAGTCGGTACATGTATGTGTGTACATTGTGCTTATAAAGAGACAGTAGGAAACTCACCCTCACACATCAGTGGTACCCCAGACCATTTGAGGCTCCTGAGACACTGTCTATTGGTATACCCTCCAACTGCTCGGTAACCCTGGTGACACTGGTGGTGACAGGTGACGCCGGGTGACGCTGCTAGAGGACAGTAGCCCGTCACCTCGGCATGGTCTGGTGTCAGTAATATAGCACACAGCTCGTCTGTAAAGGCAGCAACAAATTCAATTCAGGTGGATGGTGCATCGAATATGAAGGTCTTACCAAGTACAGTGGTCCCTCTGATTTACGACCTCTGCATTTTAAGACTTCTCTCTATTTCAAGACCCCCCATTGATGACCACCCTAAAAATTTATATATTTTCACTATAAAATATCCCTTCATTTTATGACTGGCTTAAATTTAAGACTACTGTCAGTTTTTGGGCTGGGCAAGTGGTCTTAAAATACAGGCCAAGAAATCACTGTATATACATTTGATTTCTTCTTGGTATGATCGCAAAGATTTTCTCCTATTTTATGACTGGCCGTCGGTGGCACTTTTATATTTTCAATGTACAAATGTATATACAGTAGAACCTGTCTTAAAGGACTACACTCAATCATCATTTTGTATGGCCTTCACGGCTATCATGTCTTTGTTCATGAAATGTGAATAAAATAAATATCTATCTTTAACATGTTTACGGGTCCTGAGACAAATTGCATTTATAATCTTAACAAACAGCAGAGCTAGCAGCCAGGCTTCTTCTTCCAGAGAAGGTTTTGCTGTGAGCTCGTACATGCCAAAAACATGGCAAGTTATCATGGTTTATCATCGACTTTGATATTGACTTCCATATACAAAACTTAACACCATGTTCTATTATACACATGTAAATATCACTCACTGTGACACAATGAGCTGGTGTCCATGTTCCAGATGAGACCAGGCAAGCATTCCAGAAGCTCTGTTGTGGTGGCTCCAAACCCAGCGTTGCAGTAAAAACGACATCTGGCACCAATCCTCAGGTCGCAGTGGTAGTCGAGTACAGCATTCCGCAGCTCATGGGGACAGGTGGACACTGGAGAGAAAACTAGACAGTCAGTTGCTGTGCAACACGATGGGGCATCCCAGTTGGCCCAAAAATACTCATTATATATATAACACTCCGGGAATGCATTTTTGAGCTATTTTTACTCCAAAAACCCCCTGGAGTGAGCCATAACTGAGTAGAATCAAAACTACCACATCAGAAACAATTTACACTTTGCTGAAGACTACCTGTAAGAAGCTTTTCCTAAAATACCAGGGCAATGCTAGGTTTCTCCACTGTGTTTCGCCACTGAGAATGCATTTTTGAGTGACTTTTACTAACAAAAATGGTCTTAACTCAGTGGAAAACTATCGCATTCAAATAATATTTAAATCTCTTCCAAAGACTACCTGTAAAAAGCTTTTAATAAAATGCCAGGACAATGCAAGGTTTCCTTCATTGTCTTTGGCCTCTGAGAATGTATTTTTGAGCTATTTTTACTCAAAAAAGGGCCATAACTGAGTAGAAAATTATTGCATTGAAACAAAATTTAAACATGTTCTGAAAACTACCCATAAAAACCTTGTCCTAAATTACCAGGTCAATGTAAGGTTTTCTTCATTGTGTTTGGCCTCTGAGAATGCATTTTTAGCTCTGCTTGACTATGTCAGCAGAG
>JAAUYG010232110.1_pt1 | contig 12198 bp, 6 predicted proteins | sample 7278091 | NCBI WGS metagenome assembly JAAUYG01 (sample SAMN14350201, study PRJNA611818) | marine sediment metagenome | isolation source: surface marine sediment (0.6m) | place: French Polynesia: Moorea | collected 2018-08
ACAAGAATACCTCTTGTTACAGGTGCAATAAACTACTGGCTGAGAAACTACACACGTGTTATCTAATTTCCACTACCACAACCATCTTCTTACACATCACTCGATCACATATACAAAACAAAACACACATTTATGTATACATGTATATATAGATAGATAGAATAAAGGAAGACAAAGTGCTTTTGGGGGCAGACATTTCGGGTATTCGCCCCGAGAAATAGGTGCGCAAGCGTGCCACGAACCCCGCCAAACTGATGACGGACTCCCTTTATCGTTTATTCGCTTGGGGCGCTCAAATCGCTAAAACACACTGCCACCTGGCGAATGCAGTGGTAAAAAGTGAACGTTTGACCGGCTACACCTTTGGTTTATCTTGCTTCTTGAGTAATTCGTACAGAAACTGTGGTTTGGGTATGGATTCGTACTTTAAAATTGTTCACACAAAAGTTGACAAAAGCTTGAACTTTTATATTCATAGACTCGGCATTCACTTAGTTTAGGATAGGTAATACCTAATATGACCGCTCGTGTTTTACCATGTCGTTGGTGAAAATATGCGCCCGTTTTCTTACCAACTTGAACAAGTGCTTTCCCTCCCTTTCCTGACACAACGTATACACTACATTATTGTTCTTGTCTGGTTTGTCATCCTGTAAATATGCTCTGACGTAAAGCTAGATCTAGATATACACGACCGTAGATAGACCACGGCACAGGCGCTTTTACCAAGGGACTGGTGTTCTTTAGTTTAACTAGGCAGTGATATCGGGGCTGCATTGACAATCAATCACTCAACTTCAAGTCAGTGTTGACTTTGAACAAGCATGAGACAGATTCTGGATTTGACCTTAGGTCAAAAACGGCTGTACAATAAAATGGTTAAAAAGTTTAGGCTGTGTGGTTTTATATGGGTGTACAGAATGTACAATCATGACAATTGCAGTCCTCTTTTGCCTTGACTTTGCCTTTGGACAAGTACTCTTTTGCCTTGACTTTGCCTAAATGGGCAAGTATACTAGGTCGAAGGTCCTTAATTTGTGCACTACATATTTGTCTGAAACTCATCCGGCCACTGCCTAAATCTCATTTGGGAGAACAAACTTCCTTCTTTCATGATCCAGTACATTTATCTGTTTTATATGCATGCATAATTTGCATAAAGAACACCCATGGGTGAATTGGTATAAATACTCAGATGTTCGGACTGGCTTCTTAATAAATAATTAAATATTTGTTGTGTTTTTAGATACCTGCCAATTGCCAAATTACCATGGGAGCAGCCAAGGGCAGCAGAGGGAAGAGGAATTGTGGTAGGGTGGTTGAAATCATGCATCTTTCAGATGATATTATGTGCAAATTATACTAAATGAAATTAGTGGTTAGATATTATTTTTAAGGGTGTCTAGGGAAACCGCCTTTGGAACAGAGCAGATAGAAGTTGGTTACCTTACAGGCATGCACAGCTGGCATGAGTAACACCTTTGCCTGTATGTATATACATTGACTGCTGGGCACTTTCTGGCTTAATTTGCCTAAACATGTTTAAGCTAACTGTACATCAAGTTTAAGCACCCTGTGAATGCAATAACATATATATCACACATCTATGACATCTGCTACAAGAATATGGCAAAGGTGAACCTGGCCATCAGATGCTATATCTGATATGTGATAGTTTTGTGTCTTTCCAGAGTCTAGTGATAAGCACAAAAGATCTCCACAAGCAGCTAGACGTGGGAAAACAGCTTCGCCATCACTTCCAACATGTTCAGGGTATGTTGTCTTTCTCCATCGCCAGAAACAACAATTAATGGAAAACAGTTTACAAAACATGATAGGTCACCTCCAGTTTTAGTACAACATCCAATGTTTATCCATTTGATAGTAAATTAAAGTAATAACAGAATTTTCGCGGTCAATGGATTTGATTCAATGGTGTGGCATCAATTATTTGGTACCGCAGCTCTATATGCACTGCAGTGGTCCCTCTATTTTAAGACCACCTGTGGGATCGTGAAAAGGCGTTCCTGTTTGGCTGATGATCTTAAAACATGGTTCAATATAGTACATAAAATTGCTATTTGGGATCAAATTGATTGATTGGTCTTGTAATCAAGATTGTCTTAAATTAAAGGGTTGTGAAATATTATACACGTATTGTTCACTATATTTTATTACAATATATATATTATACATCTCTGTACTATATGCATCCTGACACAATAATAGTGGCACATGCGTTTATTCGGCACACAGGGAATATAAATCCATAAACTCTACAACTGGCTTCATTGCCTTTGCAGCAGATTTCTTAAAAATGCTTTGTGGATGTATTGTTGTAGTACTGTACTTGTAGTTCCTATATCACCATTATATCTTGTTCATTGATTTACACAGTAAAGCAGCAGACAGTCAGCTGCCCCTGGGATCAGACAATATGATGCCAGCAACCCGTCGCTCTACTCGGTCTCGCCATTCGGTCTCAGCACGGGAACTACTCGGCCTCAAACCACACAGACCCAGCCAAGCTCAACCTGATACAGAAACTAGCCAGGATGAGGTAGAGTTCGGGGAATCGGAGACTAAGCCTGTCACTGGAGCTGACACCAAGGCCTTGGTGAAGGAGGAGCAAGAGTCCAGCAGTGGAAGTGCAGGGGTACAGCAGGCTTCCCACAGTGATGTGCCCCAATCTGTTTCCAGGGGGAAGCAGGGGATCGGTGGGGTGAAGAAGAAGTTAATTCTGATACCAGTAGCAGGCAAGGAACAGGGAGCTGGGCGGAAGAGAAGGAAGAGCATTTGTACGGTGCAGGAGCAACCAGCCAGTAAGAGAGCAGCTGTGACAAATGCCTCGCGGAAATCGATAACAAGTGAAGATATAGTGAGTAGTACTGTGATGAAAGACTCAGTAGACATGCCTGTCGCTCAGACTACTGAGGCATTACCAGTTGATGGAAAACTGACAGAATCTACAGTTGGCAGCTTTAAGATCGACTATTTGCCATTGCCAAGTGTCTCTGATTGTTCTATTGCTTCAGACAGCATTGCTGGGAATGATTCAGCTGCACTTACAGAGACACCCACCTCAGAGCTGAACCCCGTATCTCTTGCTCAGTCTGCTCGTTCCACTGACAAAAGTTCACAGCAATGTGACGAGCCACCATCAGTCAACACTCCTGTAACACCACCTTCAGAAAGCACGGGGTTTGAGCACCTGGGTAAAGTCCACACCCCTGTGACGGCACAGTCAGGGAGCATGGATCTACCACACCTGGGTGAAGTGGAAGGTACAATGCCAGTGATACTAGAGACGGACCAGAACAGTGAGATGCTGACAGAGACGGATCTGCCATTTGGGACCTTGGTGAAACTGGCAGAGTTGGCACGTCAACAGCGACATCTTGGTCAGATAAAAAGTATGCTTTTGTGTCTATAGCTGTTGTATCAGATTAGATATAAATTAATTTCTTTAATAGGTTTAAAATAAAGACAGTTTCAATATTACTGTTTAAAGTAAGTCTTTTGTTCTCTAAAGATACATGTTACAGCTGTTTCTGTCTGCTGCAACACTACTAAAGATTTATAACCAGTTAAATGCAATTATTAAAGTACTACTGGTATGTTCCTTGGTATATTGCCAAGTTGCCCTGTTGGCAACAGTGTTCATAGGTGCAGATCTGAAATTGCTGTTTTATGGCTATTTCTTGCTCTGATTTGCTCACAAGGTACAACTATACATACAATTGGAATTTGACTTCTGGCAGTCCAAACACATATGCATGTTTTCACAATTATAAGACCTTGAATCTGTAACCTGCTCCAATGCTATTTTATATTCTATTTTCTGGTGCAGCCCCTGGGTGTACAATTTATCAGATTGAGTCGCAACCTGGCACCGTCAAGTACTGTCGCCTAGATTGTTTACCAGATGGCAGTGTGGTTGTGAGACAGGTTAAACCGTGTCTGCTGGATGAAGGAACACAAGGGGGTGAGTCTGCTCGAAATAGAACAGGGCATGAAAGATATGATTTGTTGAGGGATTTTCAGTTTTCTTGCGGTGTACATACTGGTACCAGTGCTACCATTGAAACTGCGGAAGCAGTAGGGGGGTGTTTGATAGAGATGTGACAATTACTCAATGCATCAGCAAACCTCATCCATTGAGGGTCCCACGCCTGGCAGGCATCCACTGCTGCATTGCTCTAAAAGTTACCTTGTTATAAGCAGCACAGTGGGCATTACCTAATACAGTGAAACCTAGGAATTAGGGACGCCAAGGGGATTGAGGAAAAGTGTCCTGAATTCTGAGGTGGTCTTATTTCCCAGGTCCATTTCCACATACTGAATACGGCTACGGACTCAAGCAGCTGTCCTTAATTCTCAGGGTGTCCCTATTTCTCAGGTGGTCTTAAAGACGGGTTTCACTGTATTGGCAACAACATACTGGTTATATTTTAATGGCACAAATCAATAAGCATTGCGCAGAAATATTTTTTTTAAAGAGATAAATCTGAGAAAAACTAGTGCAAATGATTAATAGGGAAATTGAGGGCTTTTCTGGAGATGGGTTTTTAGTGATAACAAAACTGCCGACCTCTCGATTCACAATTTGACTGCCGATAACATGTCTAGTGTTTGATGATAAAAAGAAGATGACTGTACATGTGTGTCAAGCCAGGGTTCATATATGTCTTGCTCTCATTTATCACAATAGTATTACAGTGAAACCTGTCTTGAGAGACCACCTGTCTTGACAGAACACACATTTTTGGTAGAAGGACCTACATTTCAATACAACTGAACCTGTCACCAGAGACCACCTGTCTTGACACACCACATTTTTGTGGCCAATGGGGTGGTCTTTCAAGACAGGTTCTACTGTATCCAGGAAAAAGCTGCAGTAACACAATAGGTCATGCTTTCTTCCTTTTGCATTGTTTCTCAGGTTCTAAAAAGAAACCTGACGAAGAGCAGTCTCATAAAGGACCACTCACCAGTGACGATTTGCAAACTTTTCCCACTACTAAGAAAGGTCGTGCCCAGCCTCAACGGCATATAATACTGGAGAAAGAGCTGCAGAAAGCAATGAACGGAGTAAAAGCATCGGATGACATGGATAACCATCTCATTATAACATACAGTGAGTGATAAAAACATTAATATATTGCTATCGCTGCTAGTGAGGAGCAAATGGCATACATGTATGTTTGCATTTTTGGGGGGAAAATTTGAGTTTTTGAGTTTAGTTCTTTCATTCCTACTTGACATATAAAATCTGTACATGTAGACGCCAGTGACGAAACTGCATCGGGATGCATTGTGGCTGAAAAAAAAGGCTCTTCAAAACTTAAAAGCCAAAAATAAAGATATATATTACTGGTTGGTCTAGAGTGCCATGATTTTCTCAAAACTCCCCGTTACCTAGCATGCTCAACTAAAGCTCTCAAGTGAACAAGTTTTCTGAACATTTTCAACTGTTCTGAGCTTTTTGCATTGTTTTAGCCAGTCTTCATGTGTGTGTTCCTATCACAATTTTGTAGGGACAGAATGTATAATGGCCCCTGTATAGGGATATACATGACTGTCTTTATTTCTAGATGAACATGGCAGGCGTATAAAGGTAGGCCAGTGTAAATACTGTACAGAGATGATACAGACCAGACATCAGTTCAGGAAACACATGCGAACTCATCCGGAGGTTGACTACAAACCCTATGCCTGCCCCATCTGTGGATATCGCAGTGAGTATCAGCATGTATTGTAAGGTAATACAGGGCAGTATGGTGCCAGAAATATCACAATATGGATGTACATCAGTGTATTGCTAAATATCCATGTCATTGTTAGTTACCGACATGAGTGGTCTGCTCAAATATACACTTTATTTTAAGTTATTTTATTCTAAAATTCATTGTCAGGATGTGTTTGGGTTAGCAAGAGCAACATTTTTTCTCTGTAATATTAGGGTTTTAGGACAGATCTTTTGACTTTCAGGATGGTGGAGGGCCATAAGTAAATTTGCAGTCGTGCTCTGGCGTTCATTGGGGGTATAGGTAGTGGGAGTCTGCCAGTCAATTTATAAATGTAGCAATAGCTTTGTGTGCGTTACATTTACAGGTGATATTAAGGCTGGGGTCGCCAGACACATCAACATCCACAGCAAAACCAAACCTTACGTGTGTACAGAGTGTGGTCGCGGATTCAACTACAAACAGAAGGTTCGCGTATTTGCTATAGTTTCTTGAGGGAGATGATTTCTGTCCAACTTTTAAGCGTGCTATTACAAACTCTAAATGACTGTGTAAAATGTGCCACCATGTACTTTATTCACAACTGTGAGAGAAGATTTAGGGATAAAAATTATGAACTTTTGACCCGTTGGTCCACACATGAAAGCACTACCACTGAACCATGTACCTGCCTCTCGGTCTTTGTTCAGTAGTTGGGAATACCAATGTGGATATCTGGATGTTACTGCTTCCCTCTGAGATTGTCTGTGTTTCATCATGTGAAAGGTTAATCCTGTGTTGAAGATAGCATATAGGCATATATATAAATAGCAACTGGACGTGCCTCGGTATATATACATGATGCATGCCTCAACTTGGCTTGCGTTAAATTTTCTTTGAAGGTACTCCGGCTTTGCTTATAAAATGGTGCAGATTGAATTGTGGTGGATGGCCTCCACATATGAGCCTTCATATTCTGTTGCATACATACACTTGAAACATAGTCCCAGACTCCCAGTCTGCATTCGTAGGCTTATGAAAAGTGTCTCTGGAGGTCACAAAGAATGACACAGAATGGGACTAAGTGAAATTTAAAAGTTAAGGTACTTCAAACAATAAGACCACCCACAAATTAATTCTACTTAATATCAGATAACCCTAAGTTACACACCACTGCTGTATAGTTTCAGAATTAAGACTATCTCAGAATTCTAAGACCGCTTTGTGGGTGGTCTTCCTGGGGTATTTGGCATTAGATCTTACCAGCTTCAGGCAATGTGATCTGTTAAACTGACCTCTCCTGTCAGTATTGATCAGTTTGTGTTTTCCGTTTCCCCCTAGCTGGAGCTCCATATGAAGTACCATTATGGCAAGAGGGACCAGCCGTGTCCGCTGTGCGACATGGCGTTTCACGAGTGGAAAACATTGCGCAAGCACATGCAAAGTATCCACGATGAGGCTGCAGAAAATAGTGAGCTGACCAAGATCACTGAGGGGCACACACACTGCAGTGCTTCTTTTATATAAATTGTGTTTCCCCTTAACACGGGCAAGAAACAAAAATGTGAAAACGCACATTTTTAAGACTGGCTGCATTAGTATTGATTATGAGTAACCATGGTTCATGGTTGGCATCAAGTATATATGTTTTGCAAGAAACTTGGTAATCAGCAATTGAAATCTGAATTTTGTATAGCATTAGCTTTAGGTTGACATACAGAAACAGAAGCTTAAATCATAGACTTGCTCTAACATTGACCTGTTTAAAATGTTGGTTATCACTGGCATTTCAGTTGAACGCTATAAGCTTAATAGGAGGAGCAGGACAGCGGTGGCAGATGCTGATGAACTGCAGGATGTTGACACTGAGGATGAAGTGACAAACCAGCCTGAGTTCATTGAGGGAGAAGACATGGAAAACGGGGAAGAAGAAAAGGAGGAAGAGAACAGTGACATGGGAAATAATGGAGAAGAAAACCAGGAAAAGAACATGGATAACGGAAGAGAAGAAACCCAGGAAAAGAACGTGGAAAACAGAAGAGAAGAAAACAAAGAACAGAGCATGGACAATAGAAAAGAAGAAATTAAGGAAGAGCGCTCACCACAATTGAACAGTGAGAAATCCCTGGAAAATGAAACGATAGAAATGAAGCTTGGACAGGAAGAGCAGGAGGTGATAGATAATTCTGACGTAAATGAGAGCAAGGAAACAGTACTGGTAGATAAGGCCGCAGCCGAGATAGCTGATGAAATTCAGCTGAGAGTCGAACCAAGAGCTGTGAGCTGTGGTGCTCCAGAAGTACAAGAGGTCAAGATTCTTGACACTACTGATGCGAACGCCAGACAGCAGAGCTTACGATTTATTCATCTTATGCGGAATGCAACTGCTGGGATCCAACGTCGCAGATACACCTGCCTGAAAACCGAGCTACAGACACGGAGATACAGGTATGTGTACTTGCATATGTAAATGTTACCCCAAAGCCGTGTGTTTGCCTCAGTGGCATGGTAGTATATTATCACAAGTGCAGTGTCATGTCGCTATTCAAACATCTGAGAGATTCAAAAGCCCAGTCATTGCATGCATATCTAGGTAGCAACGCATACATATCAAAAGTTTTGGAAGGAACATGCACTTAGTGATGGATTGTAGTTCATAATGGTTAAATGTTGCTTTGTTGACACCTGGGTTATACTTTTGACAAAAAAAAAACATGAAAAAGCACAATACAAAATCGTCACCTTTTCCCAAGACTTCATGTGGCTGCAAGACTAGTGGCTTCTTTTCAGTTGATGCTTTTACGGGTAACTGTTCAAAAATATGTCTGGCATTGTTTGCAGCATGTAGGTCCCATTTTCTCAAAACTGCTGTCTGGATTTCATCTTCTGTTAAAAAAGGACATAGTAAACAGTGGCGTAATTAAATTTTCCTTAGCACTTAAGATTAAGACTTTTAATCCCACTTACACAGTTTAAGGAATAGTTCCTCAATATCATCACTGATGTGACATTCGCAGTTCATCAGTCGGGGGTTAAAAACTAGGCCCAGCTTGAGCCAGTGGCCTGGAGCTCCAAGCATACGTTCTGATTGGCCTAATTCAGTACAACTCAGCCAGCCAAGTTAGTACTGTTGACAGCTACTAGTACTGATATTGTGCTACCAACTGACAAACCTTTCCTTAATATGGAAAGTGAAATTTTGTCAGCATGGCAATTTTGGTAATGCATCATCCATCCCTGCCATAGAAACAGATTATCCCATATGAAGGCCTCCTGTAGTTCCAGCTGAAGGCCATGGGGGGGGGGGGGGGTATGCTGACAATTACAAATGTAACCAGACAGGCTGAGTAGACATCCTTCTTGATATATGCATGTACACATACTCTGTTGTGTTCCCCAGACAAGGCTACAGTCGGCTGGGGGCTAGTCACAGCGAGATTCACAGGACCACACCCTGGAAAAAAAATCGAGGCCAGTCAGCAGCAACAAGCCAGTCAACATATAGGGAAGATGACGGCCAGGACACTGACACCGATACTCCGAACGAAACAACAGGCGATGTGACCGCAGCCTCCGATGACATTAAAAGGGAGTCAGATGAGGGGGAGGGGGATAGTGCAGAGGTCACGAAAGAATTGGATGAGAAGGGCGGAGGGAAAGAGAGTGAGGAGGAGAATGAGGCAGAAGAAAACTATGAAAGGAAGAAATTGAAAGTGACTGTCGATTCCAGACTGAAGAAGGAGTGTTACGAGAATATATCTTGTAGGTTTATATTTGAGGCCCTGCTGTACATCAATGTTCCACATACTAGTATATTGTAAACAGCTCTGAAATTGTATCCTATCTAGTATCTTGGTGCTTGCCTGGATGTAACATACATTGACTGAGCTCGGGAGATACTTTCACAATGGGTATCATCCACATCCTCCCACTTAGTGCTTGCTTACTTGCCATGTATTTATGCATGTAACACAAGAGAAGCATTAAATACTCAGTATCCGGTACATATAGATTGCTTGTTGACGAAACCTGGCAAAACAAAGAACCTGGAAGTTAGACATACCTGATAAAAGCAGTTGTTAGTCCAGACTGGTGATGGTTGCTGTGGTACATGTATTGCTATGGTAGGTACAGACGGCCAGCCAGGACTGCAGTGTAAGCTGTGCGAGGCTGAACTCTTCACCAAGACTGCGCTGTATGCACATCTGGAGAGGGAGCATCGGGACCAGCGTCTATGGCAGTGCCCTGAGCCTCACTGTGATTATAATTGTGAGTACAGCTGCACTGCTTTGCTATCCGTCACTATCATGTTTTGGTTTTAAATGATGTTGATCAAGTTACAGTACATATAGGTATGGCTTTTGTTGGGATATGTTTTCATTGGTTGAAATATATTACTTAAAACGTTGGTGGTGTTGCCTTTGTAATGTCTCATCCACTATAGGTTGAACTTATAACTATCAACAGTTGTGGTTGTTGACATGGTTAATAAAGTACTAAAGGAGTACAGTACCGGAGACATGGCCATCATGTACTTGAAGGCTACTGTTATAAAAGTAAAACCCTTTCTGTGGTAGTCAATCTTTTCTTGTTGTCTTTTGCATGGTATTTGGCAGTAGTCCTTTTTAGTTAAATTACAGCTCCTGTATACTAAGAACGTGCATATTTACAGGTCGTCTCCGGAGCAGCCTTTCAGCTCACAGTCGTATTCACCTAGGGAAGAGAGACTACCAGTGTGATGAATGTGCCAGAACCTTCTACACACAACAGAAGGTATTCCTGCTCTTTAGTTCATTTCCTCCTGGCCTGCACTGGCTATTAGTATAATTATAGATGAATGCTTGTTACAACTTTTACACAAAAATATCGGTGTGTTCAAAACATAACACATGCAGTGGCTCTCCTAGTTCATCATTGACAACAGCAACTATTAATGTTTGAAATATAATTGTACATTTGTTGGAGACTGCTTTTGTACAATACCCATAAAATCCTTTAAAACGATTTAAAGCAGATTTTAACGTTTACTAGTATAACTCCTGTCAATGTTTTACCGTTTCAGTTAAATGTTCACAAGAGGACCCACACCGACATAATGCCGCATCAGTGCAGCCTCTGCGATCGAAAGTTTCGTGAAAGTGCAGACATGAAAAAACACATCATGAGGGTTCATGAGGAAGGTTAGTGGATGGGCAGACAGTGGGCCACATTTACTTAAATCTTTTAGTACTTTTAGAATAACCAGGTACATATGAAATGTGAGGATAGTTGAATAAGAGAATATAAGCTTTAACAATTTTAACAGTAGAAAGTGATAGATTCTGATGTACTGGCTGGAGATGTAGACATAAAAGAGTGAGTTGGTAGGGTCCAAGGAGACATTGACTAAGTTTTAGAAAAATTCTTAAGTTTGTAAACATGAGCATGATGAGCTTAGACTCAGAAATTTGTTTATAGGATATTGTCTTTTACATGATTAAGATGTTGTAAACTACAGCTCAGTCAAAGACCCCAGCTGCATTGCATGCCTCACTACATTGCATTGCCATGCTACATACCTCAAGTTTTACCACATGTAGATGTATTACTGTTGGGTATTTCAGCACGGCCACACGTTTGTAAGACCTGTGATAAGGCATTCAGTGACACCACTCAGCTGATAAGGCACCAGGAGACGCACGTTGTGGGAAAACCATTAAAATGCCCTGTAAGTAAACTTAGCATCCTCGACAGAATGCTTCTTTCGAGGTATGTAATATGACTACTAAATGAGAGACAATGTGGAAGTACATACCGGTATATACAATGATCCCTTTATTTGCATGCCCTTTATTTTTAAGACCACCTTGAATATGATTGGGTTTCAATGATGAGATTTTGTGTCCTGTTGATCCTTTATATTAAGACCACCTGCCATATGACTCCAGGGTTCCATTGGTGGTCTTACAATAGAGGGACCAGTGTGTATACAGTGGTCCCTCTCTTAAAGGATACTCTTGCCAAAGAAAACCTTTCTAATAAGGACAGAATTATTTGGCAGCAAGTTCTATGAGTGCCTTTAATCCTCCCTCTCACCAAAGGCCACCTCTCTAATGAGGACAGGAGGACAGAATTTTTTGCAGAAGGGGTGTTCCTATTAGAGGGGGACTACTGTATCCACAACCTTGCAGTCGTGGACTGTTTTACTTATTGAAATATTCTGGTAAATATATATCGAACCAATGGAAGTATTATAATGTGAATTTATGGCCTTTGAGGTTGGGTATTAGTAATCTGAATAACCATGCATTCCGTTTTCTGCTGATAAACAATATGCACAGGCATTCTGGATTAAAATGTGTGGGTTACAGTATAGTACATGACATGTGGCGGGATAGCTCAGTTGGTAGAGCGCCTGCCTCTCACGCTGAAGGTCCCGGGTTCTAATCCCTCCCGATCCGGAAGTGAAAAAAAAGAGAGGCAGGTTCACGTG
>JAAUYG010091081.1_pt1 | contig 12197 bp, 14 predicted proteins | sample 7278091 | NCBI WGS metagenome assembly JAAUYG01 (sample SAMN14350201, study PRJNA611818) | marine sediment metagenome | isolation source: surface marine sediment (0.6m) | place: French Polynesia: Moorea | collected 2018-08
CGCACCCACAGTGTCTCTGTACTGCTTCTTGTTTGTAGATTATTGTTCACTTGACACAACGCTGTGTTTTCCCTGAGAGCGAGTTTGGGATGCAATTTACAACAGAAAAAAGAGGCAAAGGCAAAATACATGCACACACCAAGCAGATATGACAGGACAGTACGAGACATTCTGATGGCAGCTCTGTCCAATTCCCCGATGGTTGTTCCCACGCCCGACAAGTGCGCAAGTAAAGGCCTATGCACGGCTTTGTTTTTTTTTTCTGACGCTTTTTCCTTTGCAACTTCAGCGAAGACCAAACCCAGAGGGAACGGGAGAAAAACAAACTCGAGAAGGCGTACAAAGAAAGTGATCGCAAATTGGACAAGTTTCTGGGAGGTATGAATGCATTGATGTCAGAACAAATCTGTTCGCTTTGTTCCTTTTCCAAGCAGTCTCTTTGCTACAATGACATGCTTTTCCTTCCAGAGCACTTGACAGATTTGACATCCATATTGAACGCGTTCAGCACAATATCATCGAGAATTACAAGTACGTGTTTCCGTGAGACTGCATTTCCTTCTCTTTCTGAGAAAAAGCAGCGCACATTTAAAAAATAAAAACCAGTGCAGATTGCCCTTGAACAGAACATAGTATTTTGTTGTGGCCCGCGGCAGATCTATCAAAATGAAATGTTTTCATTTTCAGCATCCCAAGACAAGATACGAGCCATAAAGGACAATTTACAGTCCTGCAAAAATCTGCTGCACTGTAAGAGAGACGAGCTCCGGAAATTATGGATAGAAGGCATAGAGCACAAAACTATTGTCTCCATGCTTGATCAAGTGTAAGTGTTGTCAGTACATCACTGGGAGAAAAAAGTGGTCTGTCAACACGAGTTTTTCACACAAAGCATTTGCAGCTGAAATTAAGCCTGATTCCTGCCCTGTTGTCCTTCCATCGTTTGTTTTCCTTTCATCATCCATCTGCTGCGTTTCATTTTGCTTAAACTTGCTGGATTCCTTCAGAGTATCACTAGTTCTTGGCCCTTGGCTTCAAAAAATACACAAAACCAGCAGCCCTCAGCTTGTTTGCTTTGATCTTGGACATTGAGTTGGATCTTTCCTTGCAGAGAGAAGGTGAAAGATGTGCCGGATCAGTTGCAGCACAGGATTGAAAAGAAACACTATCTGCATGCTACTGATCTTTTGGTGTCGTCAGGTGGGAATTCAATTTCACACTTTTTTGCAGTGTTTAGGTTCCGAACAATGTAGCTGGATTACATTACCTGTTCGTAATAATAATAATAATAATGCAGAACGCATCTACAAAAAAACAGGGTTTGTTCTTTTCCCAACTCCACTGTCTCTTTCCTTTTTCGTCTTCAGTTTCCCTGTTGGAGGGGGATTTGGTGGAAGTGGAAGCGTTACGCGATGTTAAATTGGAACTTATTGCCAAGAAAGAGGTACTGTATTCTGTTCATTGCTTACTTGAAACTGCTTCATCAAACAGGAAAAAGCACACTTTCATTTCTGTTGTCGAATGTGCAGTGCCACATTGACATTTCTCCTTCCTTTCTGGTGTGTTAACTCTCTTTTCATCATCACCCTGATGATGGTCATTGGTGCATTCTGTGCCCAGGAGCTGTATGAAATGTTGGTGGATGAACTGCACAAGCAAATTTACGTGAAGTCGGTCAGTGGGGTCGTGAAAGGATTCCAACGGCACGGCAGTCAGAGGCAAAGCGGAGGCAAAAAGGACAAGACTTCTCTCGTGAAGCAAGTCCTGACGGGTACAGCTGCTGACGAAATACAAGGTACCATCTCTTGGTCTTTTCTGGCCGATTTCCCGTCATGTCGTCAAAGAGTCGGATCTAGTTTTCTTTTGCGTTTGAAAATCTGGCTTCTCTGCTGCCCTTTCCAGATTCTAAGCTGCAGAGTCTGATGTCTGTTGATCTGAACGAAGTGGCAAAACCCAAACCCATTGAAGAGAACACGAACATCAACCCGGAAGACAATACTGTGCACTTCATAGCAATTCTTCTCGAGTGCTTAGCACTGCTTCGACGACTGCCAGAGGCCATCGATGTGAGAACAACAACCTTCAATTCGCCTGTTTTGTGTTTGCTTCAAAGCTGGATTACTGTTCGGCATTTGCAAAGAGAAATTGTGTTTGCTGCCTTTTTTCAGGCTATAAGGAGTCGAATACGACCAGGTTTGTTGGCCATCGTCCAGAGATCCTCGCAACAAGTGGCTGACAAGTGAGTTCCATTCATTTATCTCTGAAGTCAAGTACCTGCGTCGTTTGGGTTGCAGTCACCAACATCTTGTTGTTATTGACCGAAGAGAATAGAATGTCCAGGACGTTGCATCATTTTCTCCACTGCAGCCTATTTGTGAAACCAAATCTTGAGGCAAACTTACAGTTGGTCTCAGAAATTTGCCAATCTGGTGACGAAAAGGCTCCACGTGTCTGGGGTGTTGTTTCCATTCCAGTGCTTACATTGAAGGAGAGAACCTGGCCACATCAAGTGATCCGCAATACTTGCTCGAACTCCTGGAACTGGTGCTGCAACAATTCAAGATAGTGGCTCACACGCACAGAATTGTGCTCGCAAACCTCACAAGAATCAAGGCAAGGAAAATTTATTCTGGCCCTTCTGTTCTGTATCCGTACTCATGTGAACAATTTACGCGAGGAAGTGACAAACAAGTTTGGTGTTGCAGTCAGCAATGTCGGCGTTGGGGGACTTCTGCTTGTATGACACGGCAGAAGTCTGGATGAAGATACAGTATGTTGTAAGTAAAAAAAAAAAAAACTTCTCATGCCAATGTAGCTTTCGTAATGTGTTTTGCGGTTGGGCCATATCCGCGTGTGGGGGCCAGAAATTTGTTGTGATGCTTCTGTTGGTGAAATATGCTCTTTCCACTTTACTTGCAGCTTCAGCAAGTCCTAAGCGATTATCTGGACATTCGAAATAGCGCTCAACAAGGACAGGGAAGCACCAATTTTGACGAACCAACATCAGACATAAATTCATTCTTTGGCAGAAAACGAGGCAAACCGAAAAAGGTCTGACGAATCCTTGAATAGACTGCCAGATTCAAGAAAGTTTCTGCAACAAATTCTAAAAAACACGTCACATTTAAATTCCGTTTTCGTTTGTTGCAGTTTGCCCTTTTCCGGTTTGACGCATCATCCCATGCTATCAGCATGAACAGTTACCTGCGAGAACAGAGACAAGAGTTCTACGGATCTGTAAGTGTACCAGAGTGGCTTGCAAAACGACGACACGCGCACCGAACGTGCGTTGATCAGTTCTGGTCTTTCCTGATCTCTTTTGAATCCTTTGTAATGTGGGAGCTTCTTTTGCAGGGAGAAGGCATGCTTGGAGGTGATGACCACAGTGACACAAGTAAAATGCAGTTCGTGTGCAAGCCTTGTTCCAGCAACATCACTGGTAAGATTCCTTTTTTGGGCCCAGCCCGACGAAGTTGGGACGGCCTTATGGAGTCATGTACGTGTCATCATGGTGGACCCCCCACCCACCCCTGCCAGGCTGACCCCCCCTGCTGGGCTGACCGCCCCCTGTTCCGTCACGTTAACACTGTGATCACGTGACGGGGTTACGCTGACGAAGCGTTCTTGTCTTAGTTCAGATCTTCATTTTGCTCCAAATATCTCCTGCTATCTTCTTTGCAGTGTGGTTAATTGAAATGTTTCTTGTCTGTTTGTGTTTGCAGTGATTTACAATCCACTTCAGAAGTTCATCAGAGAAATTGAAAGGGCAACGCGCCTGGCTCCTGGGTGAGGTCTCCACACCTGTTGTCTCAGTCTCAGACTGGAACTTTGGGACATGATCTCTGCTGTGGTTCTGTGCGACCGACAAGAATTGAAAACGTTTAATGTTTCTCACAGTTCGTGTATGGTTCAAGTTTTCATCACCGAGTTCATCAAGAACATTTACCTTGGACAAGTGATGTACAACATTCATTCCAGCATTGACTCGGCAACCAAAGGTATTCTTTTTTCCTCCCATGTTATGGTTTCAATACCACATGTTCTTGAATGGAATAGAAATCCTGAATAGAACCGAAATCCTGAAAAGTAGTTTCAGAACAGTTCTATTTACGGTAGACCAAAGTTATGATTTAACTTGGCAGTTTGTTTCAACAAAAGAATTTCCCAAGATGCAAAGGCAGGAAGAAAAGAAAAGTTTTCAGTTTTCGCTGATGCGCATTGGGAAATCAGATTTCCTTTCTCACAGCTGCAACTCAAGTACTGTAGACCTAATTTCCAGAATGTTACACACCAGTAACGCCTTAGACTCTCTTTATCTTGCACGCCAAGATGACGGAAGTGGTAAAGCTTTCTTCATTTTCAGTGTGCACCATTGTAGAAGGCTTTGCATGTTTTGAGCTAGACTTTGTTTCAATTACACACTGCGTGCTTCATAATTGTAGCTCATTTAATTTCGTTCGAAATCGACAGGATTTTAGCATGCGATTGCAACATGTTCTGTGTTTTCGCCTTTTTTTGACCGCGCGGCTGTAGCCAGCGGAGCAGCGTGATGGAGTCTTTGTGTGGCCAACCACTGTGTTTCTCCCCTCAACTTCTCTGACCAAGTCCCCACCTGCAATACATTTTGGCAGTCCCCCCTCCTTGCCTTGGGACATTGGCTGGTCATGTGACCATTGCGACCTGTGCCCTGACCAAGCTACTTGCCAAGGTCTCAGAGCCTGTCATAACAGTGTCTGGATATGTCACGTACATCTGTCTGGAATTTATGGAGACGCGTTTTGTCAGTGTGTCTTGAGTTGAGTTTTGCCCACTTTTTTTCTCCTGTTCCCATCAAAAATCTACTTTCAACAATTGACATTCCTGCTGTGTGGTCGGGCTTCCTGTTGCGAAAGTTGCTGGTGCCTACAAATCAATGAACAAAAAAACTCGAGGCGCTTTTCAAGAAATGTTTTTTGCAACATTCGTCCCAGTGCATTGCAGTAGGAAGAAACAATTGTGTGAGTGAAATTCCTTGTCTTTTTTCTTCCAGGTTTTGATGCACAGAGACTTATCATTGAGCAAAGAGAACAAAAAGAACTCAACGTGCCAAAACCTTTGCTTCAGGTACAGTTTGTTTGCACAAGACCAGTCCCCTCTATTCGTTATAAAGCGCAGGCAGAAACCAAACGAAAAAACGAAGTTGTTACCTTTGTTCTGTTGTCAGATTTGGCATGAAGACAACGAAACCAGTCAGGACTTCTAAAACGACCGAAACACGATCTGTTTTCAGAGTACAGTGGCCGTGGCCAGTAACATAAACGAACTGCAGGGCTTGATGAAGGATCTTCCTGACTATGCAGACCAGTTCCTCAATATGATCTGCAAAGTGCTCCAAGAATATCGAGAAACATGTCACAGCTCATACAGGGGTAATTATTGGAACACACTACCCTGGCAAGTTTTGCCATTGACATCTGGATAAATGAGCAGAGCTGGGAGCGGTTGTATTGCTTTTGCAGGTATAGTTCTGTCAGACTCGGACGAGAAGAGAATTATCAGCGCTACCTGGGCCAAGGATGAAGATATTCAGCGTTTCCTGAGGTATTTGAAGGAACGCCGAACGAGTAGCAACTTCACAATTGAACCTTTGCAAAGAACCTGGCTTTTGAAGTTGTTGCACGATGCATGCTTTGCCATTCAGGCTTCACTCCCACCATTTTCCAAACCCAACCCATTTTCCACCAGATTCTTCAGTGTTGTGCGGTACATGTTGTGACAGTGTTTGGGCTGCACTGCTTCAACTCAGTAGAGCGGCCTTTCTTGGTCACGTCGCCGTCGTTCTTTCTGTCATTGTCATTGACGTTGTTGTCATTGTCATCATGGACCCAGATCCGGCCCACTGGAAAATCCAGCTTACGTGGCCTTGACGCTGATAAGTGCTCTTGTCCAAGATTTTATTATTCCACTCTTGCCATCTTGCCAATGTTTTTTGCTGCTCATTAACCCGCCCAGCAAAGAAAACTGAAGTTGTTCTACTGATCAGGTGTTTGCCAAACTGGAAGAATTTGAAGGAGGAAGCAGTGACGGACGAAGAGTCGCAAATTTCTGAAGAAGACATGCGAGCGCTCAACTCCAAAGAGTCTTCAATCTTGACGAGCAATCTCAGTTCTGAAGATCAACTCATACCGCAACAAGAAATCATAATCGACGTGGCACAACACAGAACACTGTGCAACTTGTGCGAAAGCTTGGTTAGTTCAAAAACAAGAATTTTGTTTCTTCAACATAAAAATTTGAAATGGTGAAAAAAATCCGAATCGAGAGAAGTTGATCAGTTTTGTTTTCTTTCAGGATTGGTTTGCGCAGCAGATCAGAAAGCTGGCGGGGAATCTCTCAACAGGAAGTAAAGGCATATTCATGATGCCAACAGCTGACGGTATCGTAAGTGTCGTTCTTTATTCGCATAATTTCTTTGAAGAAACTTGTTTTCACTGTTGATTTCTTCCATCTGTCGACCCATGTTTCATGGCTTTTGCAGACACACAGTACTTCTTTTATTTGCAGGATGCACCCACTGTGTCTGAAGGAACTTTAGAGTAAGTTTACTTTGTTTCTATAGCCTGACTGACCACAGGCCGCTGCGTCGTTCGTCATTTTTTGGCGTTTGAATTTGAGCCATTGTCTTTTCATATTTGTTGCAGGACGTTGCTGTCATTGGCTCAAGATTTTGAAGAACTCGGGGAACTGACTTTGTTAGTGTTACACTTGGAAGTCAGGGTGCATTGTTTCTACCATCTTCTTCCCATTGCAATGCAGGTGATATGTTCATTCTGTTTTGTTTTGCCGCACACAAGAATGTCCCTTTGTAAGGAGCAGAGACCCCTCACTAGTCTTTGTCATAAATTGGAGAAACGCTCCTTGCGTGGTTTTTCGGTTCAGGAGTTAATTCTGTAAAAGGAGCCACAATCCTCAGTATTTCACTTTCATTTTAGAGCAATTACTGCGGAGCCATAGACGACATGGATCCGGATTTCCACGTCATCAAGCTGAACAAAGATCTTTCCTCCATGGAAGATGTCATGACGCACAATCTACAGCCCCGGAAATTCAAGTGAGACATTTCATTTGCTACATCTTGGTCGGTTCAGCATTCCCTGTCAGGGCAGTGGGAGCGCTGATTGATTTGCTGCCCAGGTTTTCTTCACTGTCCTTTTATCTCTCGGCTGCAGGAACGAAGGCTAGCTGTTTGTAACTTCAAAACTATAACAAAAGGAACCCATGTGAGAATTGTTTACCAGTGCCGAGTTCAGGAACCATTGTTGAGCATTTTCTGTGTTTTAGGTATGTATTTGAAGGGCTGGGCCATTTGGTCGCCTCGATACTTATCAACAGCACCCAGTATCTCAAGCGCATCAACGAAAACGGCATCAAGAAGATGTAAGTTTCTTATCAGTTTTGTTTCGCCCCATAGTTCTGTGTGTCTGTGAGAACACAATAATTTCTGGTAATTCTTGTGCATCGCGAATACTCATCAATGTGATTTAGTTTGTCCCAGGATAAAAAATCTCTCTTAACACAGGTGCAGAAACATCTTCGCCGTGCAGCAGTGTCTGACGAACATCACCATGAACAGAGAGTCGGACCTGGATCACGCGAGGCAGTACTACGAGTTGCTCTACCTCAGTCCTGATGTGAGTATCTCCAGGCGAATTTCTGCGCAATTCTTGGCCGGAACGTTTTTGCTTGTTTTCCTTGTTTATTTATGCCGCGAGGAGATAATATTAGAGGTTGCGGAGCAGCAGGATTTTATGTCGTCGTTGTAGCTGCAGGGGACCCCCTCCCAACCTGGACTGCCAATCAAAAACTACTCGTTGATCATGTGATGGCGCACGGCCTGGACGCTTAGGAGCGCCTTTGTTCTTTCCTTGGTGAACATTTCCAGTTACACTGTCAACTTTTGTTGGTTGTTTGAATCTTTCCGCAGTCACCTTTCCATGAAAGCAGACCATTGGGGAAGTGGATGCTTGCTCTGGGTAGATGTTACTTTTGGTTCCCTAAAAAAATGCAAAACTTTAAATGAAAATGTTGGTTGGTTGAAAGTTAACGAGGTGCTGGTTGAATTCCAAAAAGGTCCATGTTTCCTCCTGATATTGATTCATGATGGTGACATTGTCGTGAATTGTTTCAAAACTGAAAGGCACGACTTGCAGGAAACACTGAGCCTGGTGCTGGAGCGTGGTGCACATTTCACAGAGCTGGAGTACGTGAACCTGCTGTACCTGTACATGCGCAGTCACCCGGGCACTGACCACGCCCATTTCAGTTCCGTCTTGCGGCAGCTCAAGGATTACATGTCGCTGAATCGAGTCTGATGATCACAGTAACTGACCACACTTTTCTTTCGTTTGCAGCATGGTTTGTGTTGAATGAACGTTAGATTTACTGCAGTGAAGATTTGTGCAGTCGATTCGGGCCGAAAAACAATCGACTTCTGCCACCTGAAAGTTCATTGGTGGGAGAATTGCCTTGAATCGATTGCAAAATAACGAGCATTTTAATGCCAGTATTGTTTCAGTTTCCTCATGTGCGAATTGCCAGTGTCATCACAAGCCAATGAGGCAAAGCATCATTTGTCCTTCACAAATTTTGCACACAGAATTAGAAGACAGAGATTTTTAAGAACATTTTTTGCAGAAAAATAAATATTCTTGGGCATGGCCTGTTGTTTTATTTGTGGAGGCAGATGGTGCTTTGTTTCTTTGTCGGGTTTGCAGGCATTAGGCAAGGAACCACCCGACGTTGGACGTTGGATTTTTTTTTTTTTTTTTTTTTTTTTTCATTGTTTACTGAATCCAGCACTCACTGTTGAAGTCCTAGAAGGCACCAATTAAAATGATTAATACATAGTTGCATGGTATTTTATGTCCCATCCACCCTTGCGTTACAAACGTTGCCGCATGTGTGCAGAACTTTGACGGAAAGTATCAAGATAGCTAAGTCAGTAGGCTGTCAGGGGATCAGCCGTACGAGTCAAAACGATGCGCTTTTTCGGCAATGAAAAATCAATTCAGGAACTCTTGAATGCATGTGCTGTGAGGCAGACGACGGCGCTGTTAGAAAATTTGAAATGTAGTTCTTGATTTGTCTCTTGTTGCGTAGATCACAGGCATGGCAGGTCCATAAGATAACAATGAACATTCTGCAAATTGGTACCTTCGCTTTGCACAAATTGGTAATTGTCAGGTTCGATACAGATTTTGTGAGAAGTGTCAATTTTTGAAGAAAAAACAGTGGTTTCTTTCAGAAATGAATGAATCTTTTAGGTATGAAAGTCGTGCGTCAACTGTTTGTTCTTTCGTAAAAAAGTATTTTTCGGCCGGGGGCGGGCTTATGGAGTCAGTCATCTGCATGTCATCGTTGTTGTTTTGGGACCCCCGCCAACCCCCAAGCGCTAGGGACCTGCCGTCTGGGCCAGGGATCTCCACCGGGGCCAGAACCATTTTGTGGGTTGCCCCCCCCCCACCCTAAAAACACCCGATCACGTGGCGGTGACCACCCGCGGCCCTTTACGCTGAGTCAGCCTGCATGTCTCCACATGAACATCAATTGTGTACCACAGGATTGAAATTTGAGAGGAATGTTTGGTGGTTCTGTTTTGGGCACGAAACCACCTTCCACACACTACTCAACACACTTTGTAGCAGCACTTGAGGTTCGCCTGACGATTGCACCTTTTGGTGAGTTTCTTCAATTGAAAGTTTTCCCACTTTTTTCACAGGAGATGATTGCGTCAGTGATGGAGCGAGGACCACAGTTTTCGGAACCAGAGTACAACAACCTTCTGCAGCTGGCGCATCGCAGCCAGAGGGGCGCCAAGGACGAGGATCTCGCCACGAGACTCGATAAACTCAGAGACATCCTCACAGAGCTCGAAAGCGTCGTTTAGTTTTGAAGTTGGGCTTCTCTTCGACAAAGAGTATTGTGTAAAAAGAAGGCACCGTTTAGTTTGTTGCGCCGCTTTGTACAACAGTGCGCGCACCGGACAGGATCCAGAGAAACTTTGGACGAAACGTCTCAAGTTGCGCGACTGTGTGTGCGACTTCAAAGTTCATGAATTTGTGCAGCGGAGCGGGTTGGAATGGCTATCAAAGCTGCACAGGCCGACACTTGAGAAACAGCACTCGAGTGAGCTGACTGATGTTTGCGAACGCAACACAGGAATGGATTTTGGAGAGTACGTGTACGGAAAACTGCACTTGTCTCTATATCCCAAGGGTGTTTCCCCGGCTGATCGTTTCGACTACTTTGTAGACCGCAAGTAAGCTGAAGCCGAGCGGCCCCAAATCTCGTTCGGCTTGTGTCGTCGTGGTCACAGACCTTGAGCTGCGGCTGACTAAGCGTACTTGTTTCTCTCCTGTACGTATCGTTGCCAACAGCTTTATCATTCACAACCAACAAGGCTTTTTTTTTTTTGATGTTTCTCTAGTCATCTCATTTTTCGTTGAAACAAGCGCAAACATGCACAAAATAAAGGCACAAAGACTAAATTTTGTTCGTAGAAATTCACACGAGAGATCAAATAACATTGAAAAACTTTTTGGTTTGGCCAAAAATATCTTTTCCTGCACCTGGACGGATGCAAATGAAAGTGTTCATTTTGGCGCATTGTAAAGAAACACGAGAGAATTGGATTTACCCAACTAAGTCCAGGTTCAGAGCCAAAACGAATCATTGTGGCACATTGTTCACAGAAGACGTTAAGTACAATTGTTGCAAGAGCGATGCTGATGTGTTGCTTTGGAAACTGGGCGGATATGCAGCATAACCTGTCTGACTTGGCTGATTATCATGAGAATACGCGGATGTCATTGGCTGCTGCAACGTGCTTGTAGATTGGCTGCATGTCGCGACCAATTGTGGTCGTGGTGGTTCATCGGGGTGTGAAATAACCCCGTAAACAGATTCTGAAATTTGATCAGCCAAAGAAGCCGAAGAGTTCGTTGGGTTAGCCATTGCAGCTGTTGGTCCTGCGCCCACATTTACATTCTCGGCAACAAGCAGTTGCGGCGGGTGCAGATTTTCGTGAGTCGGCGCGGTATCCAGATCTGACGCGGCCACCTGTTGAATCACATCACTGTTGCTCACATCCATTTCAACTCGACTGATCTGCTCCTCCAGACGCAAAACCACAACTTGATCACTGGTGACAGGCAGGTGAACATTGCTGTGGGGCAACAGCGGTGCAGTTCTGTTTTCGTCTGGATTTTTCTGCGACTCGGCTGTTTCCATTTCTTCACCTTCCGGCTGACCATCCTTCAGCAGTGGATATCCTCTCTTGAACACCATATCTGGCGGCAAGGCGTCAGGCCCGTGTTTTGTAATGATATGTTTGCGCAGAATGTTTTTCCGAACACATCCGTAACAACAAATATGGCACATGAATGGGGAGATATTTTGATGCGAAAACATGTGTTCTTTCAGTGTCGAAGAACTCGCGAAGGCTTTTTCACACTGCGAGCACTTGTGTGGTTTGATACCTGTGAAATGAAAACAAAACGCGTGATTGAGTCGAAATATTTAGGCCGAGCGCGACGAATATGGTCTGCGTCGTCGTTGTTGGCGTGCAGGATCGCCCTCCCCCCCTGACCCTCGGAGCGGGCGCTCGGCCTTTACGCTGAGTCAGTATTCTAGAAATCAATGTCAAGCTTCACACACCGCCTAACATTTTCACATTTTCATTTCGGAACACCGCAACTGCACCCTGGCCCACGGACATTGGCAGCTTGTACAGATTTGGTTGTGGTTTTTGTGTTTCCTGCACGAAACCGCTTTGCCTGGGAGGAGGCGAATACGGTACAAGAACACAAAGCTACACACCAAGATGTGATCTGTTGTGCATGGCGAGAGACGAATGGTTGGTGAATGTTTTGCCACAAATTTTGCAGGAGAAAGGCCTCTCTTTGGTGTGAGTGCGCAGATGTTTCACAAGCGTTCCTTTCATATGCGTTGCAAATGTACAGAAAGTGCACCTGAAATCAAGAAGCACACTGAAGAAAATTGTCAGTTGCAGCGTGTTTTTCCAGAAAATATCGTAGGTCGGACTTCGTAAAATGTTTGTGACAACAAAACGTACTTATGAGGCAGGTCATCGGCGTGCTTCAGGAGGTGGCACTTGTACTCGTGTTTGTGGTAGCACTTGAAATCACACATGTCGCAGA
>JAAUYG010142587.1_pt1 | contig 12197 bp, 9 predicted proteins | sample 7278091 | NCBI WGS metagenome assembly JAAUYG01 (sample SAMN14350201, study PRJNA611818) | marine sediment metagenome | isolation source: surface marine sediment (0.6m) | place: French Polynesia: Moorea | collected 2018-08
AATGAGAGGTCGGCAGAGTGTAACGTGTCAGGCGGTTAAACACAGGGAGACCATCTAAAGCGCTGACACTGGTGTGAAAATGGCCCAGCTTCCTGACACTTTCTCCTTTCGATTTTTCTTTCTGTTGTCCTTTATTCTATTCTTTCAGCAGGGATCTGGGCGTATCAAAAAAAAAAAGTTTTGTCCTTTTTGTGTGCCCGTCTTAAGAATTCATACACTGAAACTTTTTCTCCTTGTTCTCTCTTCCCTTTCTTTCACTCCTCCTTTTGTCAAACAAGATGAGTCCAGCAAAACCGTAGCTAGTTCCGTGAGGTGCCAGTCAATGGAATTCATGCGAGCTTGTTGTTTCAGGTGATCAGGCTGCGCTTGTTCGTGTGATGGCCGAACCGATCCTCAACTACGGCGCCGTGCCAGTAGCGGAGTGGAGCGACCTGCAGATCAAGGAAGAGCAGGTGGGTCAAACCATCAGCTAGATACTGGTCACAAAAGCCCAGTCATTCGCTGCCGTGCTGCTACATGGCGGCGGGAGGGGGGGGGTTGGTCGCGGCACATTTTGTTCGGTGGTGGCCCGTTTGTCAGGAAAGGCACATCTGTGGAAAGGGGATGGCCCATTCGTGCTTTGAACCTTACTGGAGGTTCATATCCAGAGGGGTGGCATTTGTGGTTAGGGGGATCTGACCAAAGCCGGTGTTGAGGCTAAACCACGGTCTGCTCCAATTATATTCTTGCTTATTTACAAATGGCAGCCAACAAAGATTTGTGTCGGACAAAGAGAGACTTAGATTTTGTGTATTTGCATAGTCTATAGAGTTTGAGAGTTTGGAAAGAAGTGGGGTTGCTGAACAAAACATCGGAAAAAGAGATGCAGTCCAAAGAGTTAAACTTAAAATTCTCCCTAAACCGAAAATGTTTGCGTGTTTACAATCAGTCTTGTCTGCACCACCCTGCTTTACGTGATTCCAATCTGCAAGCTGTCTGGTTGTCGAAAAAGAATCACTTCGATTAGAAACCTCCGAATCAAGGACTGGCAAAATTAAAAATGTCCCAGTTTGCTGCAAAAGTTAGGATGCTTGTTCTCGCTCGGAATTTCCTTGTGCTGTCCGACAAAATGAAAACAGTTACCGGTATTTATTGCTTCAGCACTGGTTTCAGCTCTTGTTGGAACCAACTTTTTTGTTGTTTTACAACTGCGACGTCACACGTGCATCACGTTGCTGGATGTGCGACTCCGAAAAAAAGAAACGTAGTTCCTGTCTCGCCAATCCCATCATGTACAGCCACTCTTTCCGGCAGTCGCCAGTAAGGCAGATCAGCAGATTAATTGGATTACATCTGCGTCATAATTACACAATCCGGCCTGAACAAAAGGCAAGTGGCGAAGCTGGGATGCTCATTTGTTCATTTATGGAGGAACAACAAAAAGGTCAAAGTGCCAGGGTTGGAATGCTCTGCAATGGTCCGTGTTTTCCACTTGGGAGGAGGACGGGAGCAGACTGTTCAGACGCGTGCTTGACCATCCTTCCCCTGAACAGAAAGGCAAGAGCGAGGATGTTGTCCTCAACAAGGTTCTGAGTCTTCCAGTTGGAGCAGATTTTGACGCCTGTTTGACTATCCCGCCTGGGCAAAAAAGTCAACAACAGACACAGTGCGGGTGGAATGTTCACTGGAGAGGTTTAGCAGGTGCCCCGCGTAGCCCGTAGTCGCAAACGCAGACACTGCATCCATGGATACAATGGCAGTAAACAAGTGCTGTGTCAGGGATTCACGCAGAAAACAATGGAGTTGCGTGCCCACACAAATGTAGACGCAGCTCACAACGTTGCGTAAAAGACGTACAGGAAAAACTGCTGAAGTTCCCTTTTGTCCTCGTGTTTCAGTTGGAGGAGGACAGGAGTGACGGGGACGAGAATCTCGTGGACGTGTGTCACATGATGGATGACTGCGACACCTCTTCCTCACAGGGCGGGGTCGTGCCCTACCACATCACCCCCCAGACTCCGCCCGCTGTGACTGCTGACGCCGCGCCAAGGTTCCTCAGTGAGTAACGCCTGCTGTTTTCCAGGCTGCGGGACTGAACGCGGGGGGGTGGTCGTGTATGTGTCGCCGTTGGCGCGGGGTTTTTTGGGGGTTTTTTTGGTTTTTTTTTTTTAAGTCGTGCGTATTTTTCCCTTACACCGCAAAAAACGCCAAGTGTGTTTCGGCCTTCCGGCAGCATTACTGAGATCATATATATTATATAAAAAAATGTTTGTGTTGACTCATTCAGCACTCACCGCCACACCAAGTGATTTTCTCACTGCATGACTTGACGAGTGTTGTCTCGGGCACACACACACGAGCGTGTTTACAACAGTTTGTAGTCAAAAAGTTAACAATAACATGTGCGGTACTCTTTTTGGCGAACAAGGAAGAACCGCAATCACCCTGGATAATGCACTCGCACACAATGCAGAACTAACTAAACTTTGCACGGGAAAAAAATCTGGTTTTCTTCCAAAAGACCGCCAACACCCACATTTTATCCATGCCCCTACTTTTGATGCTAAAAGTTTGGTAAAAATAAAATGCGCGTCTTGCGTCCTTCGTGGATGATTCGCTGTCTTCTTTCTCTTCCTTTGCAAAGCTGGCTTTCTCTTTGACAGTTGTATGTTTGAAACCGTCATTGTGATGCACAGCAGTGTTACCGCGCGAAATCTGTGACGTGAGCAAATGACATGAAACAGATCTGAACTCAACGTCTCTATTAACATTAACACCGAGATCTTTGACTGAAATCAATCTCGTTCCTTTCTCAGGAAGGAGGGATGACGAAGACGTGGACGTCGTCTCTGTCGACATGACGTCATCACCGCCTTTTCATGTGACCCCAGTGGATCACGTGACGCCGTTGGTGGAGCCGGATGCGTCGCCCTCGGACTGGGACGAGGAGCCGGGAGAGTTCCCCGGCCCCGGCTTGGGCGGCCGCAGTTACCGGGACGTGGCGGCGGACGAGCGGGCGACGGCGAACAGCAGCCCCGGGGAGGTGATGCTGCCCGTGCACTGCAGCGACGCACAGGTCGGGGATACGGACCACAGCAGCGCGGCCGCCGTGAGACTGAAGAATCTCCGCTCCGGGCGCAGACACGGCGCTTTCCGGACCTACGACGCGGCGGATGAAGCGACGACGAGGGAATTGCTTCCGTCTTCGGAGAGGTTCCGCTGCCCCACGGAACAGCACCAGCCGGGCCCGAGTTTATCCGTAATCAGAGTGCCGACCCAGCAACAATACGACGCCCATCAGCCCAGCGCGGCAGTCCACGCCTATCACGGCGCTGTGGTCACCAAAGGCCAAAACTCAGACGTACACTTGCCTTTGCCTTTTACTGATAGAAGCAATAATCACAGCAATGGTAAGTTGAGCAAAAAGCGTAGCTTTTCGCACTTGAGTTCCACGGACCGTAGCGTGAAGCTAGAAACCACTCCGTCTCCACAACCGTCAACGTCAGCTGCTGGTGCTGGCAGTGGGGGCAGCCCTGGGACGAGCAATAGCAGAGACAGACCACTCACCCATCAGCAGCAGTTTGCCAGGAGCAAGACTGTTGCGCCCTCTGCCTCCGCCAAAGATCAGCATTCTCCGGTGCTTCCACGAGCCCCAGCGCAAACGTCCGCGGATTCAGCTTCCGTCAATAGCGTCACTGCTGCTGGGTTCCCCGCGCAAGTGCCTTCAGCCGCCGCTTATGTGGACAATGAGGATCTCGAGGCGAGCGACTCGGATGTGGACGTGATCAGCCCGCCCTCGCCCGGGGAGTGTTACTACACGTCTCCTTCGTTGTCCTCGCAGCCCGTGGACCCGTCCCACGGCCCTGGCCTGGCGGCTCCTCCGTCCCCGCCGCCCGCCCACTCCGGCGCGCACCCCGGCCCCCCGCCCCTCTACCCCTGCACGGGCCACAACCCTGACGGCCTCGACTCCGGGTGGAGGAACCGGGACTACAACGCCGCGGGCGGCAGCAGCCGGCCCTTCTTCCCGCCTCTGTACGCGGGCCGGGCTTTCCACCGCGAGCCGTATGAGAGCACAGGGGGCGGTGGCCAGTTCTACTCCGGCGCCTGCAATATCCTGGCCGCGGAGAACCTGACCCGGGCGGCCGAGAGGGAACTGCAGCGCCCGGTGGGGGAGACCCCTGACTACCCGTCAGCCGCGGTGAACCTGTCCACGAAGGAAGCGCCGAACTCTGACGACAGCGACATTGAAGTAGTCAGCATCGTGGAGCGGAAGAAGCCGCGACTGCGCGGTACCGCCGCGAGGAACACCAGCGGAGGCGGCCGCTCAGCTACTGTGGTGGTCGACCTGACGGAATCGGACAATGAAGCGGGGCCTTCTGCCACTCAGAGCCGCCCGTCTGAGGACCGCTCTGCCATAAGCCTCACGGAGAGCGAGTTTCTGGAGATCACTCTAGATGATGTCCTGGACGGTTCAAGCCGCACTGACAGTAGCGCTGAGCGCAGTAGTCAAGAAGCTACGCCCGTCTCCCTCGCGCAGTCTCTGTTCAACACCACCAGGTCTGACCATGCTCTTTTGAGCGATAATGCAGAAGCTGGGCCCTCGGCCACATTGAGCAGGCCTGCAGCGACAGCGACGGACGACGATGTCTTTGTCGCGGTCACGGTGCCTGACGGAGCTTCCGCTGAGCGGGTGATGAACGCGTCGACTTCCCGCGGGGTGGAAAGCCAGGCCCCGTCCAGTCGCCGGCCCCCGGCGTACCGCCCGCCTCCCCCGGCTTATGACGACTTCATACGCAGCGTGAGGGAAGGCATGGGCACCACACGCCCTGCGCCCACCAGGGAGTCCTGCCAGAAAGACGCACAGCACCCGCCGCCGCCACAGCACCACCAGCACCACAGAAGCGCTTCTGGGACGCACACATATCACCACCAAGATCACCACTACAGGAGTCACAGACGTGAGTGTGGTCTTTCGTTTTGTGAAAATCTTAGCCTCGATAAACTCCAAGAAGAAAATATCTGATTCAGCAGAACAGTTTCAAAATCAAGCAGTTGCACCATGATCACAAACTGCAGGAGTTTGGACTGGTGAAAAGTCAGATCCGTGGAAAAATTCAGAACAACCTTATCTGCTATCTGTTCTTTTTAAAATCAAGCAGTTGCACAATTTTGCTGTGAAATTGTGAGCAAATGAGAGGTGCAGAAGTTTGGTGTTTTGGGGGGCGACCAATCCCTTTGCGTATCTGAACAGAGAAAACTTCAAGAATTGACGTTTTGGTCCACCTTGTGTTCTTCACGGTTGTCTCTACATATTGTGACTTGTTTCTGTCTTTGTCTTCAGGATGTCTTCAATTCAGTCTCAATCAGTGAGCGTCGACTGGATTGAATTGAAATCCACCACGATGTGGGGGCCAAGGTTTCTGTTGTTGCCGTTTTGGCTTCACTTGGCAGTTTTGTTTGTGACAAGTTGCGAGTTCATTTGCTGTTTCGTGTAAATGTGGATTTTGTGACTTCAGTCGCATGTTTTTCAGTGGAAAGTAATTTTACTAACAGCTGGTTTTGTTGCAGGTTCTCGCGCGTGCAGACTGAACACGACTGGGGACCGGCCAGCGGACTACTCCCTGTACCCGCAGCCGCCCCTGGCCCCACCGGCCCACACCCACCCGCACCCCCCGGCCGCCCCTCCCGCCCACGCCCACTCTTCCCCCGCCCCACCGCACCACTCCCTGTACCACCACTACCCGCACTGCGAGCTCAGCCGCGTTGTCTACCCGATGTACCCGCCGCCCCCTCCACCACCGCCGCCGCCCATCCCTCCGCTGCCCGGCCACCCCGCCCATCCCGCCCCGCCCCTCGCGCACCTGCCGATGCCTCCGCTTCCTCCTCACCCTCCGCCCGTGGACCCTCACGCCACCGTGCACATACAGACGGGCATGTACCTTCCCGCGGCCACCATCAGGTAAGACATCTAGGCTCTGTGTCTTCCAGAGATAAATGACTGTAAATTGTCGAGTTTTTCTGTGAGCAATTCCTGACTGAGGTTTTTCCTGGCTTGTGTCTTGGAGAAAACTCGATTTTGACTGGGAAATGGTCGTAAAATGTGGAGTCTTTCTGTGAACAGTTTCTAAATGAGGTTTATTTGGGAGAGAACGTTTGCAGAGACAAGTGTGATGAATTTGATCCCCTTTCCCTCCAAAAGGAACACGCCAGAGCTCGAGGCGGGTTTTGCAAATAATAATAATAATCAACAACAACAGCAAACAAAACGATTAAACAATGTCAATGGCAACAACCATCAGTTGCATGCTGAATGCTCAGCTGGAGGGTTTAGGTCACACTAGTTTGTTCTGTCAGCAGCCAAACTCAAACGTTGAGTGCTGGAAAGTTCAGATGTTCAGAGTGAATGAGTCTTGCTGAGTGCTGAATCACTGACTGATTTCTGTGTTTTCAGCGAGAGTCAGAGTCACACGCTAAGTGCTGGAGGCGGCAGCGGCGGGGGTGGCGGGAACGGCGCGACAGGGGGCGGAGGCGGGAACAGCGCGGCGGCTCCGGGGGGAGGAGGCGGAGCAGCGGCCGCGGCGGCGCACATGCACCACCACCTGCACCACTACAACGCGGCGACGCACCGAGCTACTGCCGTGCCGCCGCCGCCGCACCATATTATCACCGCGCACCCGGCCAGCGGCATCAACATCAGCATTGCGCCCTTCGGCGTCGTGGTACGTTGTCCTTGTTTTCTGCGCCATCCTGGGTGCACTGGGTGACAGGTTCAAAGCGCGTCAATGCGAGTGAAAGAATCAGGCCACGTGGCCGAAAGAAGTCATGATCGTGTCGTCCTTGTCGTTGCTGTCGTTTTCATGGAACAACCACCCCCTCCCCTCCCCCAAACTACAGTGTCCACAGACATGAGGTGATCACGTGATATGCTGCGCGGCGCTGACCAACCAAACGTGCTTGTTTGTTTTCGTTCTCTACAAGGAAATAAATCCTTCTATTTTCTGTTCGTCACGACACGAATCTGAATTCCTTTGTCTGGTTTCTGCAAAGAATTCCCCTCCCCCCAAAATTAATAAATAAAAGAAAGCCGTTCACTGAACTTGGCAAGCAACTTCTTTTGTTGTGGACAAGAAGAAAAAATTCACTGTTCTCGTTCTTGTTTCAAGAACGTGTCAGTTGAGCCTGATTGCTTGTTTCTGTGGTGGAGATGGGAACATGAAATGAAAAGTCAGAAACTGCTGTCGGTGTTGTCACAAATCAGTGCTGCCGTGTTGCCCTGCCTCTGTGTATTGGAGGGGGTTGCCACATCAAAGCTCTTATGTGGTACATGTGCTGTGAACAATGCGGTTGTTTTGCAGGAGGACTTCGCGTCGTCGTCCTTCCTGCCCTTCCCCCTGGTGTCGGCGCTGCCTCGCAACATCCAGATGAGATTCGGCCGCCCCTTGAACGCCAGGCCCACTTACGAGGTGAGACTTGACGACGTTTTTAATTAAGGCCTGTTCACACCGACGGCGTAATCAACAATTACGCGCTGAAAATTACGCATCCAATTTCGACGCTGCCTCAAACAGGTGCTTGGTGTGTACAGTCCTGTTGTGACTAAATGCCGTCGAAATCTCACTCATGAAAAATACACCAAATACGCGTTTGGTGTGAACAGGCCTTTAGGCCGCGCCAGCGGATCAGCCTTTTGCAGTCATACCTCTGATGTCACTGCTGTTGGGTGTGGGTGTTGTTTGAAGAGAACACTGATTTTTCATCCCTTGCCACGCGGCCTGAGGCCCCGTTCACACAGGACGCGGAGGTGCTCACAAATGTTGCACGCAAAAAAATGGAACACATTGTTGCCAATTGGGAGTGTTCACACAGCATTGCAAGCAACATCAAAGAATTTGCAAGCAAATCTGCTTACGCGTCCTGTGTGAACTGGGCCTAATTAACGCTGAGTCAGCGTGTGCTTGTCAGGCCGTGCTGCTGCTTCAAGCAGAGCAGCCAAATGGGACTCATGCTGCTGTGGTTCATTGCTGTTCCCAGGAATAAATTGACCACACTACACCCACCCTCTTACCCATACCCACTAACTCAGTGCAGCTGCTGTGTTGTTACGCATGATTTACGTTGAGCTCACAAGTCTGGAAGGTTTGGCAACCGGTTCCAGAGTTGTTTCAAGTTTGGAAATTCTCCGGGAACCTAAAACATAGACCTGGAGTTCTCACACCGGACCGGGCAATCTGACAAAAAGACAAAAACATGCAATCGCAGTTCTAGATGAGACGCCATTGAAATGAACGATTCGCCCACTCGACTTGGGATGAATTCTAACTCGTCACAAAATTTTGACACCATTTCTGACCTTTGGTGCTTACTTTCCAAAAACAAAAGAGGTTTGTTCAAATGACAGGAGAATAAAACTCAAACAACATAGTAAGTGATAGGTAATTGCACATTTGTGGGCAACTTGTTACATTGTTCACCTGATAGTGTGAACTAAATGCAAAAATCGATATTTTGCATTGCACACAGCTTGAAATTATTCGTACGTTCAGAAATTTTGTCAGTGCAGAAAAACGTGCATCATGATACTGTGTGTAGTTTTGTTGCATGACTGGACGAGAGATAAGAGAAAACAGCCTCATGCAAGTTGAGACAATGATTTCAACAAAAACAACGCGACTCACTGTGTTGGAGATATGTTGCGATACATAGTGGCGAGAAGTGTGTTCCGGGTACGAGCGCAGATCTCTGTCTGGGACTGGAGCATCGAGGAAATGGACGAGGAGGAGGACTCCTTATGTGTTCGCTAATCAAAAGCTGGGGTCGGGAAGCAAACGTGGAAAAAACGACACTGGCAGGAAACACCGTAAATGAAACAACGCCTGCAAACAGCTGCACTGAAAATTCGTGCTGTGGAGTACAACAAAAAAGAAGTCACTTAGTGACATTCGGCCGAACTGCTTCAGCGTGCAGAGTGGCCTTATAGACTCACATAGCCGTCCTCATTGTTGTTGTTGTTGTTGTCAGACAGACAGACACACGCCCTCGTTACCTCATAAACCAGAAAAAATAACTCGAGCATGGTTGGCTTCCACACTGAACAGCGCCCTTGTTCCTTTGAGGGAAAAAATTCACTTGAACAAAATTTCTTCACTTGTACATGCAGTGAAACATGTCTCTTTTGTTGCAGGATCTGCTGAACCTAGAGGACAGACTGAGCAACGTGAACCGAGGAGCAAGTCCTGTCACCATAGAAAACAACACATTCCCGCACAAGTACAAGAAGGTAAGAACCGCATACCGAGCGAGATACTGATTGATGTTCGTGCTGATCCACATGCGACAGTGAAGTTTAGAAGAAGTAATGATGGACAGTTCAAGCATCAAAGACAACTCTTTGCACCTCAGAAATTTTAACGAGTGTCACCTCTTCCCCGAATGCGTTTTATCAAATGGGTTGCGAGGAAGCCTGCTCGCAATCAGCACTTGGCAGTACGGGGCATTGCAAGCTTTATTGAACAGATGGAATGAAACTGCATTTGCATCACAAAAAGTGCCCCCATTCCTTCTTGTTCAGTGTTTGGGACCCTCTACTGCACTGCGCACCAGTGAAACTGCACTTGGGACATGAGGTGATCACGTGACGGGGCACGTGGCCGCGTGGCCTTTACACTGACTTAACCCCTCGTCCACACAGGACGCATGAGGCAGCGCATGACATAATGGAACGTCTGTGTGATGCAGTGCAACAAATGGAAACAACTGTTGTCAGTTAGCAGTAGTACAGCACAGTGCAAATAATGGAGAATTTTTTTTGCGCTGTGCTGCACTGCCACGCGCCTTGTGTGGGCAGGGCGTAACGCTCTTGTTTTGCTGCAGGTGAAGCGCGTGCTGAACTCAGACGACGACGACGACGACGCGAAGGATGAGCTGGACAAGTGCACCATCTGCCTATCCGAGTTCGAGGAGGAGGAAGACGTCAGGTACAGAAACCAGAATCCGAACCCCCGTTCACGCAGACCATGTCACGCGCCGCCCTGACGTCACACATGACGTAGCGTCAGGGACAGACCGCAAATTCTGATGCTGCAGCGGAAATCTGGGCTCACCCAGAAAAACACAATCTCAAGCATTGCGCATTTTGTTCTGGGGAAAAAAATCTTTAGTCTCGACATTCTTTGTGCTGATTTTGACGGTCAGTGTGGTCTTGTCCTTGCAGGCGGTTGCCGTGTATGCATCTGTTTCACGTCGAATGTGTGGACCAATGGTTGAGCACGAACAAGCGATGTCCGATCTGTCGCGTCGACATAGAGACGGCGACCAAGGGCGAAGTGCCTTCCGACTGATCGTTCTGAAAACTCGTGACTGACCGTTCGCGCTTGCGTCTGTTCGCGCTCTGATGAAGACGGACGTGCAGGTACAATTTGGTGATTGTACAGTGCAAATTCACTGTGTGGATTGAGCGTTATGCCTGAACAACGCTTGAAACAGCAGAAACTGAGAAAACCTGACGCTGCTTCGTGTAAGGCCCAATCCACACAGGACGCGGGAGGCGCAACGCGATGCAAGCAAATGGGACCTGTTGATGTGAATGGGGGTGTCCACACTGCACGCAAGCAACATCAAAGGAAAAACATTCGAATTTGTGCGTGTGTTGCATCCCACGTCCTGTGTGGATTGGGCCTAAGCGACTTTTCTTCGGTGACGCACATCACCAAAGTTGTAACCGACAGTTTTGAAATGGATGGAAGTGACTGAAGCGAGCACCACGTTGAAATGAAAGGAATAGAGACGACGAGTGTGATGCAATGATGATGCCAAAAATGTGCCCGCGTGCAAGGCAATGGCAGTGTTGGAACACACGGGCGACAAAAGGTGTCTGCATCACCTTCGACAAGAGAGGTGCGTGGGATTTCCAGCTGGTGTTTCAACTGATCGCAGCCAATCACGTGAAAACGGACCTGGGAGTTGTGCACGCTCAGCCTTCGGACACACAGACAGGATCACCTTCGCCTTCACCTTCAGGCTTCGTTTTGTTTCAAACAGACATTGGTCGATTCAAAAATGCGCTTGATGATAGGCACACTTGAGCTCACAGTGAATATCACCCAGTGCAAAGGCATTGGAAATGCTGAAGTGTCTGCCGGCCAGTTTAGAACAAGTCAATCACCACAAAAAGCTGCTGTCGCATACATCGGATGTCCTGAATGTCAGTGCATTCCTACAATGTTCATTTTCTTTGTCCTTCCCTACTTTTAGTTTTTAGGCCGAGCGAGACGAAGTCAGGACGGCCTTATGGAGTCATGTACGTGTCGTCGTCGTGGGGGTAAGCCCAGAGGCGGGCGGGGAAAATGTAACCCTGGGGGTATGTAACCGTTACCCTGGGGGTATGTAACCCTTACCCTAGGGGTATGTAACCCAACCCCAGGGTTATAACCCTGCAGGGCATGTAACCCTAACCCGAGGGGGGTCAGCCCAGAGGGGGGGGGGGTCCAGCCCAGCATTACGTCACGTGATAGTATCACGTATTCATGTGACAATTGTGACGTGACGGTGGGGGCGCTCGGCCTTTACGCTGAGGAAGCGTACTTGTTTTCCGTTTCTTTAATTTTTTGCCAGGCTCCATGGAAATAATTGACCTGTTTATCTTGATTGGTTTGAATTGCCGGCTATTGTGCAATGTTTTCCATCTATAGTTTGGTAAGTTGTTTGTAACCCTTGTACTTAAGTCTACGCACCAAGATGTTGATACTGACCATAAAGAGCTGGCTCTAAACTTTGCGTGATTAAAGTATGCAAGGAAAACTTGACATTTTCAATGCATCTGAACCTGGAATTGTGGAAGCGATGATACAAATGATTCATTTTCCTTTGGAAAACCTCAGAATGTGTTGTTTGCCGAATGAAAATTCTCTGTGGAAGTTGCCGAATCAAGGGACTGCGATCCAAAGATTTCGATTACATTTGTGTGTGGTAGTTTGAGAGATGCATCAGAAAATCAATGATGGAATTGTAAAATGACAGTATTACTTGCAAGGACGATGTCTCCCTTGTTATCCGTGCAGGACAAATCTGGGTTTCTTCTGTCAACTTTGTGGGCGAAAGGAGGTGCATCTGAAAACCAGAGCGGCCTTGGGCAATTTTGTCTGGGTCGTCACCGTTGTTGTTTTGCCACGGGGGGGGGGGGGGGGGGGGGGGGGGGGGGGGGGGGGGGGGGGGGGGGGGGG
>JAAUYG010178045.1_pt1 | contig 12196 bp, 7 predicted proteins | sample 7278091 | NCBI WGS metagenome assembly JAAUYG01 (sample SAMN14350201, study PRJNA611818) | marine sediment metagenome | isolation source: surface marine sediment (0.6m) | place: French Polynesia: Moorea | collected 2018-08
CCCCCATTTTTCAACCACAACACGGCATACGCGATAACAAGGGGTGAATGGTGTTCAGACGTTTGCTCTTCCGTTCTGCATAAAATGCTCCCAAGTTTTTTTGTGGGCCTCGACTCCCCCCCCCCCCCCCCCATCCCACCGCCTGTCTATCTCTCCAATATCAAAGCATACAAAGTATTCTGTTAACACGGCATGGTTTTAGCTGTCAGGACGCCCGTCAGGGTTTATTAAGATGCCTTTCTGAAAATCCCCATGTCCTAGATTTCGGTATTGTTAAAGGCAAAGAATGGCACAACCACGGCAGTCTTAGATAAAGACATGTCACTGCAGGCCACTGTTCTTCGTCATGGTGCTGCACAGAGGCTGAGCAACATCTACTACATTGTTACATTAAATTCTTCTTCTGTAAGCTACACTCTCTGGTCGCTCTAGGCTACTCATACCACTAGAGATACAAGGAATCCACTTACACGCGGACAAAATTTCAGTTTGTGAAAGGCATATTTCTGAAACAAAATCCCTTATATCATTTATTGTCATTTGTTGAGAAAAACTGCCAAGCACAGATGTCACCTGGTGACTCAAACAACTCAGTTTTTACCTGTGTGTGAGTAAAATCATTATTTAAGCTAGCATTCCATACATGCATAATGTGGTAATAGCATCAGTCATTCGGCGCAAGTGAAAAATCAAATCACTTCAAATACAGTGATCCATTCCATACGTACGGTAACGGTGCAGGTCCAGAATGTACCAACAGCAGGTGTAAAAGAATTTCAACATTAACGGATGACCTAATGTCATCCAATTTGAAAATTTCAATATCACAGCATGACCTAATGACATCATATTTGAGAACTTCAATATCACAGGATGACCTAATGACATCATATTTCAGAATTTCAACATTATGGGATGGCTTAATGTCATATTTGAGAATTTCAACATTAAGGAATGATCTAATGACATATTTGAGAATTTCAACATTAACGGATAACCTAATGACATTATATTTGAGAATTTCAACATTAAGGGATGATCTAATGATCATATTTGAGAATTTCAACATTATGGATGACATAATGTCGTCATATTTGAGAATTTAATATGTTATGGGATGACCTGATTTTGACATATTTGAGACTGTGCCGAGATCTTTGACTGAACCCAAACCTGTTTAATTTTCCCACTTTGCCTCAATTAGGTTTCCTATTAAACTTACTTTTTGGTTTAGTTGCTCAATGACTTTGTACAAATGCTGTACAGAGCCCTCTAGGTGAGTGAACTGACTACAGGTGGGGCAAGCTGAAACATACAACATATAGTGACACACAGTGTGTTATCAGGACAAATACATATTCCAATACGCTAAATACACAATGGCAATATGAAACTTAATGTCGATGTAATGATGAAATACAACATGAACAAATATTCAATTGTGTTGTAGAATAATGTTTTGAACAAAGAAGGAGAATTGTACATCTCCAACATGTTATCAATATTAATATTGTTTATAATGGTACTGGTTGGAAGTACCGGGTACTGACTGAAAGATAATAGCATAACACTGCAAGCAATATTTCAGACATCCTTTTCCAACATTTACTGCTACTTCACATTTCCTTGCACAGAAACGTTACCAGCATCTTAAATCAGTTGATAGCTTTACTTTTTAAATTTCCATAGTGATATGCAAGACAGTCACCATCTAACAATGATATATGAAATTTTCAAGACGCAGGAACATAAATCTTATACAGCATTTGGGCACAATGTCTTATATTTAAATACTTTTAACGCCTCTGATTTTAACATAAAAATACCGGTAATGCAAAATTTTTGGTTCCAGTCATAGTAAGTATCAATGATACAATTTCCTGAAAGCCCAATATTGGGCTAGCTTCATGTTTGTGCTGTTCTCCTGTACCACTTACCTACACTGGCATAGGGACACTGCTCCAGGTAACCCTGAGGATAGATGACTAACTTGATGTATTCTATAGCACCCTGAAACAAAGCAAACAACAGTAAAACAAGGTAATCTGGACAGTTCTAGGTACAGATTTGTTTTCCTATCGGGAAGGATTCTTGAGAAACCTTTATATATAATAATAAGTTGTATAATGATCTTAAGCATGGAAAAGACAATTGTTGCTAAGGTGATTAAGTAAACTTAAGTCCGTTTCAAGACTAAGATTTTTGCAGAAACTGGTTCCCAGACATATATGTACCCGGTAGCGTGATTGTAGATTTATTAAAATCATTTTTAACAGCAAGTTTAGGAACATTGTTAACTGGTTCATGTGGTTATTATCACTAGTTTTGTATGGTCTGTAAATGCATTTTGCTTGTAAAATATGTTACCTGGAACACTGAATGAAAGTTTTTGTTTTTAACTCGTTAGCTTATTGGGTATTTAAATTAACAGACAATGTCTTGCTAGATCACCATAATTCACTGTGAATGCCACTTATCCACAGATGTACATTGTGAACAAGACACAAAATTGGCAGTGCTGATTTGGCTACTCAAGTTCAGGAATGGGATTCAGTCTCCATAGATTACAGACTCACTGCCCTGGTAGGACAGTGGGTGGGCTATTATCTTTCAGGAAAGAACCTTTCAAAGAGTATGATGGAGACCGATACATGTTCAGATTTTGGTACCAAAGTCATCTAAGACCTCCTAGCTTTGCAAAGGTGCAAGCATTTATAAAAGGAAAAAAATAGAGTCCATAAAAGATAAAAGTCCTTTTCTTGGAGGGCGGAGTTCTACATGATGGTTAGAATGGTCCCTGAGCACATGGGGTGAATCTGACCTGCAAAGCAATGCGCACCAAAACAAATACACGACAATGGATTTGGGTCACAGACCAAAACCAAATGCATCTATAAGCAATCTATTGCATGAATCCTCATGCACATATGGGGGATAAAAACCTGATACAAAAATCATTATTGCTCTAGCCGGCCGTGTGCGAAAACAAGAGTCACATACAAAAAGTGTGCGAAGTCTGCTTAGTACAGTTCTTTGCTCTGCCTTTGCTTGTGTCACTGAGAGTCTTGGGTTTTCCGTCAAGGGGTCGGGCCTCAGGAATCCATAGAATGTTGATGACACTAGGGGGGTATGGCTACAGGAGGAGGAGTCCTGGCACTCTGTACTCTTACTATTTTAAAATAACAAGATATACACCTCATACAAATTACCTCTCATCAACAGATCTGGGTCGTGTGGGCATAGAAACGTGACCTTTGACCTGTCTGTGCAAGCCAGAACTATATAGAAAGCCTTGTGGTAAGCAGCTTTTGTTCGAAAAATGACCCCATAACAGTTGAAAGAAAAAAAAAAAAAAATAATAACTTATATAATATTCCTTTGTTTGCCGATCCTAAATTTAACTGCTGCGACTGCTTGGGATGGTAGCATATATTGGGTATATGTGCCTTATATCAAAGCAGCTATTAGATGCACTCATAATTTGCAAAAGCATTAAATCCTGGCAAACGAATCTATGTGTACTGTACCATACCTAGAGCATTATCAACATATATAAATAATCAAGTCACCGAGAATGACTTTACAAGTAAGTGTATATCAGCAAACAGAAACTGTACATTTGGCCTTCTTCACACCCGATTTTAAGAAATTAAGGTGCGATAATCAGTTACTCTGATGTATATCATAATTGAGCTGCAATCATATATAAAATAATATAAAATGCCACTTAACACCAGGATGTTAATATTATTAGCTCGAGAAAATTAAAGTTATTGTAAATATCTAATTTTGGCAAGATCTCCATCCCTACCTCTCCTAGCCCCAAGATTCCCTTGGCAAGATCTCATCCATATACCTACCAGTAGTATCGGCAGGATTCCCGTAGCAAGCTCAGCCTTTCATCCCTACCTTGCCTAGCTCCAGGATTCCCATAGCAAGATATCATCCATCCCTACCTATCCCAGCCCTGAGGATTCCCCTGGCAAGATTTCCGTCCCTACCTAACCCCAGGATTCCCATAGCAAAAATCATCTCCTCCATCCCTACCTATCCTTTACCCTGGATTCCCATGGCAAGATCAGTCTTCCATCCATATAGTACCTAGCCCCAGGATTCCCATGGCAAGCTCTTGTCCATCCCTACCTATCCCAGCCCCAGGATTCCCATGGCAAGATCTCCACCCCTACCTAACAGGATTCCCATGGCAAATCTTGCCCACCCCTACCTAACCCCAGGACTCCCATGGTGAGATCAGTTAGCCTAGCTCCAGGATTCCCATGGCAAGATGTCCATCTCTACCTAACCCCAGGATTCCCATGGCAAGATCTCCTCCATCCCTTACCTAACCTACCCCCAGGATTCCCATAGCTACATAATCCTCCCTCCCAGTACATTTTGCCGTCACCCCAGGATCCTCAAGAAGACTCCAGCATTACCCACTGTTAAAAAGACCACAAAACACATACAGAACTTCAAATAAAAAGCCACAAGTCGGTCAAATCAAGGTTGAAGTAACTGCACATGCATGCATGGCATAATAATGACAAAATTCAAGCATCTCTGTTTGTGTAACTTTTATGAAGCCCCTTGGTCATGTTTGCTTAAGCTTTGTACCAATCTGATTCCGCCAAAGACCTCCATGTTTAAGTTCAAAGAAGGTAGAGATGTCGTCGTGTTTTTATTTTTTCACTGCAGGGGGTTCAGTTGAGGGCAGTATAACCTGGTCTAATCCTCCGGCCCCAGCCAGGGCTAGAATGTGTGTACACAGGCCACAATGGAAAGTTTCCAGTAACAGCAATAAGCCTCATCGCACTTCTAAAACGCCGACATGTACTCGACTTCTAAAATTTCCCACACAAATGTTGTGCTTTATAGATCTCGATGGGTATTAGGGTATCACTGGTCCCTCAAATCTCACTCGAGGGTCTTGCACTGCATCTAATATTTGCCAATGACAGCTACTACCGGTAGTTGAATTGGTCTGTACCAAGTGCCACGACTTCCGCTCGGTCTCGATGTAAAAGCCAAGAATATCTGTAGATGTCAAAGACATGTACTGTCATGCTGATTACATGCATCAGTTAGATCATGGTAGAGCTGTTTTGAAGTAAAGTTTTTACAGTGTGTTTCAATCTAATATTCCCTTAGCAAGGTTATTTGGGGGAAAGACTTACCATAATATACACTGAACACATTTATGCCGACATAGTGTTGTTTTTTTACTCTAAAAGAGTGCATGACTGATTCAGTCAGCCATTCAGTCCTATTCATCTATATTTATGCTAACCTTACTACATATTGATTTTTTTATTCTGAAGGATCATTCCGGTCTGGTATGTACACATGCATGCATATTTATCTTGACAGTGTTAGGGTTTTGTTCTACTCTGGTACAGAACATTAAAGTCAAGTACACTTACCAGATCAGGAAGCATCGATACATGGATAGTTTCCTTTAATTGTTCAGCTTCCTATCATCAAGCTATTTAAAGATTATTTGGTGATTACAAATTCAAAGACTATTAGGTATAGAGTATGCCTTTAATTACCTTGAACTGTCCGTGGCGTGAACTGCGCTGTCCCAGCCAAACATGGGCATCCCCTCGGTCTGCCTGGATGAGGGACGCCAGGCTCACCGTTCCCTCCGTCTGTCTCTCATACACACTCACACAGTCTATAAATACTTGAATATATTTCTCTGAGAATGTCACAGCCAGCGTGTGCCACTGTTCGTCTGCCAAATGGAACGGGAATATTTCGCTTCGACTTTGATGCCAATGGTGTGCTACATTATTGCTGGCGTAGCTCGGCCTTTCTTCCCGGTGCTGTTGAAGGTGATGATTACTATGATGATGCTGTTTTTGTTGTTGCTGTTGATGGTGCTGATGATGGTGATGATGATGATGTGGGTATGTGTGGTAATGGAAACGTATCTCATCTCTCCGTCCACTGCTTTCAATCTCCAATATACTGAAACACAAATAAAAAGCTCATTTGAAATTAAAATACAGAAACTGACACCACAGAAGTGTCCTTATTTTGGTCTGCTGTAAAAATAAACAACATCATTATGTAGTTTTAAAGCTACAGTAATATAAAGCATACATGTATGATGATGTCAACAAAACATAGAATGATCATTTGACTATTCTAATTGGCACAACAACATTGGCAGTTCAGCATACCCAATTTTTGTTTAGAAGTTCCTGACCAAAATACGCCCAAAATGGTAAGTTCCTTCACACAACCATTGACAGGCCACTCAATCATATACACGGTCCCAATAATATATGCAAAACTCTAATTGCAAAACTCTATAGAAACATTTCAGTCAAAAATGAACAGCAGCTTCAACAACTAGGAAAAAAAACTTCCTGTATGTTGCTTCCCTTTATCTTCACTGAAACTGGAATATAACTGTGTTTTTTTTTTTTTTTTTTTTTTTCTCAATTCTGAATTTGAGATATACTCTGTAAACATACTCTAGAACCTGAGGTTACTTTCTTGTTATATCTTTTCCATTTCCAATTTGGAAATGGAAATATAGTGAGTTGGTGAGTGTGATAAGGATTTTTTTATGTACTTCTTTGGAATGTTTCAACTTGGATGCTCAGCTCCTGGCTCAGCACTTGAAGCTGTCCATGGTTTACCCAGGGTAAAGCTGGCTGGCTGCCGGTGGGGAGCAGAGAGAAGCCTGAACTCGGCTCCACTCAGATAACCCTCAGCTAGCCTGGCAAGGTAAGCTGTTTACCTATAAAGGGTTCCGACTAAGTGTATTGTGTGAAAAAAATAAAAGAAAGAAACAAGAACAGGCAGGAAGAATGCTAACAGAGACACAATTAGTCCTCAGGACAGTTTCTTTTCTTTGCCTTCTTTTTTTTTTCAATTCCTAGCAAGGAACTTAGAACTGCAAGTGAGAGGGTGAAGTCCTCAAGTTGCTTTGGCTTTTGTTTACTACAACGTTCAGTGTTCGGAGACCGGAGATGGGAACTGTTGATGTTTGATGATACCAATGGTGTGGAACCCGGGAGAGAATGGGGGAAGTCCTCCGTGCATAAGGCAAACTGGGTGTCCCTGGCATCCAATGGCCTGAGATCCCCTAACTGGCACAATAGTAGACATGGGTGTCTACTGTTTATAGCTCCCACTCCACATATTTCACATCTCTGTCCCAGGTCTGGGTGTAACTGTTTATAAGGACAAAAATTTGCTGCCATCAGTGACACAGAAAGAAGCCTGTTTGTTTGTTTGTTATTAGTGCTACCAACTGTAATTGGTAACCGGTTGTAGCTCAACAGTCTATGATCACATGAACCTGCACTCTCAAGGCTTTTAATACCATTACCAGCTAGCTCAATTTCAGCTTTCATCAGATGTCCTTAATGAACTGCTGAAGCTCTAATCTACATAAATTGGGGCTGACAACATCACATTTTTATCTGTCATTTATGGTAAACCAGCCATGGTACACTGTGTTTATAACTCACTAGCTGATGTCCCTAACGCAGTTAATACTGGTACATTGGAAAGTGGTTGATACGTCTTCTTCCAGGTATGTAATCTGCAAATCAATGGCATCCTAACACACCCAATTGAAAATTTCTCGAGCGTTTCTGTGACACTAGTCCTGTACACAAATGGGTACCAGTCTGCATTCCAGCTATTTACTTATGTCATATCTCAGAAGAATCAACTGAATGTCATGTCACTTTGGCTAAAAACCTCCACTATTTGGTGCTCCACGCAGAGTGACAAAAGTCCGTCCTTGCCTTCTGTAAACGTTGTTGAACTAAACCCGATCTGCCATCTTGGGGCTTCCCTACCAGGCCACTGCCTCGGGGTATTTAAATTAATAGACAATGTCTTACCTGAGTGATGCCATGAGCAATTTTTAGCACTACAGAAAGGAGGCTTTTTCGCGAAGAGATTTCATTGAAGATTTATAAGTTGGAAAATTCCTCTACCTGCCTAGTACACAGTCTGAGATTGAATTTCATAATGCAATAATTGAAATAGCTTGAAGGTGTAACCGGAGGTTGTATAGAATAGACAAAAATTGGAGGAGGCATTAATGTAACGATGGATATTTATGGCACCTTATTGCGGCAAAGCCAGTAAGGAAGCATCTGCGGCAACAACTTTGTTGACCATGTGCAACAGGTTGCCCGACAATAATGCCGAGTAGGCTGTTCATTTCAATCAAACTTCAAAAAGTGTTTACCTGTTTACAAAGCAGAAACAGCGGGGCCCGTTCACCTGCAAAGTTCAGGGTTGTAGCAGGAGCAAAGGGTATTTGATGAAAATTTCCTTTGGGAGGACACGTTTCACAAACATGACATGTAGTCCTGATGTCCTGGTTTTCCAAAACTGGGACAACCCCCCTTTGTTGTACCGTGGTTACAGTGCCCCAGGAAGAGATTTAAGCCAGGTTTATTGTAATTGTGTCGAGTCAAGCCGAATGCCGACCGACAAAGGCAAAAACCCATTGTCTTGTGACCGCTAAGTTCTATGCAGCAATGGGCTGTTTGCTTTATTGTGTTGGGTCTGCCAGAAGCGTGCTGGGCTAGAGGCTGGGAACTGTGTGGCCAATCTACCTACAGCAGAGCAACCACAAGGTGTGAATAAAACGACGACTCGACTGACGGGCGACCACGGCCCCTGTTGAGCATCCAAGGCGATCGACGCCAGACTGCAAAGGGGAGAAATTGTACCCCCATTGTCACTGAGATTCACACCAATGTTTGTCAGGTCGATTCTAGAACAAACTTCAGAAGCTATCAAAAATACGAGACACTGAGAAAAAAAGTTTCACTGTCTCCCGGATTAAAATCCAATTCCTGAGCAGCATCTGATATTTACTCAGGGCAACTCCGAGCATGACCCTCACAGCATAATATCCTCAGCCACAGAAGCTCAGGCTAGGTGCTCATTGAGAAAAAAAAAAGAAAGAAAGAAAAGAAAAGAAAACAGAAAAGCCCAGCCAGAAAAATATGCCTTACTCGGTATTGCTTCTTTGATCTTAAGCTTTTTCACATAGTACAAAAGCCTTAAGCATGAATACTTCATTCGTCATCATGCCCCATGCTTGAATTCCAGTCAATATTGTACTAAGCAAGTGTTTGCCTTTCAGTGAACGGTGGATGTTGGCAGTTGAGTGCATTGAAGTCACTTAACCTAGTCGTCCGTCGCTGGTCCCATTGTCTTCAATGTCTGTTATTGCAGAAGGTCATAGCACCATTCTCCGGAACAGCTAACTGTGTACATAGACCGCTGTATAGATACAACAATGAGTAACTTACAAACTTTGCTAGGACAGTACGTGTCAGCAAGTTCCAAGCATTCCAATTATTTTATCTTTGAACAGCTCAATGATGACATTTTTTTTCTTTTCACAAAGGGCACTTCTCCGGGACACAATATGAACACCCAAGCCTTCACCTACATAAACCAAATGCATGCCAGAAAAGAATTTGACAAATAATTCTGTGCTATACAGTGATGTCACACCATTAGTAGAAAATTTCAACCTAAGGCAAGTTTACGCCAGAAATTCAAGTGATATTACTATCAGCCAGCTGGCTTTTGTTAAGCAGAATCTTCAGCATCATAATGCGACAATCAAAATTAAAGAATCAAAATTAATTTAAAGATTTGGTTATGATAAACTCACCTGCTTCTCGCAATAAGAGTTTTTGAGTTGCAAATTACAACTTACTTAGCATACTGGAAAGGATGGGTATGTTAAGGATGCTTACATTTTCACCTTTTTGTAAATGACTTGGTACAAAGTATAAGAATCAGGACACCCAGACACCATTGCTGCTAACAAATTGGATGTCTTACAAGTCTTTGACAGAACTATCTGTAAGGCAATGCCCCAGCCCACCCCACATCTTCCAAAAAATGTACAATAAAATGTATAAAGAATAATGTTAAAACAATGGTGAAACAGACTGGAAAAGTGAGAAGGGGCTTGATTCTCACCTTTCGTTTCCCACCGAGAAACTAATAATACTGCCAGTGTTGTGTCGCTTCTGTTTCATTGCGGCAAGTATCGTAATCTCTTGACCTTCCTCCAGCAGATGGCGTAGCTGTTGCAGAACATGCGGCGCACTTTCGACTTGTCTAGTTGAGCCTGAGAGATCAGATAAAAAGTAAAGATTAAAAGTTAAATTTTTTGTCATCCTTCAATTATCTAAATCTGACACTTTTGAGCTAACAGCTATATTTGTCGAAACAATTTCATATACTGGTACATGTACTACAGGTGCATGGAATTAAGCCATTGGATATGAATAAAGCCAGTGTCAAATATTACTTCTACCATAAATCCGTGCAGATTATAATGGTTATAAAGCACTACATCATACTACATGTAGTAGATTGTGGTGGTTAACTTTCATCAAGTCATGGGCGAAAGTCAATACAATGTCTTCAGACTTCATCTATAAAGCAAAAATTTGAGTTATTAGTTGAGATGTTCCCCAAAAGAGCAGCAAAAAGATGTGAAAACAGCACCCAATCATAATTTGTTGAACCTCATTCTTGCGGCCAGATGTGATTGGCTAAATGTTACATAATGACCTGAAGAGTAGTTTGAACAGAACCAAATTTTCATATTGCCATTTCGTGGCATGGTACACTTCCTGTTGTCCCCATAGTGATGACCGCCCCTTTCAATTTGTCTCCATAGTGATGACTATGCCTTTCAATTTGTCTCCATTACGACTATGCCTTTCAATTTGTTTCCAGAGTGATGACTATGCCTTTCAACTGTCTCTATAGTGATGACTGCACCTTTCAATTGGTCTATACGGTTATGACTATACCTTTCAACTGACTCCGATGACTCTTTCATTTTGTCTCCATAGCGATGACTATGCCTTTCAACTGTCTCCATAGTGATAACCATCCCTTTCATGTTATCTCCATATTGATGACTATGCCTTTTGACCGTCTCCATAGTGATGGCTTCTGTTTTCAATTAGTTTCCCTATTGATACTGACTACCCTTTTCACCATGGAGCTAGCATATTAAGGACCAGTGTCACTGTCTCTTTGAATTGTCTCCATTGTGATAATGAATGTCCATATCAGTTAGCTCTAATAATGTCTATATTGATAATTCTCATTGAATTACATGAGGGAATGTATAAAATATGTTCTTGCTACTTCTATGTCCCTACTATATGTGCCTTACTGTGAACCATTGCTGTAAAGGAGAACAAATTTCATCAGGAGGTCACAGAGGTCACCGAGTACGTACTAGAAAATTAAGAGTCCACATCAGCAGAAGCTGTCAAGAAAATATTCTGGGTTAAGACACACCTTGTGAATGCTGCCCCAGGGCAGCAACTCTATCTATCCCTTACCTCTCCACACCTTGTACATCTCCATGTGTTACAACACGGCCTGTCAGAAACAATTATCAAACTTGTACTTCAGCTTTTTGAATGTTTTTGAATCCCATGGATGCCTGTACCAGTTGATGGCTTGCACAGAACTTAAATTGACTGAGACTGAATTAACAATCAGGCACAGAGCACACACTGTAACTTAAGAGTAAGGGAGACATCCCAGTTAATTACAGGCTTCACATTAGAATTTGTTTATTGGACAGCATGTTTGTAACTATGTACCCTGGTGACTTTTATGGTAAGCGCCTCCCTCTTTTAAACACCTGAACTCTCAAAATAGTTATAGTTACTACGAGCATGCACACAATGTGCATATAGTAACTGCCATATAATATTTTGAGACTTCAGGTAGTTATTATTTTGTTGCATTATATATATAAACGCATATATATGATGTAACACCAATTGCAGTAGTCAAACTTGACTCTCGCCTTGCATAGTGATCGTAATGGTACATTTTTCTAACTTGAATACATGTATATATATACTGTATCCACATTATTGCTTCCAGCAGATTATCAGAGACAGATCAGGGTTTGGTTAAACGGCAACCCTAATATTAATAAGTTCCAATGCCTAGGACTGCACATACACCTATACATATCCTATTGGAAATGACGGTACCACCCACAGGCAGACAGCTGAACTACCATAAACCCTGTGTGGAGCCACTCAGGGGAACAATGTCTTTATGTGCCAATGGGGTGTTTATTAAGAATCTAGGATTGTCTGGGGGCGCGCGGGCCCGCCGCGGGCCCCGGCGGCGGGCCGGGGGGGGG
>JAAUYG010010665.1_pt1 | contig 12192 bp, 8 predicted proteins | sample 7278091 | NCBI WGS metagenome assembly JAAUYG01 (sample SAMN14350201, study PRJNA611818) | marine sediment metagenome | isolation source: surface marine sediment (0.6m) | place: French Polynesia: Moorea | collected 2018-08
GTAATACTAAGGGGTGTGGAAAATAGTGGCACCTATAGTATACCTTTTTACATCTGTACGAATTTCCTTTACCTGAAGTAACTGTTGTAAAGCTATACATATACCTGGTGACTGCATAAAGCTGCAGGATCATAAAATAGACCAGGGTGAGAAATATAAGAATTCTATTATCTGAAACTCCAACAGCCCATAATACTGCGAAATGTATGAGGACTAGAGTTGTGTTCACAACTTCAATTGCCACAAAAGCTATCTATCTCTATAATGTAAAAGATGACCGATTACAATTCGGTGCACAAGGCGTAATTAAATGGCGATAATTAATCGACAACCAGTATACCCACAAATATCTTATATATACATGTACCACTGTATACCCCTGTAAATCTTTATACAGCTGCACACATGCACAACTTTGAGCAAAAAAAAAAAAAAACTTCGAGTGTGCCCACTGCCTTTCTAATTAGTCATTATACATAATATGAGCAACTCTCCTTGCGTTACGTTATTGCCACAATTTACATATCTGCAGGCCAGTTAAAACCCGAATCTCTCTATATTAGGCAACAGCAACAACAACTTTACCCAAAAAACAACAACGCCAATGTTGCAGCATGTTGGGGCAGGTCTCCGACACACAACGTGGCTTTTCGTCTCACCTGACCTGAGAATTCGTGCCACAAAAGTTACACGAAAATACTAAAAATATTTTGTGATACACAAATATACCCGTTCACTGTCACCTACGAGACAGACACTAGTAAACTATGCGTGCTTTAAAGCTCATATATTTGTTTGTTTAGAACAGCATATTTGCTAACCCATAGAAAGCAGTTACCGTAACCTTTCTACCGAGTCCTTCTGTAGTACCCTTTGTACATGTATATATACAATTAACTTTGTACCTGACAAAAAAAAACATGTTCAAATGCAGCTGCCATGCGAGTTACTTCCCCCATATTGATATTTTGTATAGTATGCAACAATAAAAACTCTTTACAAACACCTGAGGATTACGGTAGAACTTGGTGCAAATGGTGATCAGTGTTCTATCAAATACCAAGGGAACCTGAGCACAGGAAAAGGCCGCGCCAGAATTTTGGATGCTTTCCCTGCTGATTTACATGTTTCGCCCCGTGTGAGACTCCCAGTACGAATGCTTTTACCAAGTTAGAAGTTATAAATTAACTTGGTAAGCTAATAGTATCAGTATTCAACAATATACACATACCCTACATTAGCAAAAATAAAAACACCGTGGGTGGAAGCATAAAACCCAGTTTGGGAGGCAACAAGGCAAAATTTGATGCTGATGGCATACTGGTGTCCAGGTATCTTCGTAACCAACTTCTACTACAAATGTGCACAATCTTTCTGGGAAAATGGCATGCATGTTCTATGCTTCAAGGCTAAGAGTAGAAGTGCTAATTTTGAAAAATAAATAAAAAATATTCTCAATTTCGAACGTGAGGGATAATAATATTTTTCTGGTTTAAAATAGAAGCAATAAGATAATGCCCAGAGATTCTTCCCGAAGAAGATATACCTGGGCAATTTGGGCAGGAATGACGAGGTGGCAACAACTTTACACAATATACGGGATTAAAGAATGGGCTTATATATGTATACATGACAGGCAGCTTTAAACTACCCCATACTCGTGTTGTGACGCTGAAATGTTGACACGTCAGAACAATATTTCAAACCAACAATAAACAAATTTCCAAACCTTTCCATAGAGATCAGAGAATGTAAGCAACAATAAACAGTTTTATATTGAACCCTCTCATGTCATGGAGGCTTACCAAAATCTTACCCTAGTTTCTCGTCAACAAAATACTATACAATGTAACCGTTGCTACGTTCCTGTGACGTCAGCTGCCCTGCTCGGTGTCGCTGGCCTCGTCTTCCGAGGTGTCGCTCCCGAAGTTCGAATCGGAAAGCATCCCTTCCGTCGAGTAATCCAGGGAGTCTATGTTGTCACTGAGCGTACGCTGGCGTTCCCCGGTATCGGAAGACGACCAGCCCAGCTCGCTGTCGCCGCCCTCGGCCGGGAAGTCTGTTTGGGAAGGCCGCCGTCTTGTAGCTGAGGCCTGGAGCTGCGATGACGACGGTTTACATTCACCACGTGGCTGAGCAGACGACAAGACGGTTGTGGCGGGAAGCCGAGTCGGCAGGTTGGCCTGGCATCGCTCAGCGTGGGCCTCCAGCAGCAGCGCCAGCTGTTCTCTCTCCTTCTGGAGCTGAGAGATCTGGTGCCGGAGATCCGTGTTGGAGGACTGCAGGGATCGAAACTCCTGAAGAAGGGATATGGATATAAAACAATAAAAAAGAAAAACAAAACATTGTTTGGTAGTGCCACTGAAATATAATAATGCATCGACAATCGACACCTGTGAATGTACATGTACAGGTTAAAATTGGGGCCAAGGGAGGAATGAAGGAAACTGTAAAAACAATGTACAAGACATGGAAATTTCATCTAACTGCTTTGCCTTGTGCCGTCAACACAGACACTGACAAATATACAGCAGACAATAAACGCGTTGATATACAAACTTCCCACTAACTAGGAGCGGACCCTAATTATGACACCCAGCGCTACCAGTTACCCACATCGACTCGGAGTCTGTTTGCTTTAGCGTTTTATAGCGGCATTTTCCGCGACATAGCTACTGCTCGTCTGTATGCATTTTATGCCGCAGACCGGCACGGCGGAATGATTCATTCTGGCGGTCCATATGTGCCAGGTATCTCTTCCTGCCAGATAAACACCGGGTCTGGAGGTTACAAAAGGTTACACGCTGGCACAGGTACAGGGATGATAATAAACAGAGCAATAGACGGACAGAGGCACAAAAAAAAAAGACTTTGCAAGTGCTTTTTATCCCTCCACAACATTCCTTCTCGCCCGGAAGATGGCACAGATAGCCCAGCAAATTTCGCCAACCTTGACATGAGGGATTTAGGCAAATATTTACTCCTGACCAGGAGAAGGGGGCATCATCGCGTGCGAAGTATGCTCTCATTTGCTCGGGTGTGATAACGCGATGAGGAATGACTTCTGTAGCATTTTGTAAGCACTCGCTTTTCTCCCCTCACTGCCGACAGGAAGTTGGGACGAGACGGAAACGGACAGGATAAATACACCGTGGGTCAGATCAGATCCAGTTCCGTCAGTGTCTGTACAGGATTTTTTTCTTTTCTGCCAGGTCCGTGTGTTGTCTGGCAGGCAACCCGAGTAAAAGAAGCAGACAGGTTGGAGAGAGATGAGTAACTGGTCGTTAATCCGCTGGGGATGTACAGCTTGTGTCTTTCTGACAATCGCAGGTTTATATCTACAGGAAGGCCCATGATGGGAAGCTGCGCTTGAAGCTGCACAATAACGAAGCAGAAAATAAACCAACTTCTTTACTCTCGGCTTAATGCTCTGCAGGAAAAAAAGAACTGCGTGCTTACACTGTTCAGGCATACAAACTCTGGTCACACCCACCTGAACAACTGTCTTCGCGTGAAGTTTCTTCTTTTGTCGACATTTCTGCGCTGCCCGTCGATTCTGCTCCTTCCTTCGCTCCTTTCTCTCCACCTCCGACGCCGTCGGCCGCCGCTGAAACAATAACAGCACCCTGGTGAAGCTAATAAACCACGCGACTATGACATTGACGTCAGTAGACTATGTCACCTGGCAGCAGACACAGGTACCTGGCTGGCCACCTGCTACTCAGTGCATGAGTCATACATGTAGATGTATGTGCGGACAGACGAATGGAGAATCCGCGCCTAAAATCCAATAACGGCCGCCAGAGAAGCAACAGCAGGGGATTAGAATACAAACTTTTCCTTCAGCTGAAATTTTGATGGATGTTGTGTGTAATGTTTGGTTTAAAGAACTGTGGGGGAAGGTCACAAACGAATATTGATTAGTATATCCACAACCATTGTGTGTTCAGCATAATTGCAAAATGTATACACAAATTAATTTGTGAATGCAAGTCACTATTGCAAACAATGAAACATACATTTAGTGACCTTTATAGATCCCAATCATCCGGTAACTCTGTGGACGTATATAGTGACACAGACATATATACTAGTAATCCAAAATATATACACAAGCAGTAAGACCTAGATTACCTGTGACGGAAGTTCAGCTACAGTCTCCTCCTGTCCGTTGGGCTCAACGTCCCTTAATCCCATACTCTCTCGTCGCTTCCGGATTTTTTCGTGTAGTTTTTCCTTTACGGGGTCGGTGGGTCTTTTCAGTGTCAGCCTCTGGGAAGAGTCCGGTTTGGTTCTGTCTGCAGACTGGACGTTCTGGCCTCTGGGAAGCCCCTGTGACCTCCCGCCGACGTCTGCTGTCTCTCGCCTGTGTTTTATGGTGTCCTCCCTGTCTCCCAGCCCCGCCCTGTCCCTGCTGTGACCTTGTCGCCCTCCTCGACCAGGGGACAGGGTCCCCGAAGGCTGTGGTTGTCCCTGGCCTCCAGGCCGCCGTGGCCGCAGCTCGCCTGCAGCAGCGATGGAGGGAAAGTTCTGGCCGCTGGGATGTCGCTGCCGAGCGCTGCACTCGGCTTGCTTTCTGATCGGGGGTCGATGCAATGTCTCGAGCTGTGTCACCAGAGGACTGGACTCCCCGTGGACAACTCTATCCTGTGGGAGGGTGGTCACGGCCACGCGGGGTTCCCCTATTCTGTCATCCTGGTCTAGGGATGATGGCCGGGTTATGGTAGCTGACGGGGGCTTCCCCCGCCGCCTGCCCCGGGGGCCCTGCCTGGCAGGGGGGTCTGCGGACGGAGGGTCCGGGTGGGGCCAGGTGTCTGGACCTGTCTGGATAGCACCAGGGCTAAGGACGGCAGAGAGAGCGGGATACTGCGTACTCAGGGCAGGCTGTGACACTGGGGGTTGGAGCAGACACATGTCTGGAACCTGGGTGACCGTGTCCAAGGGAAGGGGTGTGGCACAAGGTTTGCAGGGAATGTCTTGGTGTAGAGAGGTGGTAGGGAACGGCGGGGCTACCGGGATATCGGGGGAAGCGTAGTCATGGTGCTTAGATAACAAGGAATGCTGAGACTGTACACTGTGCGTATAGTACACTTGGTTTTGTTGTTGTTGCTGCTGTTGTTGTTGTTGCTGTTGTTGTTGTTGTTGCTGTGTGACTGGTGGAAACAGAAAATGCTGCTCTGGCAGAAAAGGAGACTGTGTACTCTCATGTGATATGACACTGGAGCTGCTGGACGCCCGAGTCGGCGGCACAGCGGGGAACACAATCCCCGCCACGCCTTCCCCAAACACGTCTTGCAGGCTCACTTCCAGGTCACTGACCGTGTATCCAGAACCACCCAGCGTCACCTCGCTGCCCAGATCCAGGGATGCTATGTGACAGCCGGATTCGGTCCGATGTCTGGCTCTGTATCCAGGATCCGTGTGACCCACAATACCCTGATTATATCCCTGTTGGATGGAGGAATAATCTTGGAGCCCGGAACTCCCTGCGGTCAGAGGAATATCTGTCTGAGATCCGCCATGCATTGAGGTATATCCGGAAGAAAGACATGGATCGTTGACAGAGGTGCTCGCTGCAGGTTGAGAGACGTAGACAGGGTCTGTGACGTCACTGATACCTGTCACATCTGACTCCAACAAGGAAGCCAGGAACTGATCGAGCGCCGAGTCGGTTTCTCCCGTAGATGTCACCACTGGCGACGTGGTGGAGAGAACTGTGTCACCTGAGCATGCATAACCCGGATTTAACCCCTGACCGGCAGGCGATAATCCAGTGAGCTCTGGTGTCCGGTAGTCGTCCGCCGGGGGTCTGTGATGGACGGTATGTTGTGGCTCTGTGTCTGGCGGACGATAGCCTGGGTAGACGGGCAAGGAGCCCTGAGACGGGAAACTCGTCGTGTTGTATAAACCGGTGTTGGTGTCGTCTGATGTCCTTGCAGGGTAGAGACCCGGAACCGGAAGAAGCCTCCGGCCTTGTCCTTGTCCTCTGCCGGAGCCGTCCTCGTCCTCGCCCTCCTCGGCCATGGTAGACGACGGGAGGAGAGGACGCCGCCGCCTCGGTTACCGCCAGAATCCGGCTCCTCTCCTGGAACAAAATCAAGGCAACAGTGAGACGTGGAACGCGAGAGCAGACGACAGCATGTCAGGACGCGGGGCGGGGACATCTCCGGCTGATGCTGCTGACATCAGACTGGGATTTCCCGCCTCCACCCCTGGCTTGCTGCTGGCGCTGACCTCGGACAATTGCTGCTCTTCCCAAACGCACCTAATGCCCTAATATGGAGGGGATGTAATGCACTCGGTAGCACGCCCTAGCATCTACCTCCAAAGGAAATAACACGAGGGGATCAATTATAATGCCACAAGTAAACCAACATGACAGTGTCCGTACGGTAGGGGGGCGGCTAGGTGATAGCCCGGTCAGCCGACTTGGCGTCAAGTGGTCACCGAGTTTGCTTTGTTTAGCCTGCGAGAGCCAATGAAGAGAAGTCTCTTGTTCCGGGGAGATAGTAAGCGCGAGCTTCATTCACGTAGTATGTATGAGTCATAGCGACAACACGGCTCGAAACTTAGTCATTCTTATCGGTTTTCTTCTTTAGTTACACTTTTTACACGTTTAAAAATCGTTTAACCCATACATTTTTACGCACAGACGATAGTCCCGGAGAACATAATATATCGCTCCCTATACCCAGCGCCGCCGGTAGCCAGAGAGGCTTTAATAAGCAATCCCGGTGTATAATGAGAAAATTACCGTGATTCTCCGATGGATAACCCGCTGGAAATGGGAGGCGCGGGGCCATGGCTTTGGGGTTTTGTTTGCCGGGGCCTGCACGCCGCGGCGAAGAGGGGAGGAGGGGTGGAGGGCGAGCCGAGGCTGTCTGTGGTCGGCGGAACCCGAAAGGATGAGATCATTGCCGGGGAAACGCAGGCGGCAAGTGGCCAGACCAGGGCTCGACCACCGGGGCCCGGTGTGTATGTGAGTGCGAGTGTGTGGATCTTGAGCAGGTTGGGGTGTGGGAGGAGGGTCCAGTGAAGCGTACTCTAACAGCCAGGTATCGGGATTGTTCCTGCTCCCTTTTGACTTGTCTGCAAGTGCCGCTCCAGGGCCACCAGTGGATAGCGGAATGCAAGGCAGAAAGGCGGAAGTCTAAATGCCCCGAAGGCGTCTCCGCGGCCGCTGTAATAATTGCCGAATGCCTGCCTGCCTGGGTTATCTAACTGGGGCCGGCAGGAGGTGAGGGTTGGGTACCTCAGACAGACGGGACAGGACAGTGCACGAGAAAAGGGGTTCTGAGCTCAGCACATTCCACACCTCCCTGGGAATGACCCACAACGGGTTCGGGTCGGAACATAAGGCCAGCCAAGCTAGCTAAAGGGGCGATACCGATCATGCAATGTCTAAGAACTTGATCGGCTCTTAACAGAAATCTCTTACCCAGAAAAAAGAAGGGAACCCCGAACCCTGGACAGATATGACTCATACCTGGTGCCGAGCACAGAAATATCGACTCCTTGGGCTGCCAGGCTACATGTCTGTCTGTCTGGCTGGCCGCCTGGCCTTGCCGGATCTCCAGTCAGGGGGCGAACACCAGAGATCCCCAAACGCACTGTCTTCAAAGTGTGACCCATTTATCGGAAATAACCACACTCCCGGCTGCCACAAAGGGGTATAATACATACACGTTGTATTTCCTTACGCTGCACCCCCGCCATGAAGCTGATGAGCATTCCTATACTTATGTAACTCACGATTCATCTTTTATCTCTCTTCGGTCAATCTTTCTCTTTCCTTCCCTACGGCTCACTGGCACCGCACTAATGGCAATGTCTGACCACTGTTAATTGTTGTCATCGTTTGAACAGATTGTAAATTGTAGTTTTTTTTTAACACGCTCCACTATATTGCGTGTCGGACTGTAACTAAAAGCGCTTCACTTCCTAGACCCCGGTCGCCTCTGGCCCCACAGTGGAGATGCTCCGGGAATCCGAGCCGTATAGGAAAAGCACTCTGGTTGGCCACAAATTAATCGTCTTTATGATGCTACTAGGGGCACAACGAGGGAAAGCCAGCGCAGCTATCATTCGCCGAACAAAAGCAATCAACTCTCACACACCCGTATCGACGATTCAGAACGTTTTTAATTCGATATCTTTCTTCTCTTTAATAACGCTATAAGTGAACCCCAGATACAGCCGAAACTGTCCCAGCTAAAACTATCCCCGCTTGTATGCATACACTCTTCGCCAAAAATTGTTGCCGCCCAACATATATATCTGATATTTTTTTTAAATTCTCACTAAAAATCAACCGGGTAGCACAACATATTAAAAACAATGTTTAGGCGTTCTTAGTTAGCCTATTTACCAACACACCTTTATATTCTAAATTGTACATCTAAAATTGTACACATAAAAACGCATGTGACAAAGTTTTGTCCGATAGTGTATTGCTGAAAATGCAAATTTTGCACATGTACTAAAAATTAAGTGACGGTATTGTAGCAGCAAATTTCCTACTCAGCACTAAAGTTGTTATTTCACTTTTATACATGAAAATGTTATAAAAAATAAAAGGTTTCAGTTGATTTTGTATACCGGGTATTATATACATGTACAGTTCCACTTTGAGACAAATATCAGGCAGTGTCCCACGGAAAAAGAGACGAGGCTGTCTTAACAAACAATCATACAGATAGTTAATAAATAAATAAACTGTACACTTGAATGGTGGCCAACCGTGTGCTATGTCAGGTCAGATTTCATGAATTTCTCGACTGACTTAGCACGGACATCTTCACAAATAAAGTGTATATACACTTACAATGATAGCCAATTAAATGTATGTGCTTTGTCAGGTCAAATTTCGTGAATTAACACTGCAACTCTTGTTTTATCGAATCCCCCCTTTCCCACTATGTACATAGTTTAATTATTCAATAAATTAAGAATTTCGACAGATTTCCTTCCAGTATTTCATTCATAGAAGAATTATTTTTTACTTGTTTATTTATTTATTTATTATTTATTTATTTATTCATTAAAAAGACTTATTCTCTCCGATTTATTATTTATTTTTCATTATTTATTTTTATTATTTATTTACTAATTTTTATTATTAATTAGTAATCCATTGATCGATTTATTTATTCTATGCAAAAACAGTAAGACCTAGGATAGCGTTCTTGTGGGGAACAAAATCAGCACTTTTCCCTCTGGGAATAAGAAACTAATTTAAACAGATGTGCGCTTGATATACAGTTATAATTATACGGCGCAAAAGTACCATATGGATGTGAACACTTAGAAAACCCTTTAATCTTGACCCTAAATTGCCTTAGTTCCCAGCAAGCCTCACAGCACAGACCTTGAATTTATTGCCTTATGCTTTGTTCGTGTAATTTTCGCTCTATCAAAAATGTATTCAGATCAAGACTTACCTTTACGTAAAATTTTGTTCCGTGTTACCCGTTTGCCGGTAGACATAAAAGATGAAGTTATATCCAGCTGAAATAACCAGCTTGGCCAGCACATTCCGATCCGACCTCTGTGCACCCCCCCTCCCCCCTCTCTCTAGTGCAAACGACCCCACAATATTCTGTCTCAAAAATAGATTTCTAGGAAAGAGCAACCCCCCCGTCCCTCTCCCTGTAACAGTTTTGGCGGTCATGCATACTGGCATGGCCGAGCAATTTCTGATAACATCAATCTATGATCTGGTCAGTATTAATATTGATAGACCAGCTCGGCTGGCGCAGCTTAGTACGAAATAAATATTTCCAACCGTACATGTAGTTACTTGTTGTCAGTGACTGTGCTGCGCTTACTCATAACACGCTTGCATTCAAAATGTTTTTCAAAGGCCTTGTTTACTCATATTGTACACGCTACTGTTGTGGTCTGGGAGTTGACTTCCAGCGCTTTTGCTAACATGGATTACTATTATGATTAGTTCTTTTCAATAGCAGAAACGCTACTTGGCGTTTATTAATAAACTGACATGATCAGGTGATGATCAGTGATGCTTGTGTGCTATTTACTAATACGTAATATCCGGTCACCCCATGCTTATCGCGGACAGTCTAAAATACTGTAATCTCGAGAAAGAAATTTTCACCAAGGCTACCGGATGTACAGCGGTTTTCAACCCGTTTTAACCTACCGGCTCCATTGAGAGGTCTCTGAGAGTGAGTCAGTGTTGTTAGTATTCCGACACACAGCGTACCAGTAATCCACATGATCCGAGTAGGGAATCCACATATCCACATATCCGAGCTTAGTTAAAGAATATCCACCTGATTCACTTTCAGCCAGTAGTGGACTGGACATGGGGCCGGCCAGGGAACAGCCGCTCATCGTATTTTGCGAAGGAATTCACAGGTGATGGTCCCCACAAAAAAGTCATGCAACAAAAAGAAAGTTCAGTATCTCTCGGCCTTTGTGTTCGCGCGCGCTCCCAGCACGTGGCACGTGGCGGCCCGCGTCAAAACAATCAGTTAGCCCATTAGCAGACCCCAGTGGCACTAACACCACCCTGGACCTCACTTCCGTACGGTTCCATTTCCCTTTGCGTGTGGCCCCAAAAAATACACATTAAAGCGTACGCTGGAATAAGAAAAAAAAAAAAAAGAAATTTCACTCACCTTGGTGCAACACCTTCACCATCGGTTCCAGGTTATTGTACGGCGTTGTCCACCACTGTGCTAGGCACTGCAGAATCGGGCAGGCAAGGCTACTGCCTCCCTTCACCAGGGGGGCGTACACCCAGGCAGGCTGCACGGCTCTGTGTGACCGACCACACGATGGTCCATTCTCCCTTCACTCCAAGAGGTCGCCAGCCTGTAGTAAATATAGTTGCGGTTTTCCGCGGATGCCACAGGTTTGAATCACTAACAATGCGCTGTTGCCGGCCGCGGTTAGCGCGCTATAGTAGCCATACACTCTGATCGCCCAGCATTTTCCCTCCCATCGATGCCGATTTGGAGGCCGGTGCCTGGAGGTGTTTTTTGACCATTGTTACCCGGACACGGCGAGTTCGTCCTGTTGATGAGAAGTTTACTGTATATAATTATATGAAAGATGGAGTCGCTTTTGAATGCCGAGGTTATTTATTCACTGCTTCAGCAGTCAGACATTAAATTAAGCTACCGGCATTCGGGTAAGCTAAGCTACACACAGGAGCCTGGGTATAGGACGCAAGCACTGTGTGAAAGATGTAAAAAAAGTTTCCATATTTCGACGCAAACCAGGTTCAAGGTTTGGGGGAAAAGTTGTGGCCTGACTATGCCCTATTGGGGGTAGCGGGTCGCCACGTTGGTTCCTCTGTGACTCGACCATGGACAGACGGGGTCAGTAACACAGGAAACGATAAATCGGCTGCAGCCGGGCTGTGGTTTGACAGGGCAGTGATACATTAACATCGGGTGACAGGGATGAAGGGCCCTATCAGTGCAAGTCGCTTCCCGACAGAAGTGCAGTTTTGTTTTCTCTCAATGAGAACCGCGTGTAACCGCATCCGACCACAGAGCGCGGGGGCGAGCTCTTATCAGTCAGGCGGTTCCCTCCGAGAGAGAATAGAATGCGCTCATGCAGCAATATATATACATGTAGCTGTTTATGTTGACAGTCAGACTGCATATGGATGCAGGGTTATATATCTACTTTAGAGACATGCTTCATCTGCAGTGCCGGAAAAAATGCCCAGGCCCAATTCGGAAGTACCGGGTATATATAGACGGAAAAGTACCTGTTGGCTGTGATATCCTTCAAGCTTTTCAACATTATCCGGAACACGCGTGCTTCCCGGGGCGTGTGCTTAGTCGAGGCAAACATGGCGGGCTTGTCTTCCTTGTAAACGGCAGCATTCATCAAATTCAATGGCATATATACAAAATAAGTTACACGTGCGTTTTGGGAGCTGCAGCAAATGTCTACAGGAGCAGCAACTTGATATTCAAATGCGACCAAATTGACCAAATTGACGAAATTAGCTAAATGATAGACAGTACCATGATGTTCGTAGCCGATGACACTTTCATCAACTGAAACATAGCAGTATAAATAATACGTGCATCCAGGAAATTGGCTAAACACACACAAAACGGGAGACCCTCGACACTATAAAACCCAGTCTAGATTTACAAATTTGAACAGCAGCCAAAAAGAAAAGGGGTCCTCGTCTGTCAGTGATAA
>JAAUYG010017396.1_pt1 | contig 12192 bp, 9 predicted proteins | sample 7278091 | NCBI WGS metagenome assembly JAAUYG01 (sample SAMN14350201, study PRJNA611818) | marine sediment metagenome | isolation source: surface marine sediment (0.6m) | place: French Polynesia: Moorea | collected 2018-08
GAGAGAGAGAGAGAGAGAGAGAGAGAGAGAAAGAATGAGACAATCATGTAGAAATATTTATTAACGGTATGTTACAGGGAAGGCTGAAAAAGGACTTAGTAATGCTAGATTATACCCCCCCCCCCCCACACACACACACATCAGGCTAATGCTGCACTTTAACGTCTGTCTTCTAGAAAAGAGGAAACGGTACTTTGACTTAAGTTCTGCGCTTTATTTCAAGCAAGAAATCAAATCACTCGTACATGTTGCATTTCTTGACTGCTACAGCCTTCTTCTCATTTATCTTCCAGTGTTAATGAAGTAGCGGAAAGTAAACCACTCTCCCTGAAGCTTCTTCCAGATTTTCATACCCCTGGAGTACGAAACAAAATTTGTACACGTGGTGCTGATAGAAGGTAAAATATAGTCTCAAAAATTTGTACAGAAAATAATTTAGAATGGCAAAAAATGACAAGAAATGGAATTTTACATCGAAAAAGAATAGGTAGGTATTATTAAATAACATGAATGAAACAATATGACACTGGAGTAAATGGCAAATTTTAATCAAAAGTAATTTGTCACCCGAAATATTCATATAATATGTCATTTAATATCCGGGGGGTATACCTGTCATTGTTTCATTATCATCATCATCATCATCATCATCATCATCATCATCATCATCATCATCATCATCATCATCATCTCATTTTCCATACACAGCTATTATACGATTTGATATTTTTCCTCTCATTTCTTGTCTAACTTACTTCTATGTGGCTTTAACAATTAGTTTTACAGTAGATACCTGACAGGCACGGTGATATTCAAAGGAACAATATATGCAGTCGAGGTCTCCCTAGTGAAAGCCGAATCTTGGTCAAGTAGCTGTATCTCATCAGTAGTGAAGGATAACATTTGGTTTATCTGTACGCCTTGCTCTATTCCTGCCTTTATTGCTGAAAAAGAGTGCAATTTACTGATTGTGATTTACACCTTTAAACATTAATTTGCAAGGCTAATTCATGTTACATAGTTACATAGACAGGATAAAAAAACAATATACAACCAGCTGCATATGCTCAACTACAGATGAGTCACAGTGTCGGACTTAAAAATACCAGAGCATAACTTTTGACTGAAGTCAATTCGTAGCCACTCACAGTGCCCAGACTGGTTAGAGTGATGCCTAAAGTCAAAACTTAGACTTAACTACTTTTGACTCCATTCTTGACATTATAGTACAGAGGATTGTTGGCACTAGGCAGTACATGGGACGTCTGGAAACTTATACACAGCCCATTCAAATTGTTGTTCCTTCTTCCTTTTTCTCACATCCTGCTTTTCCGGAGAGTAAAAATGTATTTGTTTGATTGCTTCAACAAAGCCTCTGACAGCGGCATATAAAACACTGCCATCACACATACAGCTGTCATTCCATTCTAGTATTGAATGGCTTCAGTGGAGACGTAATAATACATACACGTTTTCGTGTTTATATCCTATTATAAATAAATGTATGCATAAAGGAAGAAAATATACAGTCAAACTTGCTCTAAAGACCACCTGTATATAAAGACCACCTGTTATAAAGACCGCATTTTACAGGTCCTTAGGTGTATACTTTCCATGCTATTGAACCTGCATATAAAGACCATCTGTGTATAAAGACCACATTTTGTTGGTCCCTAGGGTGGTCTTTATATACAAGTTTCACTGTATGTTCTATCAGTACCTCCGAGTTCTAAATTTTGTTTCGTTACGTTGTACGATTCCCCATTTCCGAGATATTGGCATTTTTTTATTTTTCCCATAGGCCACAATGTTGAATCTTTATATAAACTACATTTTAAATTTCAAAATCCCAATGGGTAACTTTTGTGAGGACAGGGAACATTGAGAAAAGAAATTGGGTTGAAAAAGAATCGTAACCGTGGGTGGAGTAGCTCTTTAAACGTTTCAGTCCTATCGGGTCCCATGATAATGAAAATTCCCAGCAGGTAACGTTTGTGATGATTGTCACAGTGAACATTCAGAAAAAAAGTTTCGTTGAAAAAAGAATCATAACTGTGTGAAAAGTGGCGTTTTATAATTTTCACTTCCATGGGCTCCCATGTTAAGGAAAATTTCAACTTTAAAGAAAATAATTTGAAATTTCAAAATGCCAAGAAGCAACTTTCGTGAGGTCTGTCTCACGGGATATTCAGAAAAGGTTTGACTGAAAAAGAACTGTGGGAAGAGTAGCCCTTTGGAAGTTTCAGTCCCATAGGATCATAACTTAAGGAAAGTAAAACAAAAATCGTTAAATTAATAAAGTCTAAAATTTTACAAACGGAAAAAATGACCTGGACGTATTTTGGATAGCTACTTTTCCACACAATTAGGCGTTAATTCGCTAGATGGTTTCTGGGCAAGCGCGTCTTACGGACAGACGACGGACGACGGATCACAATGTTCTTTTATCATAAAAGAGATTTCTAAGCGTTTTACCACATCAGTCCTGCAGTCTATTATACCACACGGTCTTTTTAAAAATATATTTGGAACTATCAGAATATGTTCGCCTATCTAAAGCATTAAGCGGTTTTGTTGTGTCAAAACATGGTCTCATCCTGCAAGGGGAGTAACATTCTATGACCACCAAAATGGCGTACTGCATAGCATTCCGGAGCTGAATTCATTTGATAAAACTGCCAGATGCGCCAAACCATTAGTAGTACATACACTATAATGGGCCAGTAATGGCAAGTGCCAGGACATACGAGCTCCAACTGACACAGAGTTCTCTTGCAGATTAGATTTTTTTTTCACCCAGCAACTGAATGCGGATTTTGCATGTGAATGTTCTCCAAGAACTGGAAGGCTGGGATTCTTCCAAATGGCTGCTTCCCATTTTAGTGTGTTTTGCAACGGAACGCAAACCTACCAACCTCGGTGCATCTCTGACACTACACGAATTATATGACCAACTAACGCACACATCAGCCATCCATAAAGGGATTGTCGGCCATTCCTGTAGACATGAAATAGGTTTTACCACCGGAGAGCTGCGGCGAGCAGCTGATGGTTACGAGGATCCCATTCCTTCCCGTGACTTCCCAGGGACCAAAAATCTCCCTTTATTAACTCAAACCGCCGACAGCTCGCAGCATATGGTGAGGAAGACTACTGAGGCCGCGGTGCAAACCGCGACCACAAAAGACAATAGAGTCTGATTGTGACGGCTGGTCAGGTCTGAGGACTATCCCCGGAGGCCCTGGAGCAGGCCCACGTCGTCCAGTGATGCGTCCGCAGACAGCCTCGGGAACTGAGGCGTGCACGTATACTCCGGTAGTCCGTCTGCTGCCGGGCTTGCCAATCGCTGTGTTCACACTGACCCCAGAGTCTCCCACCCTGTAACCTCCCTCCCTTCTTGATCTTCGCCGAGCGACTCCATAAACTACAAGTGCCGGTCTAATCTTCCCCGGCCATGGCACGAGACCGCTGCCATTTTGGGCCGACACTTTCTGTCTTTTCTAGGTTGCTATCCCAGATATCTGGCCGAAATCTATCGCCGACCCGCGACAGGCAGGCCAGGGAGCGGTGGTGGCAGAGTTGGGCAGGGCCAGGCCGAAATTAGATAATATGGACGCTTTGATGTAACGGGGCAGCTTTGCCCTGATATATCTCATGACAGAGTTATAAATTCTCGGCTTCCCCTAGGGTTATGCATATCTGTGCCTCAACATATCGAATCAAAACCACTCTTTTTCCTTATAGAGATGTGTGAAGTATGGTGTTATACATGCGCATGAGTGTAAAACTAGCATACCGGGTATTAAGCCAACCCTCGATAATTATTAATGCCAGTTCTTGTACATGTCTGCAACGGAATTAACATGACTGTATTTCACCTGCAGCATGGCATGGGTGTATGTGTGTATGCTGTACGGCACCGCAGCAAGAGGTCAAACAACAAAGCCTCTGGACTGGACAACAGCAGGTCGAGATCTATACCATCACACTGGCAGCAACAGCAGAAAGGGGTCCCCGACTCCGTATTTTATTAACTTTGACATAGATCGCCTCCCCTCCGGCATTCAGCCTGTCTTTCCCATGCTGTCCGGCCCGCTGATGTCTGGCGGGAAGAGAAGGCGGTAGAGAGAACAGACACCCGAGGTGAGATTTGCCGCCTTGCTCGTCACTCGCGCGAATCCTAACACTATTATCCTGACCGATCGGAGGACAGTGTGTCACTTCCGGTCTCCGGAGAGTGTCGAATCTCCCTACGGCATCTGGCCCCGACACGAAGCTGACACCAGTGACCCGACGCCTGCCTTCAGGAAGCGGCAATCCATCGGCGTGCGGACGCCGCATTATGCTGGGCCACTGTCTCCAGCATTGATTTGCCGCCGGCCAGTGTGAGCCAGGGCTGACGGCAAGGGGTGTACCGAGGTAAGCTGACCAGCCATTAAACTTGAAAGCGCTACTTGAGCCCTATGCTAATGGCTTAGTTGACTGGATAATTTCCAATACTACCGACAAGGCCTAATCCAGCAGAATCCTCTTTCAGACGAAGAAACCGCTGTGAATTCCCTATCAATGGCATAAGCCACGGCTTTATGGTTCTTGGGAAGAAGGGAGCATAACAAAAGAGTGGCGGGAGACATCTAGGCCCGCTAGGTAGAATAAAGAACGCCCATTCTTCTTCCCAGCTTGCCCAGTTTAATGTGCTAGGTTGCTCTAGGTCGAGACGCTGTAAGCCATAACCCGGGAGATGTTTTATGCTAACGCGTAACGTAACGCACTTCGAACCAGAAAATCCGTAATAACATGCCTGCAAATCAATGCTGTTATTATTTTTGTATATGACAGGCATTATTCTAGGACAGTGTCCCCTTACCTTTTATGGCCCGATATAAAAACGAGAAGATTTTCCTCTCAAGACAGCATCGTCAGTAAATCTAACGCATTTTATGTCAGTTTTCTGTCACGTCGAAGATTCTGAAATTGGGTACGTCATGGTATCTGTACTGCACGCATGTAGTAGATGAGAAAAAAATATTTACTCCTATCTGAGATTACCCTCAATATATGGATATTTTTCTTTTTCCTTGTGTGTACTTTTTGTCATTTCCAAGGCCTATCCCCGTTTGTCTCTACATATCCACCAATCTATACCAGACAACTATTCTTACAGGTCGTATCTTCCTAACCACGGCTCACTTTGTGATCCACATAGATAAGGAAACTTTAGCTATATAAGAACACTTTCCACGCCAAAAGATTACTAGAAGCGGTTTTGATGCCGCCTATGGATTTATAGTACCACCAGGCCACACATTTGGAAACTACAAGCAGTACAATGTATGGTAAGGTGTAATTCCGGTTTTCATCGCTGCATTGAAAGTCAAGTGCTGGCCAACGCGATGCTCTCTGGCCCAGCGTATGTAAGTATCAATCCTTCTCCGTATAATCTGGCATAAATCATGCCATAACGACCCCTTTAGGTGGGATATGCTTAGGTCCCGTGTCTTCCAGATTTTTTATATGCACTTTGCTAGTTTATTTTGTGGACGTAGTGTCCCCACTGCGACCGTAAAACTTCCAGTTGTCCTCGCGTCTGTGGCGCCCCCTCTCGATAGGCAGTCGTCTGAGACGGACTTTGGATAGCATTTTTTTTTTACTTTCCCAGTTTTCGAAGGAGTGTGGCGGCTTGAGGTAGTTGGCGTGATCCCAGTTCGAGATAGTAGCTTTCAGGGTCAGGGACTCTCTGTCCGGGTGATTGCGACCTCATTCCGGTCGCCTTATTCCACCCCCTGAAGATCTACAATGGGGTTGTCATTTGGGCCAGAGGGGCTTGCTGGAGGAGTGGCATTACTGAACCATCATAACGGCTGTGAAGTATGGCGTGATTGCTCCTCCCTTCCTAACCGACTTCTGCCAGTCCGCTCGCTGTAATTTGCATCCCGCCTCTTCCATGACTGAAGAAATACTATATCAGACCGTCCAAGATGTGGTTGCCCTAACACACTGGTAGTAAGTTTAGGTAACGGTGTCGCTTTGTGTGCCGATTGCGTCTTTTGTGTTATTAGAAACTGACAGTCTGAGATACAATCTAAGATACAATTTGAGATACAATCTGATATACAATTTGAGACACACATACACACACAAGGAGAGAGAGAGAGAGAGAGAGAGAGAGAGAGAGAGAGAGAGAGAGCATGTTAATGTTGTTTATTTTGAGTACCGGCTTTTCAATTTGTGTGTTCTTTATTAATACAGCCAAGTTGAGTCAAAATTAATATAGAAAACAAAAACAAGGGCATGTCTTGCCCTTTTTGTGTAGTAAGTAACTTCCCATGCATGCCACCTTAAGGCAGAATTCGGGATAAACTCTCTTAAAATGTCTAATACACATACTTCTTAGTAGGTAAAACGAATTCCATTTAAGGATATTACCGCAATGAAGGCAACCACACTGCTAAGAAATTCCAGCACACTGCTAAGAAATTCCATCAAGAGCATGCGATATCAGTGTGATGTATCACGAGGGTTCAATCGCTAGTTTAAACTTTGTACCTAGTCTGAGTAGTGTTATTTAGCCTGTAAGTGATGTGCTTTGTTCTAACACAGACCAAAATGTGGAGAGAACGTTTGATCTTATATTCAAAGGTGTGTTTTAATGACACTATGGCGTTTTCTTTTATAAATTAGTATTCGTCGTCGTACTGCTGTATTGTCATATCGGAAATGCACAGCTTTTGTCCATGCCTTTTAAGTGTACATATAGTCAATTGTCTTTTCTGGGAATCGAGGTTTGTCCCTAGTTGGCAGGTCTAACAACCAGCGATCAATTTTCTGCAATTTAACTCTAGACCATTGGACTGTTTGGGATAGTTCTCCTCTTACCTTGGAGTTCCCGGTCATGGGGATGATCTCCTCGGGAGTCTTTGCCAAGCCGTCCTTGGCCGCCTGTCCCATCTGGCCTTCCTTGCGATACTTGTGCCTTTCCCGGGCACGGCGACCGTGATTCCGTACCAGCAAAATTCCGACAATGAGGGACAAGGTGATGACGGAACCACCGCATGCCACCGACGCTATCACTATGATATTGTAATGCAGAACGTTGTTACGATAATGGGTGGAATTGCCTAAGAACGGGAGAGATTTGTTGATGATGATTTTAAGTTCCGCTTCTCCAGTCAGGGGAGGTTTTCCCCCATCTCTGGCGAGCACCGTTAGATAGAACTGAGCATGTTTAGCAGGGTCCAGTTGCTTTCCGAGGAATAGCTTCCCCGAGAGTTTTTCTAGAGTGAGTATCCCTTCTTCGTTGCCTGTCCGTATATGATACGTCACAGAGGCATTGTTGCCCTTATCGATGTCCCGAGCGGTCAGCTTGGCAATCAGGTAGCCGACAGGCACTTGGCTGGATACCACTAGGGTATTGTTTTGTTTCGAAGGAAACAGAAAGTTTGGAGCGTTGTCATTTTCGTCTAATACATTAACAGCTACAGTAGCGTTACTGAACATGGTGGGGTAACGGATATCCTTAGCTAGCACGGTCAGTCGATAATAGTCCTTCACCTCCCTGTCCAGTTTCTGGGTAAGGCTCAGTCGCCCATTCTCCTCGTCCAGCGAGAAGGGCAGGCGTCCCTCCTCCCTGGTGGCCAGGTCATACCTGAAGTGACTGTGAGAAGGGGAGTCTCTGTCTACCGCTGTCACTTTGCCAACCTCGGTTCCGATAGGTTCGTCTTCGTAGATACTGAAAGTAAACTTTGGTCCCACGAACTGGGGTACCTCGTCGTTCACGTCCTCGATGTTGATGATGACCAGGGCGGAGGACGAGCGAGCGGGAGTGCCCATATCGGTGGCGACCACGTAGAATTTGAACTGGACCTGGTTGTCTTCTCTGTCGATGGATGTCTTGGCTTTAATGGCTCCCGTGTGCTCATCCACCTGGAAGTATCGCTCTGCCCTTCCAGACGCCCTGTCGCTGGCGTCAAGCAGCCACGGCTGCATGCTGTAGCGTATCTCGGCATTGATACCGGCATCCTGGTCGTTAGCGACAACCTGAGTCACCCCCTGGTTGTGCTTGTTGTTTTCCCTCATGCTGACGGTGTAACTCCGACGAGTAAACACCGGGGGATTGTCATTCTCGTCCTCCACTGTCACAGTCAAGGTCTGTATGGAGACCAGAGGTGGAGTACCGTGATCCCGACACACTAGCTCCAGCCCGTACTGAGACACAGTCTCCCTATCTAGCACCCTTGTGGTGACTATCTTGTACTCACTTCGGTATGTCTGCTGCAGCTCAAATGTGAAATCCCCTAGAGTACAATTGAATTTACCCCCTTCCCCTTCATCAGGATCAGACACAGATATATGGGCCACAAATGTGCCCACGTCTGCCCCTTCCTTAACTTTCACTGCTCCGGACACAGTAGAACCTAACGAGCTGATGGTAATTTGCGGAGAATTATCATTGACGTCTCTCACCCGAATCACGACAGTTGCATCTGATATGACCGACCCAGGTCCTTCGTCCCGGGCAGTGACTATAAGGTTCAGTGTCTCCACCTCTTCCCTGTCCAGGTTCCCCACCAGCACTATGTTACCCGTGCTGTTGGTTATGGTGACCAGGTGGCCGTACGTCTCCCAGGTGTGAGGGGAGAAGCCGTATAACACGCGGCTGTTCTGTCCGATATCCCGATCGGTAGCCCGGACCTGCAAGAGGGATGTGCCCGTCCCCAGCCCCTCTCGTACGCTCACTTCGTACGTGCTGTTGTCAAAGATTGGGCTATTGTCGTTGGAATCAAGAATTGGAATTAAGATGGTTAGACTTCCAGATCGCGGAGGGGTCCCGCCATCCTCGGCGAAAACACGGACCGTGTATTGATTGGTTTGCTCCCTATCTAAAGCTTTGTTGACCGTCAGACGGACGTTGAAGGAGTCCAATTTCTCAATGACCCGCAGACCAAAGATATCTCCTTCTGACTCCAGCCGATAACGGGCAATTCCGAATGGCGGACTGTCGAGGTCGGATGCGGTTGGGATAACAAAACTGCTCCCTGGGGCCGCCGACTCCAGTATCGGATGAGTTATCTCGAATTCCGGAAACATGGGACTGTTGTCATTGATGTCTTTGATCTCAACGCTCACTTTAATGACGTGGAAATATTCGACTGGTCGTACGGCCACATCCAAGACAACATGACATGTCTCCTGATGGGCACAACCGGGGACCTTCTCTCGGTCTATCCTGGAGCTAGTTTCTAACAGTCCGCTAGCTCGATCAATCCGGAACATGCCCTCGTCCCCATGCAGGAATGTAAAATTCAGCTGATTGAATACGTCTTCGGGAATTTTTTTCCACAAACGGGAGTCATGCCGAACATTACCAACGGCTGTCCCCTTAGGTTCTTCCTCCAGCACTTCGTACTGTATGATGGCCTTGCGTCCGGCCCTGGCCTCCGCGGCCAGCCACAGGACGCCCAGACCCAGCAGTAAGCCCCAGTGCCGGCCGACCAAAACTGCCAGCCGGGGCCCAGGCCGAGGGGAACTCATAGCCTCACCGCCAGATCCCTCCAGTCCCGACTGGACCCCGGGCTACAACTCGCACTCCACACATTGCCAACACCATCGCCCTCGGGGACCCAGAACAATTTCTGCCAGGCTCTGTCCACGGCGAGCACCCCTGTTAAATCTCAACCTCAAGCGTCCCGAGGGCTGCCAGATGGCGACTGCGAGGTACATGGAGACACTAGGGATGAGCGCCAGGTTTAACCAGGTCTGCCTCCCGCGTCATGCATTATTCAGAAATTAATTTGCCTCGGCTTGCCAGCAAAAAAAGGACATACAGACAACGGGAAATCACTCCAGCCAAGGCTGCAGGGAAGTCAAATTGTTCACTATCGTCTGTTCCTTTTTGTTGTAATTTAGTTCTCCAGTCTTTATTCCTTAGTATCGTAGCATGTCGTATCAAGTCTTGTATTCCTTGCGATATCTTCCCTACTTTTCAGAAAGTTGTTTTCAACGTAAAGGGTCGACGGCAGCACATTGACACAAATCCGTTTTGGCATGTAAATTATTCCTGTTTTTGTGCTCCTTGCACTTCTGCCAGTTACTGCAGCTCAACAAGGGACGACCGTGTCTATCTCTCTACATTTTTTTTCCTGTCCCGGTGAGGAATACTAGTCCATCATAATATCAACTGGCATTGGCCGTCAGTCGCCCGCGGAGCCGTGAAGCACCAAGTTCTCCAGCAGACACGTTTCCCGATTGTGGCGAGCGTGTCTGCCTCCCGTTGTCCCCCAAGTGTGCGGGGAATCCCTGCCTGGCGAGCAGTGCCGGGGGCAGCAGGCGGTCGGTGCCAGGCAGCAGGCAGGCAGGCAGGCAGGCCAGCCGCCACCGTCTTGCATTTCCTTCCTGCCACCGACGGCCGCCGGCGGTGGCGACCCAAGATTCATTGATCGCAGCCACAAATGGGTCGAGTATTTCTCGTATTGTCTTGGGTGCTTACTTTCGTAAAAGCACGGGTCCCCCTCTCTCCCGCTGCTATCAGTTCTGTCCCACTGCTGACCGTGCAGTCTCCCAGGCAATGGGACCAGGGTCAGTCTCATGAGCGACCCCTTCACCCCCACTCCTGCGTCTCTCCGAAACAACTCCCGGTCGCATTGGACAGAGAAGACTTACTCCCTCCTTTCCAATTTCCGCTCCTTGCACATATGGAAACCATCTATTAACTGCTCCGGTAGGTTTAAGGGGAAGGGCGAAACCTCCGCAAGTATTGTCGTCCATTTATCATTACCTATTAATGTGGCTCGTTTGAAAGCCAATAAATACAAATTAGACGAGCAGTAAATAAAAGTAGTTAATCGCGACGCTGGCGGCCTTTTATCTTGACTGATGTGACGGACAGCCTGAGCAAACACATTGGGCTTTATGAGGGACTCGGACGGCTCGGACTCGGCGAGCCGCCCGGATTGCTAAGGAGCGACTCCAGCACATAAAGAGGCTCTAAAGAAATTTTCTCCATTACTGGAGCCAAGAGTAGAAGACTCCGGGGAGAGCGCAGACGCCCTGAGGTGACCGGGACGACACCTCTCGGCTCTGACGCCAGATGAGCCCACACGGAAGGAACCGACAAGAGAAGAACCGAGAGAGTAGAAGAAAAAAAAAAATATGCCGTCAAGTTTCCAAGTTCAGCCGAGACACGAAGTGGGGTCAGTGTGGGGATCTAAAGGCAGGGAAATCGTTTTAACTGTGTCAACATTGGTCCTGAGGTATGAGTTCTGATGAGTCTGACCTGGCGCCTAAACCCAGTACCTCACGTCTGTTGCTTAGCAACTGGACACTGGGGTAGATCAAGCTTATAGAAAATTGGATAGAAGAGGTTAGAAGAGTCGAGAGGGACATGGGAAAAATATTGCTTGGCAAGGGAGAAAATATTTTAGGACTGGAGTCTTCCGGTTTGTTTCGTTTTCAAACACTATGGGAAAATTGTCACTTTGAAAAAAATTATATCGAATGCGTCAAAAGTTTTTTCAGTGTATGAAACATATCTACAATAATTTTAGAAAATGGACATAAGTTGGTGTTAATATTTTGCGCTATAAAAATTCTATTTTAACCAGTTCCTTTGTTTAAGATAAGTTAAAGTGCCCAAATGCCCTGAAAAAATAACCTGTGCAGTTAGCATCGTTCCACATATATGCCATTATTTTCTGGGTTTATTCCCTTTTTACAAGCTGACGGTTAGCCTTAAGACCGTAAACCTACCATGTAAGCCAACACAGCCACACTCGTAATTTAACCTACGACACCCTGAGATTTAAATTAAAAGTCAACGTAATCGATAAAATAACATTGGCATGCTGCTGGTCGTTTTACTGGTACGGCGGTAATGTGAGTACAGTGGTCCCTGCATTTTAAGACCACATGTTTAGCCAGAAGAATATTGTCTTAAATTGAAGATGGTCTTAACATGGAGGGATCTTTATATTAAATATATATATATACAGCTGTGTTGCTGGATGGCCAGTCTTAAAATGGAGGGAATTATTAAATGGAAGGTCTTAAATCGCAGCTACCATTGTATTACGAAAAATATCGCATGACACTGTCTTTTTTTTTCATAGTTTGAATTTAAGAAAAACAAAGAGTGTTTCTATAGAATGACAGGGCAACTAACTGTATCCAAACATCTGATGATGTGCTAAATTGTGA
>JAAUYG010059426.1_pt1 | contig 12189 bp, 12 predicted proteins | sample 7278091 | NCBI WGS metagenome assembly JAAUYG01 (sample SAMN14350201, study PRJNA611818) | marine sediment metagenome | isolation source: surface marine sediment (0.6m) | place: French Polynesia: Moorea | collected 2018-08
CCCAGAAATGGCATAAAACCAAACCCACACCTCACAGTAAAGCCGCACAAATTTCAGTCTTTTTTGCCTTTGTGATTCCTATAGGCAGTTTACATGGTGTGGTAAACCACCTAAAAAGTCACCAAAATCCCTAATTTTAGCCAAAAAAGTCTAATTTTTCTTAAAATTTAGAAAAAAAAGTTACAGAGGTAAAAAAAAAGAAAAAAAAGTTGATGCTTGACAGCCTGGATTCTTTGCGTCAGTGCTGGAATTCATTCACAAGATCTCCAGCACGGGCAACATTTGTTGCATCCTATTACATGCCTGCCACATGCCACACTTAATTGACGTTGTCCGTCTCCATTTATGCCACATTCGTTTGTAGCCATTCACACACATTATCTCAATTTGATGGCAGCATATTTCGCAGCATCTCTGTGACATACCGCGAGGTCAAAAGGATTTTGGCCTCGGCCTCAAGCAGAACGGAATTTGGTTGGAATGGTGAAAAGGTCAACAACCACGCCGACTACTTACAAGGACAGTTCAGTTCATTCAACAACGAATGTCCGTGTCCTTGACGAAAAGGATTGAATTACACAAGAATTGCAATCACAAAAGGGAGGCACTTGTTTGACCAATCAGAATCGGCAACAAAGAGACGCACATTTTGACAAGAATTTTCTTGCAAAACGCCTCCTTCCACACAGACGCAAAAGGAATCAGTGAAAGCGAATTTGCGCACAACTCTGTAGCAAACCAGTTTTACATAACGCAGAACAGGCACGGATTTGGAATGCAGCTCGGTTCTGGAATACTTGACACGTATCAAATGATCAGGCTTTCCTGTCGGGCCCAGTCTTCTGTGGAAACTTCCGGCCAAATCACAGGCATTTAACTTCCACATCACGTCTCTTGTTTCAATCCATAAATCAACTGAGGAGCCCTTGGTCTTTCCACACAAATCCAAAAGCAATTTTCAGTTCGACACGCACACTTAACTCTCCAAATGAAAGATTTTGAAACTCTTGAAAGTCTGCAAGACCTGAAGGAGACACGACGCTTTCACGAAGATTCCGGCCCACCTTACGAATTTGCAATTGGACTGATAAATTTCATTGCTGCATTGTGTACTGTTTCAGAAAGAACAAATGCAATGCATGCAGAAAAGCCTTGTTAAGCACCTGCAAATGTGCTGAGCAGTTTCAACTCACCTCCATGGAGTTTCACATCACCTTACCAAGGCAGGAACACACAAAAGCACAAGTTATGGCAGACTTGTGGGGCCAAACAAACGCACGCTCATCACACAGACATCGGTGCACCACCTTGCATTCGTCCTGTTTGTCCTGTGGTCACAAGACAATGTCTTCCATTGGTTTGCCTCAAAATCCACAACAAAACGAATGAAAAAGTGTGAAAAAATAACAAATAACTTTTCTCCATCGTACTTTTTTCCAATTTTTTTTCCCCTAAAATGCTGTCAGCGGGTGCGCACCCGAAGGCTACATCTCATCTCATCTCCCTCTTTATTCCTTGTTCGCAACATTCCAGTTGTTCCTTCTGGGTTTTTTTTTTTTTTTTCGCAAATTTCAATCATTTTGTGCACAAAAAGCCAGCAATTGAAGGAATCGACTGACATGCACAGGAAGCACCATTCCCGATACATCGCAAGCGCTCCCGAGTCTGGCTCTATGATTCCCGCGCCTGCTGTTCTCCCATTGCTGTCGTGTGTCACATTCACAGCATTATGACCAGCAGGGGGGATCAGCTCTCGATCTGGACCTTCATGGATCCACGTTTGAACACCAGGCATCGCACCTGACATTCAGGAGTGATGGATCAAAGTCGATCTGTCATTATGATATGATTGGTCAAGAACAGTGACCATGCACACTGGAGTCAACACAAAGAGAGAGCTTCAAGAAAAGACGCAGAAGGGACGGGTCTCTGAATTCCGTTGCTTCTCACATCCCTTCAAGAACAATTTTTTTTTCACAATTATTCAGCGCCATCACACAAAACCGTTTTTCTCTACGTACACAGATTTTCCCTGTGGACACGGATTGGCTTCCAGGAAACAAATTTGCGAGTTTTGTTCTTGCCACAATGAGCATCATTACAATGTTTCGACTTGAGTGACTACACTGTTTTGACATGTTTTCTCCCCTCAGGGTCCGTCATTTGTGCGCTGCTAAGACCAAAACAGAAAGCCAGATGTTGCCCACTTAACAACAGAAAGTTGTCTCCTGGCCAAATTGCCTGGATTTGACAACTACGGGCGGTACGCGCAGGAGTCGGTCAGCAAACTGTTTCCACAACTGGAAAAGTCCCAAAGAAGTGAAAAACAACTTATCAAAACCAACAAGACCAAGAGGAATTTTTACTGAATTCTGGTTGAGAGACCACGGAATTTGTTAAAATGAAGAAAAGCCCGAGCTGTACTGAAGAACATGAGACAGCAGAGTGGGCCACTGTGACGCCGAAATCAGGGTTCAATGCCAAAGAACCAGACTTTTTATTGTTCGCACAACATCTTGTTTTTTCTTTTTCTTCCTTCTCTGGTCAGTTTTCACCACCATTTGTCGTAGAAATCATGATTTTGGATGCGCAGCTGCAGATCCTCATGGCTGTCGCACTCTTGGTCGTCTTCCTGCACGCGCACGTGATCCAGAAGCGCCCTCGTATCACATGAAGATACGCCGCCAACGGATACGCATTGTAATGCCAGAGAGTTTTGCAACAATGAACAAAATCTACTAAAACCACCGTGTGCTAACGCAAACATCCTGAGGATGTGGAAAGAACAAGGTGCCAAACAACATTTGTCTGTGCAAAGGAAACAGCGCATCATTTTGACAATGATTCGATGAAACTTTTTATTCCTTTTGTGATCCAAGTGTGGTAAGAAAGAAACGGAAAAACATCCACAACTGTCAAGGGGTGCCTGATGGTAATGCTACCAGGAACCATAGGGGCAGCCCCCAATCCAGCACACTTCGTGCGGGCAAGTGATAATTCCTTCTCACAAAGGGCCCACTTTGAGAAGGAAAACAACCCACTCGTCGTTCTTTTTATTTGGTCGCTGCCAGTCCGATCTTTTGTCACTTCCTCCCTTTTGGTTGCTCCACCAATCGTGAAATTAAAAGCAAGAGAGCTATCTTATGGAAGCCAGTCAAAGAAAGGATGAAATTATCCGAACAAAATGTGAGAATCACACACGGAAGATTCACACGCAATGTGGATTCCTTTGCACTATCAGAGCCGTGGATCAGACAACATTTTAGAGGCAAAAAGTGCTGGAATACAGGGAAACCCAAAACAATGAGTACACGGCAGGAGTTCGAGCTCAAAAAGTGGCAGTCCTTTCTCGGATTTTGATAGAAAGAAAGCAAAACCTGAAAGTCATTTTTGCACACTGAAATAAACAAAACGTACTGTGCCCTCAAAAACAATATGCATTGCAATACATGAACAAACAAGGACTGAAATGTATCATAAATAATTGATGAAGGAAACACAACAGCATCCATACATGTACTGTGTATGTACCTGTTGAAAATCAATGTTACCAGAAAACATACGAACATATAATCTGAGTCTTCACAACTTTTTGTGCGCATCAATGTCACAGAATGACTATTGCTATTTTTGGAAGCACCAACCAAGCCTTGTTTTTTGCCTCTTGCGAATCACGAAAAGAGTTAAAATGGCCAAGAAAGCGTTTCTGTGTCACACCAAAAAAGAAGAGCTTAATTTTTTTTCGCCGCAAGTTTTGCAAATTTGGTTCTCGATTTGATGCCTTTGCATTTTCTCCTTTGCGTTCGTTTGTGTGTTATGATTAAAACTGTCAGGACCTTTTGATCCTTTCTTCTTCATGTGTCATATCATCGTGGGATCTCCTATTCTTATCACAGACAAATAGAATTTGTCACTGAAAACAGATATTTAAGATTTGCGAGTGACAAACTTCACTTACCGTACTTTCAAAATGCACCAACTCCAGAAGCACAAGTTCCAATTATTTCTTCCTCTTCGTTTCATTGATCTTCACACGAGGTTCATTTCAGAATCATTCCATGGCCGCAACACTTCACTGTCCTGAAGAAAAACCATTTATGGATTAGTTGCAGCTTCGGAGGCAACGATACATTACGGATACATGAGTTTGATCGCAATGGTAACTCGCTCCGCACCGTTTTTACAGCTGTCTGTTCAGGCACATGGATGGAACTGGGGAAAAGTTTCGATCAATCTCCGTTGCCAATTTCAGCATCAGTCAAAAAAAAGGCGATTCCAGTCGTTCGGAAAACCGTTTTCTAAGCTTTCCGGTGTGACACTGGGCGAGGGTTCGTTCAAAGACTCCCCCTCCCCAAAGGAAAAGGGGTCTTTGGTGAGGAGGATCTTATTCACTCAATCCATAACCTGTCCCCACCCACAACGGTTGCAGCCACTGCATCCTTGGCGCGTGGAATTTTAGATGGTTCAATGCGGCTGCAAGTGGATGACTGCCCAATGCACCATTCAACACCGGAACACTGGCCTTTTCCCGTGCGTTTCAGAGAACAACGATACTGCCACACAGGCTCGCCTTTCTTCCGACAACAGCTGTGTACACGTTCAAAATATCCAAACTATTCCAATGGTTCCACGACCTGTACCTTCTGGGCCTTGTGTCTGTCAGATTTGCACTGATCGGAACAATGTATGTCCTACTTGTCCTTTTGTTAAAACGTGCCCTGATAAAGTGCTTCAGCGATAACCTTATCGCCCGTCACGAAAAACTGAAAGGTCTACATTGATCAACTGCAAGCAATAAGCTGTTCTGAACTTCCATTCGGAGTCGGCTTACTTTCGAAGGAGAGTTGGCCGTAAGGTGGCATCCACACAGTGAAGGGGGTAGCCATCAGTTTGTGGTCGGGGAGCAACAGTGTGCGCTAATCTGGGGTGTGGGGGAACATCCTTGCAGCGACACATATTATGACGAGTCTGACTCCTAAGAGGAAGGAGAAACAAAGCGGGGGGGGGGGGGGAAAAAAACACCAAAGGTCTGTTTGTTGTTTATTTTTCCTCCCTCCAACAACATGATACATTTGAACCTGACGTGCAACTTTATGTTTGCTCTGAAAGCTGTGACTTGGCACGACAGTTCCTAAATTTCAGGCGCTTTCACAGGTTTATCACACGACAGTGTTTTTCAAGCATCTTCGTGTCCATATCTCAACTACATGTGCAAACGCTGTCAAGTACGTGTACACATGGATCCACAAAATTGGGCAAATCATGACATACTGTTTGTTGAGAGTTAAGAGTGTCTTAAATTTTGCACAACCATGAAACAAAATGAAACATCCCTCAATGATGCGACACAGTCTGCAACAGAAAACACGGACTTTTCTGCACCAATGCTCATCTCCAGCCCATCGTTGCTCCGAACCAAACTGAGTTGACTCAACTCTGAATGCCATTTGATTTCCAATCCTGATGTGCTGACTGTGTTTATTGAGATGTGTCAGTCATGAACACGTCATGATTCAGTTTGCTCCTTGATCACACAATCAAGCAAAACACACAAAGTCAGCATTGAGCAAAAGAATCAAGTTTTTAAGTTTGTTTGGAAGTAGCAATTTTCACTTCTGCACACCTAAAGTGTTCTCACGGTTCAGGGATTGGTTTCAGGATCGAACAGACATCGACAGGTCTGTCCGCACATCCCACCCGACTTACTCACTGGTCCAGTTACCATCTCTGGTGCCAGAAATTGGTGGAAGAGGCCGTCAAGCAAAGCTCCCCGTGGGTGCAGTTTGGTCATGAAGTGAAGGCCATGTCATTCACTGTCCTGAGGGGGAGGGGTGGCATGTCATGAGCGCATCGAGTGGAGAGGTGGTGGCGTGCCAGTGGGTGGGGAGGGATGGCACATCAGCCAGTAGGGAGGTAGTGGCGTATCAAGAGGTAGAAAAGGATGCCACATCAATGGGTAAGGTTTTGCCTCATATCCTCGGATTCATGTCCACTGATGGTGAGTGGCAGGGGTTGTGATGCACCACAAGTCGAAGTCTCGTGAAACGCACAGTGCCGTAACTCTATTCTCTTTCGCCAGTATGTCTGACATGGACCTCTTTTCATGCGTTTAGATCGAGGTCTGATTCACACTGGTTTCGCGAAAAACCACAGAATCTGCCCAAGGTGGGTGGAGCACTTGTGGACTGGACGCCCACAAACTGTGTGTATATGTGTCAGATGCGATTTTGACCAACCACCCCAATTCCTGCCAATTCATAAACTCAGGAAACACGGATCCTGCAACAAAAGTGCACAGAGACTGTCTTTCCCCAGCACAGACAGATCTAGACCAAGATTTCCAAATGTTGCAAGAACACAGAATTCTGGTCATGATAAACATGTTGCACAAAACACAATGACAAAGTGCTCCAGAGTTGCGAAACTTCAGCATTTTTAGGCTGTCCTTCAGCCAATACTCTTTGTACGGTAAATACGGACAAAAATAAGAAATGTTACCGGTGGAAAAGACACAAAAAGTCGAAATTCCAAAGTTCAACTCCAACAACTAATGAAAGTGTGCCAACCCATGTGTGACCAAAAGTTCGAAGATCAACATCGCGACCCGTAGACAGTGCTATTTCTCGCGCGGCGCAATGCTAAAAAAAAAACTTTTCCTTTCTTTCTGTTTTTCTTCAGAATACTAAATACGTGCATGGAAAAACAGGAAATTCTTGAAATCGAAAAAGTTTATTCCAGCACCTATCAGAACGACGTAAACTGTTGCATTGATCTACTTTTCGAAAACATGAGAAAAGCTCGCGCACAACTTTCAAGCAGATCACATCTGTCAGGTGAATCGTGTTGTACATGGACCAGAGTCACAAAAGTAATAGGCACAGAAATATCTACAATGAAAGACATCAAGGATTCCCCTTCATTTTGTTCACAAGTTTTCCCCTCGCGAAACAATTCAACCCAACAATGGTGACAAAAAATACATTCAAATGTCATGGACGGGCAAAGCCACGGTGTGACTTTCACACAAGGCACCTACAGGCAGGTTGAGAAGACAATGCGGAACAATCAATCTGAAATGATAAAGTACAAAAACAATACCAGAACGGAAGAAAACTGTACAAATTTGGTGGTGTAAAGGAAAACAATACACTTCAGCAAGAATCTGCTGAATTCAATCCACTGTTTCTGAAATCATAATCACCGCAAAATTCTTGTCCCCAAATGTCTCTCACGACAAGATAGAAACTCAAATCAAACTGTGCTTAAAATCACAGGGGGAAAAGCCCAAAAATAAATATCAATCTATCTTAAGAGATAAGTTGCATGCATTTCGTGTGCGCGCAAAAAAAACAAATCTTACAAATGTGAACAAAAGCCTGTGGACTAGGTTTCTCATGGTTGCTACACTGTGAAAATTGATAAAACACAAAAGAGAAAAGATGGCAGGCGATAATCTGACTCGACCTACAACAGCACAAACAGCTTGATCCTGGACAACTCTTTAACGCCTCAAAGAAAAACTTTTCAAAATACTGCTTTTGTTGGGCGGACGTGTATTTTCAAGTTCACATTGAAAGAAGACTAGAATTTTATGTCACATCGGCTGCCTAACTACTAAAATTTTTTGGCAATGTCTCCACCGAACTTTGTAGAGATTCAGTAGCATCAGTGTAAACGTGGAAGGCTGCGACAAATTTCAGCACAATATGCTTCAGCTGATTTGGAAGCAAAACATAGCAATGCGTCAGACACAATTCAATGTCTCAACCCCAGGGAAGACAACTGTTCCTCTTGTTGACACAAAACGTTCAGGCAGTCATAAACAACGAAACCCTCAGTGAGGCTCACTCACGCCACTGTCCTGAATTCTTTTCGTACACAACAGCAGCAAACACACTTCCACGACTTCTGGGAAAACATTTCAGGCATACACTTGTTTGTGTCAGCATCTCTCCTTGTTCTGATGCGTCTGGCACTTGTCTTCGGCAGCTGCACCAACAACACCGAGCTTTTTTTTCAACAGCTTCAGTTTGACGGAAGAATTCTCAACTTGAACTGGCCTCTTCCTGGGATTTCAGCAGTTTCAATGCTTCCAGCACAGTCTTGTAGCAGAACACGTACTGGTCCTGCAAAGAAAGTCTTTGCCATGATTGCGTTTCAACAGATTACAGTTACAGACAATTGTCTTTGCAGAAAAGAAAAACAACATGCAATTGAACATCGCAAAGAATCTCGTAATTCTAAGGCCTACAACCAGGCCGTGACTGTGTGGCGCGGGCACTTACCTTCGTTTGTATCATTCCCTGACGTTGTCTTCTCAGGTCTCTCACAATTTTTCTGATGTCGAACTGCGAATGGAATGAACACGAATAAGCTTCGATATCGACAACCCAACTGACGCAACGTCCCAAACCACGTGTCCAGAGACTTCAAAAATCGGGCCAATGAAGAATAACTTGAGTTTCCCAGAGTAAATGGGCCAAAGTTTGACTGAAAACTTTGGAGGAAGTCTCACCCGGAGATCTCGTTCTATCATGGTGCGCACAGCATCGAGGGTGATGAGCGCACCGGTTCTGCCGATCCCCGCGCTGCAGTGAACAACCAGAGGTCCGCGCGACTCGTCCTGAACCAGGTGCAGGAACCTGATGTACTGCAAACACACATGCATGTTCAACGGTCACTCAGTCGTTCTCATGCATGACCCGTTGCCCAGTTTTTCTCTGAGTCCGGGCAGTATTGATCACTGATATTTCAACTTTACCGTTGGTGGAAAACATCGCGCAAAGTAAATAAGCAAAATTCACACTGAACATAGGAACAAATTAGCAGACACTCTTGCAAATGCTGCTTACATTGCACAGAAAGGCACCAAACAAAATCAAAACATTCTGAGTGTCAGTCGACTGAGCAAAAATGACACTGAATATTCTGATCGACTCGGGTGTACAAAGTGCACAGGTCTTGTGACCAAACAGCCCTGTTACCTGCAGGAGAGGAATGCCGGTGGATGGAGTTCCGTGGTCAGGCCAGCTCGTGAAGTTACAGTGCACAACGTGTCGCGCCTGCCCCGTGTCAAGGTTCTCCAGCTTTATGTGATGCACGTCAATGTGTTCCAAACTGTGCGCCTTGGTCAAAGTGACCTCGTACCTAGGCAAAGCAGTGGTTTTTTGCGTCACTCTCAATTTCCAGCAGAAACGGACAAAAAACTTTGTTGCGAGAAAACAAGACACACCCGCTTGGAAAATTAGTCCTTTTTTGGTTCAAAATCTACTGAAAATTTAACTTGTTCTGGACACACCCCAACTTTTGAAGTCATTTTTTTTTTCGCACAAATGGTGTGTCTGTGTGGGTTTACACGAGCAGTCTGTTCGTCCTAAATTGGGACCGATTGTATTTCTTTTCCTGCACTTTGAAGCAAGATACAGTCATCTGCAAAACTTTGTTTAGGAAACGCCACGTAGTCTCACGCAAGCGCACACCCACCTGTTGAGAACTGTGAAGGGTCTCGCTGTCGAGTCCGGCCAGTATTTGTGACACTTCACTTTGCCGCTCTCCATGTCTTGTGTCACCATCGCTATCACCTCCACCTTCTGCTCCCAAACCATTCGCCAAAAGTCGCCTGCAACAGAAAAAGACACTTTGCTTCACTGCCTGGACCCTACCCCTTGAAAAGGCTCTTATTTCACATCTGACCCACAACAAAAGACAATTGCAAAATTTTGTCACCTGTGGTGTTTGGCAGTGGACCTTGACAAGCGATGTAGCGAATGCCCTTGCTGCCGACGATGACTTTGACGTGACTTGCGTTGATGTAGTTTTCCCTGCCGGTGAGTCGGACGCGCGTGGCATCGTACGGCAACACGTTGCGGTAGCGGTTCTTGCTCTTGTTTTCTGGTCTTCGCGCGTCTGCACTGTTGTCTGTTAGCTTCGTGTGCCGCATGGTCTGAGATTTAAAGTCAGACCTTTAGTTTTGGATGTCCCCACTGACTTGTTGGGTTCTTTTTTAACGCGTGCATTTTTGGGGCAAAAATTATTGTCAAATTGGTGGCCTATTGGTGAATTCTTCACAGACATGAAGATTTTGCCTCAAGTTTCTGGTGCGCCTGGGGGTGTCAAAATCCGCTCCTAACCTTGAATTCCTCGATGGGGTCGTCCTGTTCCAGTTGTTGCTGCAGGGTCTTGATGACGTCACTCAGCTCAATTCCTTTGTAATTCACAGAATCACGTGGGATTTCCAGTGGCGTCAGTGTCGACAACCACGCGTCGTCTATTTCCTCCGGAATTCGCGCTTGAACTGGTATCCCTGGAACGGAAGAATCAGTCAGTCAGTCAGACATGAAAGATCATTCTTGAACAGAGGTCCATTCAACAAGGACGCTTATCAACGTCAAGGCCATGCTGGGGTTTGGGGGAGGGGGTGGGCACATCTCGTTTCTACGACATGACAAGGACGATGACACTCCGCTTTCATGAATGAGAAACTGCTGAGGAAATAATGATCCTGATTCTTTTGGAAAAACAAATTCATCGTTTCTGCGCTTGGATGTGACTGAGACTGCACACGATGCGTTCAAGCTCAGAACTTAGAAACATGCTGCCTACTTGGAGAATCAGGTTCGTCAGTCTCTGGTTCTGTCAGTTCTCCAGGCAACGGGAAGTCTGAGTCCTCTTCAAGCGGAAACTCTGAATCACTGTCTGTGTGGCGTGCGCGCCCCATACGCTGAAACAGACACGACTCCAGTTCAGAGATTCGCTTGCTTCTGTCTCGCGTGCAAAACCGCACTCACAAAACACCACAATTTCAACACAAGGGAAAAACTTGTGCGCTTCAACGTCATGGCCGCGCCGTCACGTGATCATGACATCGCTTTGGATCTTGAGCTAATAGGGAGGGGGAGGAGATACATACCCGGACAATTTCGGATGACAGATACTTTTTCATTTCATCATCCTCAGACTGGGAGCCATCTGACATGGTGGTGGTGCTTTGCTCCTCAGGTTCTTTCTGACTTTTTCCTGTTGTCCGCATTTGCTCTGAACTTTTCTCTGGAACTGGAAATTCCTCGTCCAATGCGGCAGAGTCAACATCGCTGTCTGTGTTGTAATGTGACGACCGATTCTGACCCAAGCGCGATAAGCTCTCTGCCGGTGAGCGAGTTCTGCAAAGCCAAAAATAAAATTGCCATTCCAGCGTTTCTCCGAAGTGAACAACTGACTAACCAGAATGAAACTCAGAAGCCAGTCTGCGCAATGCTGTGTGGAATTTGCTGATCCAAGTGTCTGTTTCCACAACTACAGTTTGTGTGGGACAATACTTACCGTAATCGCTCGTGTATGGGTAACACTTTTTTGCACCAAAATACAACATCAGAAGTTGGGGTGTTACCTATACATGAAACAGTCATCTTTTTCAGTCCAAATTTATGATTACAAAGGTAAAGTTCCTTTTTATAGTGTGAATACTTAGTAGAGTCTCTTTCTGAGGTGAGAATACTTTGTTTTGTCCTTAAAAAGGTAAATGCCTAGTATTTCAGAGGTGAAGATACCTGGCAAGGTCCCTTTCTAAGGTGAAAATCCTTGATAGAGTCAACTTTTTGATGTGAATCCCAAGTAAAAAAGACAAGACTTCCAACAAGAACAAGTGTGAAGAATTGGTGTTACCTGTACATGAACATGTCTGGATTATACTGATTTGGAGGTCAAAACCTTAGGTGTTACCTGTACACAGGTGTTACCTATACTCGAGCAATTACGGTACCTTGATATGGCCAGGACGACTTGATCTTTCGCGGCTCTGATCAGTGCGACTGCTTTGTTGTGCGGCATCCCAATCACCGACTCGCCGTTTACCTGCGAATGAGTTTTCCCACAATTCAACACAAGCGACACTGCTGGGTATGAAGACAAAATGACGAACGGCGCTTCTTCAAATAACAGCGCGGTTGTGATGCCACAAATGCTTCCTAACCCAAACAAACTGGAGAGGGCAAACTGATTTGGAATCATAATTTCAAGATCGTTACCTGCAGCAATCTGTCACCAATCCGGAGTCTGCCATCTTCTGCTGCCACTCCCCCTGGTGAGAGGCTGCGCACAAACAAAGCGGTCGCACTGCCCTTCTCTCCCTGAATCAGACTGAAACCAAGGGTCCCGCCTGACTCAGGTTTCCGCAAGTCAATCCTCAGGATA
>JAAUYG010287511.1_pt1 | contig 12189 bp, 19 predicted proteins | sample 7278091 | NCBI WGS metagenome assembly JAAUYG01 (sample SAMN14350201, study PRJNA611818) | marine sediment metagenome | isolation source: surface marine sediment (0.6m) | place: French Polynesia: Moorea | collected 2018-08
GCAGAGTCTCAAAGACTAAAAGCGCGAGCAGCCACGGATTTCGCGATATTATACTGGATCACCTTCAGGCCTGCAATAAAGGGAGAATGACATGTTACATATAGAATGTGTTGGAATATCCAGTATGTAGGAGGCTTAGGGACAACGGACTAGTGTACCGTTGTGGGACTTAACCAGGGCATTGGCTCCTCAACACACGGCCTGGAAGAGAAAAGAGAAAATGTAAATATGTCAGTATATGAGTGGGTGGGTGTGGTGTACCGTAGTACACGTGTTGTGCAGACTACCACAGGGGAACACTGTGGAGCCACCAATATCAGCAAAGGACGGACATTTAGCGGTGACCTGCCCACCAACGGGTCCAGGGAGGCATCAGCTGAGGAGAGAACATACTCACGCTCACACCCACTGCCACCACTGTCAGCCCCACCACGTCGGGGTTGGACATAGCTACGACCACTAACAGCAAGCGCACCAGGAGTAGTAGGCTGGTAATAAGGCTATCAGTGGTCTCTCAGACAGACCGTACACTACGCACCTCTGTGTACTGGTCTGGCTGTAGGTGGGTTGCTGAAGCTGACCATTTCCTCAGACAGCAGCTTTACATCGGGCACAAACAGCGCAGTGTTGACACCAGTCTTTTGATCAAAGCCAAAGTATGGACCACGGCTTGGTGTACTGCGAGTTTGTGGTGGTGGCAAGCTTAAAAAATACGACTCTGAATCTGCTGTGGGGCAACAATTTGCCATTCTTTGATTCTTGCGATGCCTAAGTAAGGCACTATCCCGTATTTTTAAGTGGCCGTACTAAGACCACAAAGCTTTGACCTCAGCACTTTCGGCACGTACATGTTCCCATGACGGCCTTTCTGGGCTGTTTCGGATTATATCCTTTATGAGCCTTAATTTGGGATCTTGCTCCTGTTCTTGAGCAAGTTCCACATCGGACAAATCAATAAGGCCTTGTAATGCGGGACTAGCAGGCCTAGACTCGTCTGTAACTCGGACCACATGGTCGGGCTCAGCCATTCCATCGGGAAACGGCAAACTTTCTTCGATTGCAGCAAGCAAAGACGCTCCTTTAGCGTTAATATCTTGCTGTGAAGCTGAATAGTCTTCAGGCTCTGTCTGTGTACAGGCCTGTCGACTGTCCACGTCCAAGAGCCGTTCAATAACTTTAGCTCAACTGACCGCGGGAACAGCCTGTTTAGGGCTCAATTCCTGGTTGTGAGCTGACACAGGCTCTCCTTCTGACTTAGCGTGAGGGCCTAAATACCATAGCAATTCGGGTGCATTGTTGTGAATTGATGGGGCCTGCTCATTAAGTATTCTAAATAGAGCAGAATCATCCTCGATGCGCTCGAGGTATCCATCAAAGTGCTCCATGTACTGTTCCTGCGTAATTACCGCTCTCACAGTTTCCTCTCCTTCAATAGTTACCTTATGGAGAAATGGGACACACTAGGAACATGTGTAACGTTTGCAGGGCCTAGAAGTCCTGCGTGGCAACCCGTCGGCATGGCTGTGGTGTTTGCCAGGCCTGTGTACAATTTTGAAATCAAACGGTTGTAAACGAGTGATCCAATGGGCTACTACACCCTTGGGCTCCTTAAAATTATGGAGCCAAGTAAGACTGGCATGGTTAGTCACCACTGTAAAATGTTGGCCAGTCAAGTAGTACTTGAATAGGTCTACGGCTGTTACAACAGCCAATAGCTCCTTACATGTATTTGTTGTGCAGTATCGCTTTCACATTGGGTGTTTTAGAAGCATAATCAATCACCCGTTTGATAACTCTGCCACCTTCCTCTTGCTCTTGCTCTGGAACTGCACCCATACACGGGTCACTGGCATCAGTGGATAAACCGAAATGTCCATCCTCGTGGGGTATCCTTACACAGGTGGTTGCACTAGAGTTTTCTTAAGAGCTTGGAAAGCTTGTTCGCAGTCGTCATCCCAGATAAGCTTTGCATCTTTCTTAGTCAAAGCTAGTAAGGGGGGTGGCCACAGAAGCAAAGTTGGGTATACAGTTTCTGTAGTAAGATGCTAAACCCAGGAAGGCTCGTACATCTTTAAGCGAGCCAGGAGTTGGCCAATCTTGCACAGCAGTAGTTTTCATTGGATCGACCTCGACTCCATCACGCGAAACGTAATGCCCGAGAAAACGCACCCGATCATGCATTAGACAACACTTTGAAGGTTTTAGCTTTAAGTTTGCTTCTCTGATTCGTTGTCAACCGTTTTAAGTCTATCAAACGAATGATAGAAGTTTTCACCATAGACAATCACATCATCTAGGTAGATGAGGCATATCTTCCAGTTAAGCCCCGAAAGAACTAGCTCCATGAGCCATTCAAAGGTTGCCAGTGCATTACATAGACCGAACGGCATAACCGTGAATCTGAATAGCCCATGTCATGTAACGAACGCAGTCTTATTGATATCGACAGGGTCCATTTTGACCTGCCAGTACCCTGAGTACAAATCCAGAGTACTAAATTATTGTGAGCCCCGAAGAGCATCGAATGCATTTATCCTTGGTAGGGGATATGCGTCCTTGCGTGTGACATTGTTCAATTCACGATGATCCACACATAAGCGAGTGGAGCCATGTTTCTTAGTAACCAAAACAACGGGACTAGCCCAGCTTCTCTGGCATGGCTCAATCACGCCTCTATCCAGCATTTCTGGACTTCGACTTGTTCCACATCTTGTTTTGTGATGGGAAGACGCCTGGGTGGCAAGCGTATCTGGTGATTCTCTCCAGTATCAATTGAATGAGTTACCAGATCGGTTTGCCCCATGTCAGTGGCCCACTACTAAATACATCTCTGTACTCATAGATAGCCACTGCGAGCTCTTCCCACTTGCATACAATGGGACCTTCTGCATCCCTTGTCATTAAAGGTTGCAGGTGTTTGGGCAGATCTTTCAGATCCATGCGTGCATCCAGACGTTTATTACGGCGAGGGAGATTACCTTCCTTGCCTCATTCCTTATTAACGGTTGTGCGCACATCCAATAACTCCCCATCATCGGAGTCTGAGTCCCTGTCGGATTACTGGGGATCTACCTCGAACATTTCTTGCGCTCGTTTCAGAGAAGTGACTGGATAGGCTTCCCCAATTCGGGCTTCTGTGTACAAAGTACGGGATGCATCTGACAGGTTTTATCACTGGCAAATAGGGAATCTCCAAGTCCGATGCAGTCAGTGATGATCCTATTACCAGACCAAGTTCGGCATATTTCCAGCTGTTATCAGCTGGTTGTGCCACTGTGTTAGGTGTCCCAAAGTATTTGATACAGCTCACCAGTACAGCTCACCAGTACAGTTCGGTTTGTGGTGGTAGCTGGATTCGCCTAGCAACTTTTAGCTTGGCGTGATTAGCTCAGATATTCTCAGGAATACACTGTTTTTCTTGTTTCCCGATAGTAAAGAGCTTTGGTGCAAAGACAAGTCACAATTGTGTGCTGCTAGAAAATCGGCACCAATAATAAAGCTGGGCCTTTCTCTTCTGGCACTTACAACAACTGTGGCCTTGTACACGCCATCCCCGATGCCTACCTAGACATCAGCATACCATAAGGTCAGAACGGGGTTGCCACCAACCCCTTCGAGTTGGAGTGTTTCTCGCATCTGAAAGCGCATCTGGCTCAGAGTCAGTATTATCCACTCTTGGGACTGTGTCACTTCTCGGGCTTTCAGGGCAACCCCTACCTAGTTTAAAGGTGGTTTAGTGGTAGCCTCACCTTGGGCTTGCCGACATTCCTGAGAAGAGTCACCGGACAGATCCCTTACTCAGACTGGCAAGCCGTTGGGCCTTACCTTGTAAAACCCTTTGGAGGGGCACTCCCTAGCAAAGTGCCCGGACCCTTTACAACTGTAACATTCCACAGGTTCCCCTCCACTGCGGGATCAGCTCTCATTGGAGGGACAGCGACCACGTCTGCTGTCACGGGATGATGTACGGGAAGCTGGTTGGGGGGTCTTTCCTCTCGGCACTTCGGGCTTCCTTCACATCAAGGGTCTCCCCGATTCTGTTGCGGGTCATGTCCCAATTGTGCCAGCACTTCCTGTACTACCCTTTCCGTGTCAATAGTGTCATGGGGTCCGCAAGTTACAAATCTGGTTTGTGTGGCTGGTTTGCATGTACGAGGAGTATGTCTCTCCTCTTCATGCACAGCCTCTAGCGATCTCGCTACACGAAGCACGTCTTCCATGCAGCGGTGGCCATGTGCAGCTACCTGCACATTGAGCTCATGGCTTTCCATTCCCATAAGGAACTGGTCCACCACTAACTCTGTCCGCTAGACACTACAAGGCTTCGACATACGTATGTATGTCCTCATTGTGACGTCTGCGTCTAGACCAAAATTGGGCTTTATATGTAGCCATTAGGCCACGTAGCTGAAAACGTTTCAGCAACAAAGTCTTGAGTTCTTCCCAACTCCAACTGGCTGGAAAGAACGCCCGCTTAACATATGCAAGTGCCATGCCTCGAAGATGGGGCACGTGCCTGACGGCACATTTCTCGCTTATCCCAACGATCAAAGTCGACCAGCTCTTCTACGTGATAGAAGAAAGAGTCCAACCTATCGTTTCCCTCGCCCTGGAAGTCTTGCATTTTTGCCAGCTGGGCTATGGGATTGGCACGGGTGGTGACATAGGGACCTTTGAGGTGCCGTGGGGCCTCGTATTGGGCCACATGTGGCTCACACCCTCGTGGAGTCCTGTACGGCATCTTGTACCAGTCTCGACGTGAATGCCGTTCACCATGGTGTGCATCTCTATAAATGGCATCCACGGGTCGGGCGGAGGTCCCATTTAGTTTTTGGGCCCTCTGTTGATGACGAGTCCATGGGCTGTCAGTAACATTGACTGCTAGTCGACCAGGCCGGCTAGCACAACTGGGATGCAGGAGATGGCCGTGTCTGGCTCCTCTTAAGATCCCACCACCCGTTGCAGCCATCGGGTCCGACCTTTCATCTCTGATTTTCGTGGTTGCTGTGGGTCGGGCCTGACTGTGTTTTAGCCTGGCCTCATACTCAGCCAGACATCTGTCTCTCAGCACAGAAGCTCCATCGTTGACGGGAGGTGTTCGTGGTCAGTCGTCCCTCGGACACATATCGGTATCTGGCACCACTTGGGGTGCCCCAGCCATACTCGGGGGTTGACGGGTGGCAGTTGTTTCCCCCCTCGGCACCTCCTGTGGCTCACTCATCACAGTAGGCCTAGGTACTGTCAACCCATATACACTATCAGCAAGGGTTGCATTCCGAGTGCTTGCTGGTGAAGCACTTGTGCCTGAGAATCAATGGCCGTGGTAGTTAGCACAGTTCCTGCTGGCTCTCTGTATGGGGAGGGCCTAGACTCGGGCAGTCCTAAAAGATAGGGTTGGGACAGCCCAGCCTCAGAAATGTAATTGCCAAAGAAAATTGGCCTAAGTGTGGGTGGCACTTGAGGTGCCGTGCTGTTGGCATTCGCTGCAGTGTGTGGGCCACTGGACAATGGGCTACTGTTGTAGCAGGTATTTGGAGCAACCTGGTGCTCGTCCATGCTTGCTGAAAAACGGGCATGAGCTCCCAACGGGTTAATGCCAAGTAGGGCACTGGTCAGTCGGCCAGCTTGGCTCCCGGACACGAAGATTTCCGTGCTGAACCAAGTGCATCACCAGATATAGAGACGGTGATGCCAGAGGCATCGTTGTCGGTATGGGCAACCACAGGGTTGTCGGTATGGGCAACCATCGGGAATCGATCGGTGTCGGCAGAGGACGGATCCGCTGCCTGCTGACCATGGGTCAGTACAATTTTGGAATATGGGAATGATTGCCAAGGGGCAACCTGGCAAGTCAGGCAGCATATCTGAATCCCGGACGAGCCCCCAGAAACGCGAACCTGTGGTGTGTTGGGGTTTCCGAGTTGTTATGTGTCTAGGGGAATTGGGGAAAAACGATGGAATGACACCACCTGATCCGAGTTTGTATGGCACCCTAAACCCGACCTACGGGCAATGGGAGCCTCTAGTTGGGGACCCAATGGGGATCCGCAGCTTAGCAAGAAGTTGCGTAGCAACCCGCTAGGTTGCAATAGGTGTATGAGTAGAATGGATGTGTGTGTGATTCAATGGATGTTGGGACAACAGGCTCTCCCGTTGGAATCCTAGTGGGTCTGGGGAGGGCCCGATCAGAACTTAGTGTAACTCGGAGAGTTGCCGGTCCTGACGGGTTGTCCAATCACACAAAAAACATCAATCACATTACAAAGTCGGGCACTCGGTTGAGAGAGGCCCTTTATTCAACTGACAAGAGCTCACTCGGAAGCGGGCTCAGCATCCACACAGTCACAGAGTACGACATTATCAGAGTGTAAAGTAATACTAATAAGTTAAAGTGATAAAAAATAATAACAGACTAGCTAACCTAGCCTGAATGCGTTAGGAGCTTACCCGTTAATGTTACAAGACTAAAGTTACGAAAAGAAAATGGCTTAAGGTCAGAAACAATCGCTAGCTGACAGCTAAGTGATTGATGTGTTACCTACGACTGATTACATTATAACACTGGGTGACAGATACCGTTTAAAGTATAGAAATAATGATAAATATGACACTAGCAAATATTTACATGTAAAAGCACACCTACGTGGAGCTCTTACTAAGCTCCACAACAGTTTTCACGCAGAACAAGATATCCGCGACACTTAAACACTAACTGGCTCGTAGACTGAAATACAGGTCTGTCCTGGTCAAATTCAAGATCCAAAAGCCCCAGAAGAGCGTCTGATCTTAACGAACATTCCACGAGAACCCGTTGCTAAGGACACCTAATATTACTTATTTTGGAAGATTATTCCAAAAATCCCAGATCCTTTATTACTGGAACTGGCCGTGGAATCGATAAACACTGAGACACAAAATTACACATAACTTTGTAAATACTTGGTCGATTTACAAGATCTAAACACCATCCGGTAGCGCGGGAAAGGCGCTTTTCCGCTCTGTCCACCGGAAAAAGACCACTAGTCGTACTAATTTACTACGGAGGGCTGAAAGGAGGCTAATACACTACAATAGAATCTGTCTCAGCTCGGCCTTCTAAATTCGATAGATTTTCCACAGAACAGTTTCCACACACACAGTCAGTACAATGGATGAAATTCTTAAAACGCAAATGTCGGAAACAGATTCGCATGTCATGCCAGCCAATCAAGGATTGCATTTAATTGTTTTGCACATGAAACTTAACACCAAGGACCTCATGTTGGCCCTATGATCATGCTCGCTGTCATTCAATTATTTATCATATCCTTTGTTACTTTCAGGATTTTCTGGGAGAAAGGGTCACTAAATATACACTTCTAGTGTTTACTCATGCGCTGCCAGTTCTAGAGACAAAATCCATAACGGACAACCTAGACCCAGAACATCCATATCACAAGTTATTAGTCGATTTCGGGGTGGAATACATAGCTGTTGACAACAAAATCAAAGAAGAGAGCCCATACATCAGGGAAAGACAAAGGAAAGCTTTGCTTCAGCGGATCTGTGACGTCACGTGCAAGAACATGGAGCCATTCACTAAGGCCGACATCCCTAAATTCAGCTGTTTCCCTGGAAACGGCATGTGTGTGACAAATGACGGACAAAATATCCCGATGTCACAGCTCAAGGCTGGTGATAGAGTTCTGACAGCGGACTCCACTGGAGGTCTGCTCTATGAAGACCTGTTCCTGTGGAGTCACGCCATACCACACACAAAAGCCACATTTATTTCCGTAACAACCGAGCATGGCAAGGTCCTACGACTCTCGCCAGGTCATTTCCTGCATGTGCAGGCCATCGGAAACCTGCTGCGAGCCCAGGATGTCCGTCCTCGGGACATTATCTTTGCTGTACATCCTGACCTGAGCATTATGAGGAAGGAACGGGTGGTATCAGTTGAGAGGGTTGCAGGTCGAGGTCTCTACTGTCCCCACACCACTGGCGGTTCCCTGGTAGTGGATGGCGTCATTGTGTCCTGTTACACCGACCTTTTCCCTCCAACCATAACCCACCACGTCCTGGCCCCAGTTAGGTTCCTCTACCACACCCTGCCTGCATCCTACTTCAGCTTCCTCCTTCCGTACGACCAGGAGAGCGGCATGCCCAAGCTGTTGCTATACCTTCGCTGGCTCCTGTGTCACTGCAAGCAAGTCATCCCCAGACCGCCCAGGGAGATATCACAAACCCCCCGTTGGCTTTTGGGTGCCTTACTGCAGTTTTCAGCCCCAGGGCAGATTGACAAGATTCAAGCGTCATCCTACTGAGGTACAGCACACTGACACAGATTCCCGTACAGGAAAGGACTGGCAAGAACTCCATGAACTTATCTTACAAGTGAACAAGGACAGGCTTACACAAGGAAAATTTTAAATTTGTAGATACAGCTGCAATGTATATATTCAAAATTCACTATCAAAATGCAATGAGCGATAAGACTGGAAGTAACATTCACGAAGAAACAATTGGTCTGGCGCACGAACATTACAAAGAAATGGTATTATTTTTGTTGTTTGTATATATCGGATGTTTCGTACTAAACATTTATTATTTTTCGAAGTTCACATTACGCGGTACATGTCTTGTATAGCATTGCGATAACTATCACTGGATGACTATTGTTGGATAGATCAATAGACATTCAAATTTAAACCAGTACATACTGTAGCAGTTGTGCACACATTTTTATTGCACACAAACTAAAACAAAACCGAAGGAGCAATAATATATAGCCTTTAAAAGTTTTCTGTCAAAGCATGAACACAAATATATGCTCTGGGCAGATAATAGCACATCGTGACATGGTTTCGATCATTTTTATTGGTTTGTGTTCTTTCACACCAGCCGCGATATGTAAATGACTTCAATTGCATAACCGCTCAATTTAGTTTTCAAATTTTCAGAGCGTCATCAGTAAAGTTATCTATATATGTATATATACCGGTATATAACACGTCAGATCCTTAGGACGTCTATATTTCCCAATTGTGTGATATTAGACAAGGTTAAATATAAATTAAAAAGGTAAAAAAGCAGACACGAGTATCATTATCACTGACTGCCAATACAAAAAAACAAAGTCTCAAGAGTTCCATCTTGATCCATCTATGAGCATTTTGATAAGCAAAGGTATATGATGGTATTTGGTGAAGTATGAGTTTCCAAACTGATATTAAATCATACAGCGACCATAGAAATCCTCATTCTTTATTTTTTGTATGAACTGTAATGAATTTACGATGTTTCCCTCTTGCTTAATAAAGAAATTTTAACATGTTACGTGTTCTAATTTGATTTGGTTGCTACATGCGCGCAAAGGGTGTTTCTGTTTCGTTATAGATGACAATCTCATTACAAGAGGTATTAGAGCATCATCAGTAAAGTTTCATACTCTCGGCTCATTTCCAACAGTGACGTTCAATGTGGTCTATGGAAAACAAAGTTCATCTAACAGACATTTCCCCCACAACTGAAAAAACGTGTACAGAAAAATATCAAATAAGTGATGCCCAGATTATCTAAAATTCTTAAGTATAGAAATAAACGTAAGGTCAATGACCACACCAAATGCAGAACCTTACGGGTGGTGTATGGATAGCAAAACGCTACAAATTTATATATCACTTCATTCTATTTGTAACATCATCAATTTCGGGCTGCCTGAGTAAGTGCTGTCTCCATTAATAGGCATAGGAAGAAACACAGCAACGTTTTATCTCATGCGGTAAAGATTGCCGTCAAAGGGCTAGGACCGCTGTAGGATAATAAAATCCTGCAAAGCACTGGGGTTTCCAGCAGGCTCAAATTTCGGGATTGATATTCCAAAGCATTTGTGATACCTTCATGTAGCTTATGCGGTAAGGCTGAAATCATCTGGAGTAATACGGGCAATGGTCAAGCATGACTTCATTTTGGCAAAAGTACCAAGTGAAACCGAGACACTTTTAGAAGACAGATAACTGTAACTCCTGAAAAAAGGACTCTCCAAATATTTAACGACCAGTTGTACCAGGTTATATGATGAGAGGATATAAAACATAGGCAAACAAGCTTGAGTAGAGAACAACCGATCCATGAAAGCGCTATGATAGCACACAAAATGCAGCACTCCCAAGCCTCTGATTCATAAGATGTAGCATAACCTTCCTAAGTTATCTTTTAACGACTTTTCCATAATATGATTTGAGACCAAGCCAGGCTAACCGAAAGCGCCGAAATCATCGAGATCAGACGTTGAAAACTTTTCTGAAATAGATTGTTGATCAATGCTGTGTTCGTGTGAGCTATTAACTTCATTTATGCGGGAGATTAGTTTGATATTAAGGAAGAGAAAGGAAAAACAAGAGACATCCTGATTTTAAGGCCACAGTAAGTTTATGAACAGGGGCCCGATCATTATAGACCCACAGCCATGAATTTATAGTAGCGACGGTTCATAACATACAAGAGGTTGGTGATATGATTCTATTTAAAAGCCACGGATCGGCATATGTTTTATATCCCAATAATACCATTATTCAGTGAAACGACAGAGAGCTATGTACTGCATTCAACGTATCATAGCGTTCCGTATATTAGTTTTACGACCAGATTACTCTTTACAGGGTGTAATTTGGCTATAAAATGACACAGGAAATTATCACTTAACATCCGTATGTGAACAAATTGACTAAACCCCATCATCCTATATGTATGTTATGCACCAGGAAGCGGTTCAAGAAGTTTTGTAACGCCCATGTTTTTTACCGCCTGAAGTAGTTTTACTGTGCCAACACTTTCTGTATAAACAACGAAAGATTGTGCCATACTACGTTGCACATCTGTACTCACAGACTGAGCATGCTTGCTTCTACAACCAAAATGTTTCACCTCGCCTTGATGTCCTTGCTGATAATTTCTGCAGAAGGAAAGTGTCATTATTTGTTGCAATCAAGGGAGCAAGTTGTGGCTCACTGTGATGTTGCATCTTCAGAGGACTATGCCTCAATTTCTTCACTGGATCCTCAGACCAATGGTTTAATATTAAATATATCGGGCATGTTCAACGACAGTTTGGTCAGTTTTGAGCACCTGCACCATCTAAAAACTCTGAAATTTGAGCCCTCGACAAGATACTCGTCCTACCAAATGGCGGGACTGGAAAACGCTAAAACTCTCTTCACTCGTGTGACTATATTTGAGAACCTGAAACATCTTAAGGAACTGAGGATTAATATCGTTCTGATTGGGTTTAACTGGGAGGCTCTTACATCTCTACCAGAGCTGCGAATTCTGGATGTGTCGTACACTCAAATGCATAGGGACGATTGGAAAAGACTTTTGGAAGCAATACGCACATATAAAACTCCACTTGAAAGTATTTCGATGATCAGCATGCAGCGGATAGACATGTAATTTGAAATACAGCCAATTGGAACGGGAAAGGACATCTACCCATACCTCCAGAACAGTTCACTGAAAGTCTTAGACCTTCTCGGTAACCAGGAAGTAAGAGTTCAGCCCGGATTGAGCATCTATCTGCCACAGCTGGAGGTATTGCGCATAGGAGGAGATCGCTTACTGAGCTTCAAGGAGGACTTTGATTCGTTGTCCGGATTCTGTGTTATCGTTGACCTTCTGTTACATCCTGCTATACGAGAGTTTACACTTCATTTTCCAAGGCAGCACGTATACTCGAGCAGACGCAAGCGCTGGTTGTTTGACCACTTTTTCAAGAACTCAGACAAAGCACTGAAGGCAATACAGCACTGTGATGTGCAGAATACATCTTCAAGTAATTTCGTCTGCTCGATAGTAAACTGCTTATGTGATAATTTTGTCACGTTTCCATGTAAAATGTTCCAGGGCATACAGTTACATGACATCCTTGTTCCGGACAGAGACTGTTTTGCGAGTATCCAATTCCCGGTTCCGCCATTTCTGCAACAAGTGGTCGTGACACGTGGTGTTTTGATAACCCCTGACAGGCTTGGACCGATTTGTATCGACCCTAACAACAAAGTGACTTATATGGACCTGGCCAATAATGGTCTAAAAGGGTCAATTTTAGAAGATTTTGGCATAAAAGGACTACAGAAAATTAAGTATTTGAACTTACAGGAAAACGGCATGATGATAACGGTAAAAATGTCACTGGTTGAAGATATGCCA
>JAAUYG010080911.1_pt1 | contig 12188 bp, 13 predicted proteins | sample 7278091 | NCBI WGS metagenome assembly JAAUYG01 (sample SAMN14350201, study PRJNA611818) | marine sediment metagenome | isolation source: surface marine sediment (0.6m) | place: French Polynesia: Moorea | collected 2018-08
CTTCCGGTGCAACGTTTGTTGTTGTCAATCCAATGACTGCTGGCTTTTTGTTGCCTTAGAGAAGCGTTTCATTTGAGCACGAGGAGGTAATTGTAGACTTGCTCCAGCGTCGCCTGTGTGTCACCTTTCAAAGGGCATCTCAGGTGATGAAGCAGACTGACGTCTGAAACAGCACAGCTGCCGTTTTTAGTTCTACATGGTGATGCATTAAAAATAGAGACAGTTCCATTTTTGTCGAACAGATGAAATTCAGCGATCTTCGCAACTGATTCCATGAATGCAGCATCACAACACAGATTGCGTAAGGGTTCGTTTTGTATAATTGCGAGCGATCATTTATTGCAGCACAGCAGAAAAACGTTTAACACTGTGAATAGATCTAGGAATGCGCATCTTCAGCCCTTGTGTTCTTGTTTCTGTTCCCAACATCGGACATTTAGCTGTTTTCCCCTTTTCTCCCCCACTGCCCATTGTGATCGTATCAAGGACACTGTTCAACAAGGAAGGAAATCTTCTTTCGTTGTCGAACGATTTGTGCCTTCCCACTGTCTTGTCACCAAGAAAGGAAATGTCAGTCACCTGGCAACGGTTTGTGTGGAAGGGGACTGGCTGTTGCTATGGTTGTGATGGCCGTTCCATCTGGTGGACGTTTACTCATCTCAGCAAAACGTCACGACGCTCACCGGACGACGCTGCTGACTTCTCGTTCCCATCTCTGAAATTACAGATTCAGCATCATAAGTTTGTCTGACTCACCAGAAGCACTTGTGACTTCCGCACTCCCCACAGTACAGCTCGAGTGTGCAGAGAAAGAAAAGAAAGAAAGAGATAGAAAGCAAGAAAGAAAGAAAGAGAGAAAGGGGGAGGGGTTGCTTGGCAGTCCCATCAAAAGAATTCACTGTGAGACAGACACCAATTTTGTCACTTTGAACCATGTACCATTGGAATCTACGAGATAAGACCAACGAAAGACCAACGAGAGACTGTGATTTGCTGACAGGTGCGCAAAACAGTTGTGCCAGACTGTGGAGCTCCTTGAAAATGATGTAAAATGACTCATTGTGCTCAAAAATACTGCAAATTAATGACGAGGGTCAGTTGTTTCTTGTTTAATTATGACCTCGGGGCAATGTAGGCTCACGGTAGTGACAGCTCTGCGGGACCACTGTCCCCAGCACAAGTTCTCCTCATTTCAGAGACCAGATGGTCACTTGGGAGGCAATCATGGAATGCACAGAATAAAGTGGGTCCAAGCTCCTCTTTGGGAGCGCAAACAAGCTCTCTTCAGTCTCGAAATATGTGTGTGAGGGTTCTGTGTTTACTGCCATTTCTGCACATTTGGGAAATTCCTGGTTCTGGACACTTTGCATTTCCCAGTCGATTCTGATTGAATCATTTCTGACAGTGCTCTACACAACAAATCCATGTTGAAATCCAGTTTCCTCGAACTTGACCAGACAGCAAATCTGTAGCGAAACGAGCATTTCCATATTGAGAGGAATCTTCGGCTTAACACCTCATGAAGTCACTTTCAGTTCCATTGGAATTGGGCGTCTGTCTGGACAGAACTTTACAAGAAACCTTGAACTCACAGGAAAGAATCTGGCATCCGATCCCCTTCTGCCTGCCCTGGTACACAATGTGAAACAAAAGTTCTGGAAAATTTCCCAAAAGAAACGTTCCTGTGAACATCCCAAACAAATCAGCAACTTTGGTCTCTTTGTCCAACAAACAAAACATTTCTTTTGAGAGTTTTTGTCCAAGTGGGGCTTCAGGCGTTTGCCCCAATCACAATTTCCTCTCCAGTGCCCCACTCGCTGTTGCGTAAACCTGAATTGCGGCAAAAGAGTGACCAACTGTCGATGTGTGTACTCTGCCTTTCCCGAGAGGGAAAAGAAAAGATGGAAGAGAATTTTCCATTCAGATCACGAAGTGCAGTTAGCGGGCCAGTCAGTGCGAGCCAATGCCCACTTTATCCCTTGGAGTGAAGCTACATCCCTCAGTCGTGATACCTCCCGTCCCAGTGGTGGAAATCCACGAATCACAATGGTTCATATTGTCGGACGTAAAGCATCTCCACTGATAGGATCCCAGCTGACTGCCGACTTCAGTGAAGCCGGCCAAAACGGCTGGTGGTGGTTTGTTGGCAACAAAACGTCCCTCAGCAAAAATGCACCATTCACATGTGCACATTTCCACCTTGGCAAAGGTGGATATTGTCAAAACATTTCACATGTTTGCACCGCGGAAAGTCAGGCGTCATTCACACTCCAAAACGTAACTTTCTGACCGTCGTCGGTCGTGAAATCTACCCATGGGTGTGATCAGATGTTCGTCCTGCTCCAAATGGTGAACAACGACAAAAACACAGAAATGATAGCTCTTCACAACAAAAGAAGGAATTGACGAGACAAACACAACACAAATAAAACAATTTCACATCACGCAATCGACGTATTTAATTTGGTTTGGAGCCAACATCAAAGTGGACCAACACAAGCAAAGCTGTACATGGGGCCTCTGAGAAGAACTTCTTTCATCTCGAGATCAAATGAAGTGCCTGCGGGTGAAACACACCTGGCAGATCCCTAATTTATCTTGAATAAGTAAATTATTAACAGCCCCATTCGTACCTTAAGTGGTGCTCGTGCGCTTTTGGGTTGCAGGTGCCCTTGATGATGTTCTCCTTACCTCAGAACAGTGATTTCGTTGCTCTTCATGTAAGTTTGAAATCTCATCAACCTCGTCCAATAACACAGTTCTGAAGCACAACTGTGCCACAGTCATGTCTCATTTGCCATTCTGCGTTGATAACGTGTTACATGGATTTCCATTTCCGCCAGTTACGCAAGGCGCGGAACACTGGGGCCTCTGCTCAGTGGAGCAGATTGCGTGGCTGTCGGGGACTTCCCTCGAGACTGACGCAGTGTAATTGCGACTTGAGACCCGCCACCAGCTGCAAACAGTAATTTATCGTCGGTGCTGACTTTGCAGAAGACAGACGAGGCAAATATTGAGCCCAGCTGTGGTTTTGGCGCATTGTCAACTTTGCTTTTCGTTTCCGTCACGTATTTCGCGCTGCGTCTGTCTGTTCGTCTAAACACTTCTCTGCCGTTCAGAGAACCTGGTTGAAAACGGTTGGTGAACAAGCATCCAGGGCATTTGAAAATGGTTCTGGGAAAGTGAAACGACATTTTTGCCATGTAACGTTCCACAACAAGGATGGCTGCTCATTTCGAGTGCGAATCCTTTGCGTGTAGCACAACAACCTGCACACGATTCCCGGGACAGATGGATAGACGGGACTGGCTCACTGAAAAAAGAGCACTGGGCCTGTTCATGACTGCCAATACCGGCTTTGTCACCGCAAACTAAAGGCAAAGGCAAACCAGGATTTGCAATGAATAGGCAAGGATGCAAAACACATTCGTCTTCGTTAGGGAAAGAAACAGATGCTTGGTGACACTGTTCTTTTTTAAGGCCACAAATGAAGACTGCCGAACATTTTTGCAGGTACACCCCAAACAATATCGGCACTGTTTCCACCTCAATTCAGAAACGACAACGTCGTCTCCCTGTGGATGACGTCTGGAGAAAATTTTTGCCCCTCTATTCTGAACCTGTGGAGGTTATTTCACGGTGTCAGTTTGTACCAAGTGTCTGAAGTGAATACAGACTTGGATGTTGCTCAAGATTCCGCCATTGAATGAGCAAGAAACAACAGAAACACACACACACACACAAAAATACAATTTCTGACTCGTTGAGTTTTGTGCCAATACATCAGCTTGCCCAACAGAATCAACATCCTTGCTGGAAACCATTTCCTTGGAATCCTTACGGGGAGACACTTGCAGGGTTTGTGGCCGATGTTTGCACGTACCTCAGACTTGTCAATGGCGCACTTTGTTTGGGCCGTTTCATTAACAGTGACGAATGGCTGGTTTTCGCTTGGGTAGATGGCTTTCCAATCGAGAATCAACTCTCGCTTTTCACAGGTCCTGGCTTTTGTCGGTATTCCAACAGGCCAAGCCTGCGAAATACCCCGGGGGCCTTGCTGAAGAAGTTTCCCAACTTGTTTAAAACCAACGAACAAATCTGAACCAGACCCCAAATTTAGATCTGCCAAATGAACTTCATCACTTCGATCTCGGTGCAACCGATTGGACCGATTCAGCTTGTGTGCCGTGTCCTTTGGAGTGTTTCTAGTCAACTGATAAGCAACACAAGAAGTTCTCTGCAAAAAAGTCGCTTTTCTGAGCAGTTCCCTCAGTCTTGCAGGAGTGATTCAAGAGGCCAGTCAGAGGGAGAGACGGAGAAAAAGAAACATTTCTCACGTGCTAAAAGTGGCTGTCGCTCTGTGTTAGTAAACAGCTGAATACCCTGGTCCGGCTATCTATCTAAATGTAAATGCTCACAGCAGTAATAGCTGTGCTTAACGAAGTGACAACAAAATCCTGATGTACGCATTCTAGCGGACACGTACTTTGTGAAAGTACACGGAGGATTAGCAGAAGCCAATGTCTGGCCACACAGGAAACAAACACAAAAAGAGAAGACAGAAAACTGCAAAGTATACTTCCATTTCCAGACAAACTAAAAGCGTCAAGTTTGCAAATGTCTCGAACGACAGCTTCACTTGAACATTCGCTCCTCTCCTCAAGAGATCAACATGAGGATGCTTTCCATGCCCTGGTACCGTTCCGGGCGAAAAGGGTAGGGGGAAAGGTGTGACGAAGGCAGAGAGGAATGAAAGCTGAGACACATCTGTCCAGAAAGGTGTGACAAAACGCTACCTGTTGGTGACTGGGAAAGGGCAAACGCCAGACAGCACGACAAACACTTCCATCAATCCTGTTTCAAGTGGAATTCCCCCAAACACTGACAAACTCACTTAAGACTTGTCTTTGCACAGAATTACCTTCAACAGAAGCAATGTCTACAGTTCAGTTACCCCAAGGAAAATGACCGCTGAATTTGGTCAAAAAGCAACTCTGCACGTCACAGTGTAATATAAGAACCTGCATCCACGATCATGCGCTGATGTGGAACACATCCTTGTCCCCTGCTGACATGGAACCCCTCTGATGTTCAACCACTACCCCCCTGTCGCATCTTTGAAGGATCTCTTCGGCAGTTTCCATCTGTCAATCCTGTTTCCGATGGCATTCAAGGTGCGTAACAAGGCGGACTTAACAATCCGGATTTCCGCAAAGAACGGATTAAGACTGGGCACATGTAGGTTACAACGCAAGTTTCCAAGATGTCACACCACACATCATAAAGAGCGCTGGAGTCATTTTCCTCAAACCTGACAAGCACCAACAACCTTGCCTCCATACTGTTGTACGGCTCGCGTCTTTTGTTCACAAGCTGTAAGAAGCTGCGTGTATGACGTACAAAAAAAAATTCGTTCGACAAAATATTTCGTGCCAGAACCAACACATTCTCCTTCCTGCAAAACTCCCCTCCTTTTCGCAAGCATACTCGTGTTGTATGGAAATCAATCTCAAGAAAGGCAGAATATCACCAGCTAAAGTTCAAGCGAACAAGTCGTTTGTCAAAAACGCAACCAGAGAGATTAAACAACTCTCTTCCTCGTGGTGATTTTGTCATTGTCAGTTACGCATTGCTTCTCGTGAAGGAAGAATGTCTCCCACACTTTACAGGATAATTCCTTTGTAAACTTCACATTCGTGTTGTTTGGGAGCATGAATCTGGATACGTCAGTTCAAGACATCTTCATCACAACCAAGGGTTCAGCCCAGAACAGAATCCACTTTGTTTCCTGAATCTCCTGAGAGTCTAAAGGTTGTGCGTTGGAAAAAGAATTTCGATTCCCAACCTGCCTCCTGGCAGAAGATTGTGTTGTGACAAAAATGAGCCCAGTTCATCAAGATTCACGACTGGGGGTTCAACAAAAATGTTAAACAACGAAGAACGAAACGACAACTTACTGAATCCAGCACCGATACCCAGGGTTCTTCAAACCGGTCCACCCGAAGGAGAAATACCGAAAACACCTGCCCAATCCAAGTGTAAAAGCAACACTTCCTGTGCTGAAGCTGCACATGGCTCAGTCCTTCAATGCGTGGTCCCTGGATTCGCAGCAGTGCCACTTCAGTAGCATGTTCCAATCAGGTTTGAGAAGTAGCAGTCCAAGTTTGGTCCGTTGAAGAATTTGTTTCCCACAGAACGAACAATGGCATTTTATGATTCTTACTTCCTGGTGGTGTCCCAGGCATGGAAACCACGGCATCAAAGACCAGCGCTTCAGCCTGCGCCTGGGTCTGGACAGACTCCCATGTCAGATTCTGCCTGTGCCAAGGAACAACTCTCATGCTTCTGCTCTGGCCTTGTTGAAGGCAAAAAAGACGAGCCTACCCGATTCTTGATCTTGACACAGTGAGGTGAATTTTCATCATTTATCTTTCCCGTCATTTCAAACTTCTTGTGCGAAGACCCCTGCATGGTGTTGGACACGGTCACATCATGATAGCTTTGATGCCACTCAGCACATTTCTGGGTGAGGGTCACTTTGGACGCCTGTGTCTTGGGGGTCTGGGTTTAGCGTGGATTTTGCGAGTCGGGGCTGGGTCGAGAGTCGGCAGCTGTTTCGTAAGCCAGGAAGTAAAACGTAACAGTTCAGCCACTTGCTGCATCCATCGACGGGATTGCTCCGTCCTTTGTTTCTGGGAAATGAGTCTTTTTGTTTGGCTAAACATTTGCAACATCACTGAAGCATGGACACGAAAAACACATAAACCACCCTCGCTCCATGAACTTAATGAGCGCATCCGTTGCGAACAAAACGTTGGAAGTTTAGCTTGTCGACAGAACCACAGGCTGAGTTGTCCTTCAGTGAAAATGGGCAACGTACGCAACACGATACGGCTGTTCATTAACCTGATGAACGTACAAATTGTCAAACGATTAAAGTCAGCAAACATTTCTACTGCGCAAGAGACATCGGAAACTTTACAAATATGAGGGGACTTCGATTTGCCTGCAAGATCTTTCTTGATATGAGCGCACAAATTTTCCCGAGATGCACCTGAAGGAATGAGCTCAAAATGTGAAGCGAGAAAAAGAACAAGAAAACGTGAAATGCTTCATCATAATTCATCACTCCAAATGAAATCTCAACTGCGTGAAGTTTCACAAGAAACAGAACATTGCATGCAGCTCACTTGGGGTAGGTACAACTAATATTGAACATTAAGAGCGAAACAGATCAGTCCATCAACATTGGTACCGTGTGGCTTTGTTCCAGAGATCAATAACTAATTGATTACTTTTCGTGATTTGGCAACTCCCGTTATTTCAGCGCACGCACAGCTGATTGTTTCCAATTTGCTTGAAATGGCCATTGCATGGAAAGTGAACAATTTTCCACAAACGTCCACGAGGCAATGCACAAGTGAAGGAAGCTTTTAGTTTCAGTGCAGTGACTTCCGGTTGAGATATCACTCCGAGTTCTCACAGATTCTCAGTCTGTTTTTGAGACCACAGCGCAAGTCTTCCTGTGATACTGTCTTAAACCGAGCATTGACGCCCAGGCGTCCAAAGTGACCATCACCCAGAAATGTGCCGAGTGGCATCGAAGCTGCAAATGATAATCAAGAAGGACGTGGGATTTATATTTCATCTCACCGATCGAAAAATTCGTGCTGAACGTATTGATCCAAGAGAGATTCAGGTCAAGAGCCTCGGAGGTTCTTCTGCCAAAGAACTTGTCGCTCTGTCCCAGGATTCTGCACTTCACAAATGTTTGTCCTCTTTGACAGCTGTTCCATTACGTGATTAAAGAACACTCAAGTCACCCTGGCTTTTGCTCAGTGCAAAATGAAAGCAGAGCAGAATCCCCACCTCCTTAATGAGTGCCGGTTGGTCAGAATACCAGGAACGTAGGTTGCATGCGAGCAACCCCCACTTGAATGTGGCCTGCGTGCAGGAGAGAAAGTTTGCAGTGTTGGTCCTTGTTTATTATTTTTTTTCGCAGCCAGAATGCACGCACAGAAATGATGAAATCACAACAGCGCAATCACTTCATATGGATGCCAACACAGAGAACAACATCAACTCGAAGCGAACATTCCCTTGCTTGTGCACACATGAAGCACTGCTGTGGCCACAGAATGCATTTGCCATGTGCGAGATGGAGCAAACATGATTCCCGTGACCGCAATCTGAGGCATGCGTTTCGTCCATTCCTTTTGTGACCAACTCCGAGGAAGCCATTCCACATCAGTGCTTGGTGCCTCTCAAAAGGCATCAATTCAGGTCATTTCACTTCATCCCAACACAGTGATCGTCGCATTTCCTTTGCAGACTGAAAACTCCCTAAAGACGAAAGACAGGGTGCAAAGATCAAACGGACAACGTGCTTAGGCACTCAGGACTTGCGCCAGGTTAGGAAGGCGGGATTCGCCTTGGAGTTTAATCATTCCTGCAAGGCAATAAAGAGTTGTAGCCATCAGACTTAAATTCATTTCAACTGTATTGGTTCTCCACAGAAGTGAAACATGTAGCACACCACTCCACCCACTGGATTCCCAAATTGGCCCATTTCATGAGAGAAGTTCCTTTTATCTGTGAACTCCAAGAGACGACGGAAAAGGGACATGTTCAGCTTAGGACGTGCAGTTGATTCTTCAGATTTATGTGCATTTCAAATGGCAACTTGTTCCACTTCAGACGCAACCATCCTGAGTGAAAACCACAGCAGAAACCAAACCACTGGCCATAATTTTTTCTCTGATTTATGTACGTCACGCAGTTAGGCTGGCGGAAAAACAACACAAGACTGCAACTCGTGGTCAGGATGTATCGGATCGGAACAATGTTTGCCTGTCTGGCTCATGAATGAGAAAAATACCTCACAATGAATGGAAAACCAGCAGAACAATATCCATATTCCGCAATAAACATGACATTTGTGTGTATAAACCGCAGGGACAACTGCACTGGACACTGCTGACTTTTGATTGCGTTGACCTTTTGCCCAATGCAGACACGGCAGCAGCAGAAGATCTATTGCCACGTCCAATCCTGGCTGACCCGCACTGCATGCTTTTAGCTTCAATGAGATTTGAACACTGACCAAATACAGGATGAGTTGATGGCTGCCCTATTCAGGACCAGCCAGATCTGACACGATAAACTGCAATTTGTTACGTTTCAAAAGAACTTACAACAACGCCTCACCAATGCGCCGGAGGCTTCTTGGAACAAATTGTGCCATGCTTCTCTTGAAGATGAAAATAGCAAGCAACCTTTCAGATGACAAACTGGTTCATTGGAACCAGTCGTTTCGTGTTTCTGACCATTTGTGTGACGAAATTGCTGACCCCACTGCGAGTGTGACTGTTGCTGAACTCATTAAAACTGTTGTTTGTAGGTGAGATTATTCTCAAGGGATTTGTGATAACACGACGAGACCATTTCAGGAAATTGGAAACAAACGTTCATTTTGCAGTGCTCATTACTCCGCTGGCTTCGAAAAAGGCGCGAAGTAGTATTGGAGCAGACCGTAGTTTAGGCTTGATGAGACCTTTGAGCGTGCTTATCCCCCCCTGACCAATCAAGATGTCCCCCCTGGGGAAATATCACCCCCTCAGAGGAAATGTCACCCTCCCTCGACTTGTCACCCCCCAACTGATGTGTCACCCCCTTCCTCTGATATGTCACCCCCCACTGACATGTTCCCCCCCCCTCTAACTTGTCACCCTTCCCCATCATGGTGGCAGCAAAGTACCTTGGCCTTTAGGGCCAAATCTCTAGTTTTCCCTGTTGCCCACCCAGTCAGACCTCGCTGATGACCATGTGCGTTTGCCTTGTTTCCGAACATCCCTTTGGTGTTTGGCATCCCACTGCAAATTACCAAAACTAATTTTCTTGACGGGGCCAAAACTTCAGCGGTTCATCTCACGTTCATTCAACTGGCGTGAGTGTCGAAAAACTTCCCACCAGGATGAAATGCGCATCAGAATCAATTCATTGTTTCAGTAATTTTCTACGCACCAGGAAGTTGCCATGGAACTGAACACGTTTTGTGTCAACTTCAATCTCACGATGAATGAGTTTCTTCCACCCACGATGTTGCTAAGCGGCTTCAGGACCATCATGAACAAGAAACGTGAGATCTTCACACCCGCTGTGTCAACATTGGGGTTTTACTTTTCCTGAGACACAAAGAACGGTCTAGAGAGGACAATTTATTCAACGCCGTGCTGTGGGCGGGGAGGGGAGGAGGCCCGTCAGTGCAAAGAAGTTTACTTAGATTCTTCCTTGGTTCATGGCCGGAGGAGGGTGGCATACAGAGGGCGGGAGCTCAAATTGCAGCGAATAAACAAAGCAATTGTTGACAACGTAAGAGACCCTGGTGTTCAGTCCAGAATGTCTCTCACCTCGCTGCCCGCCTCGTATCTGGAATAAGCACAAAGAACATCCACAAGAACGCCCAACATACACAAATAACTTCATGGTGAATCCGTACACCTTGTATTTTGGGGGGAGGGGTTGGCATCACCCTTATCATCAGCATTTCATTCCTCCTGCACGTTAATCTGTTAAGTCTCACGCAAACGAGAATTTCCTGGTGCCTACATCTCACTGAATCAAACGGAAGAAGAAAACTTCACATCAAAGACACCCACTCCGCTGTAATCTACACACCTGAATCATTCTGCATGGATCCGGAGAAATTCCGAACGCAACATGCCGACGCATACGAAAGACAACTACATTTATACATTCATGGCGGACGACGTTGAAAAGGCAAAAAGAAGTGCGGTGTTGAATGAGACATACAAACAAGGGCGCTTACCAGCGTCGAGGCCGCACCGTATCATGTGATCAATGCATGAGTTCTATTTGTGTGTTACATGATCAAGTCATGAAAATCATTTGGTTGACAACAGGTAGGGGTGGGCCCATCCATGACGACCACAATGACAACAAGAACAATGACGTGAGGGTGACTTGCTAATGAAAGTTATTAAACAGGCGCGCCCCAAAAATATCTGCCGTTCAGTATCTTCCGTCCAGCATCCCATCTGAACAGAGAAAAGAGGACTTGTTCTTCATCCATTTTCACTCAGCCACAGAAGTTCATTTCAACCAACAGAAAGTTCAGGGCATGGTCAGAGTTGGCGTGGTTTGTCTTCATTTCTCTGTCGTCACTGTTTGCCTGCACGGGAAATAGATTTTCGTGAACAAATGTGAAATGATAACAACACCACTTTTGGTAACAAACTGTTTTTTAGCCTTTCCTCGCGCCTAAAGAACAGGTGGGAATCAAAGGCTTGCTTCAAATAAAACTTTAATTCAAAACGAAACAAGAGAAACGGCTGAAATGAACTTCTATGGCCGAGTTAAAATAGATGAAGAACAAGTCCTCTCTTCTCTGTTCAGATTCACAAAGCAAAAACCTCTACAGTTGCAGTGGAAGTGCTGCCTAGAATCAATGGGTCTGTACAGGGCAGTCCCTTCACCTGAGGATGTCTGCAAAATGTCTTGCAAAAAGGCCCTAAACACAAGTAGCTTTCAAGAGAATGCAATCCTTTCTCTGATCAATGCTGTTGTAAGAAGTGGAAAGAGCAGCACAGAAAAGACAGCACAGGTAACCTTCTTCAGGTGTAAATCCTCATTGTCATTTTTGACAAGTGGGGGGCACACAATGGCACACATTGACATGAAGCTCGTCACATCTCCTCAATCAACTTGAGCACAGTGCCGGATATGGCAGCTCCTTTTTTGCACTGATGCACAAGAAAGTACAGTTCAATGCATCAACAACTTCACAGCAGTGCGGGAAAGTGACGGAAGACCATAACTAATGCAAGGTGCGCATTGGTGCTAAGTGCGCCAAAGTTAGCACTGCGTCTGTAACATTAATTGCAGCGTTCTTTGTCCGGGAGTCACCTTGCTCAGGAAGGAATCCTCTCTTCCGGACAAGCAGCGATACACTGCAAGCACAGCAATTATAGTCCAGTACATGAAAGTTAATTGTCCTCCTGTTGTTCGTTACAGACAGGGCCCTTCAATACCTACGTGATATATTTTCGAAAACCTTTCTTGGAATTTGCGGCTGCATGCAGAGTACAACAGGTTCACATTTTGATGTAAAACTCCCAGTGATGAAGATCAACTCTTTCACGACACCCTTGCATGTGACCATACTGCCC
>JAAUYG010042963.1_pt1 | contig 12187 bp, 2 predicted proteins | sample 7278091 | NCBI WGS metagenome assembly JAAUYG01 (sample SAMN14350201, study PRJNA611818) | marine sediment metagenome | isolation source: surface marine sediment (0.6m) | place: French Polynesia: Moorea | collected 2018-08
AATATAGAGTACTTTTGACTGTTAAGTGTTCAAGTTCAGTTTGGGGTCATTCAGTGTATTTCTGATTTTCGGCGACATGTTGTATATAATAATAATAATAATAATAATAATAATAGTTATAAGAAATTTATTTTATATAGCATAAAATCCACAGTACTCTAAACGCTCTATAAAATGCAGTTGGTAATTTGGAAAACTGATGGGCTAGGTTTAGGTAAAAAATGTCCTAATGTGGAGAGGATGAGCAAAATATGCAATGATTAGATAAAGAGAGTCAAGTGCTTGAAAAATGTTCAATAAATAAAAATCCTATGATGTGAAATATCTCCAAACCAGCTAATTGTAGAGTGAAATGGACAAAAATTTAGAACTTTGGGTGTTATGAAGTATTTATGTACCGGTAGGGTACTTTCATATCAGATTGGTTAAGGTCTGTTCAGGGTGATTTGGTGAACTTTCCAAAATTTCCGATGTAAATGTTTCAATTGTCATATCTATTGGTGTCATCAAACTGAGCATCAAGGTCCATAAACCTTTTGTGATGTAACTTTTATTGCAATTGTAGCCTAAAATTACATTTCTCCTATTTAAATGATCAGTAACCAAGGTGTGATTCAGATCGAGGCACAGGACTTGCAAAAAAGGGAATACTTACAGATATTTATTTCTACAAATGGATTTGTATGCGAGAAAATTAACCTTTCAGATTCTTGGTAGCTGGCCTGATGTATAGATCATGCTGTCTGTTTTGGCAAGTTGAGTGTCATTCTCTGTGTTATCCACGTGTATATATACCTATAGCTTAAAAATTAGATTAACAGATCCAACCATTTGTGCTACAGTGTACATAGGATGCTTTTGACAGTGGATGTCATTCAATACGTTGAAAAGCAACATGTTCAAGCAGAGTTTCAAGGTCCATAGGCTTCTTTTTGATTTAAGGATATACTTGCATTTTGGGTACTTATGTTACTTTAAGCATTAAGACATACTGGTGAGTTATGCCAGTATGCTTAGTTGTGTGGCCTTTCTTATTCTTTCCAGCATTGGACAAGGAATAAATACCACATCTTGACAGGAATCTGGCCATATGTGAAGCATTCAACAAAAGAGAAAAAAGTGGTTTCTATTTTGTAAGGAATGCTCATTTATACACCGGTATGTATAACAGGATGAAACAGAAAAAGACAACACTGCATGAGTAAGGAAACTTAAGTGCCGAAAGACTGTGCACAAAAGTGGCCATAATGTCAGAAGAAAATTTGAAATTGTCAGCTGTTAAAGACTGCTTTGATGATGAACCTGAGACTCTAGAAGAAGAAAAACATTCTAGAGGCAGAACAGCCTTCTATTATGGTACAAGAAATGTGCAACAAAATAATGTCTCTGGCATATATAGTGGCAGATCTGGTTCAGGAAACAGAACTGGTACATCACTTGGAATAAGTGGAAACAGCAGAGCTGCAGCAACTGGTGCAAGTTTTTTTATCAATGGACCACATGAGCTACAAAGTGGGGAGAAGGAAAATACTGGATTGAAAACAGAACCAGGTGTGAAACCGCTGCTTGATATCTCATGGGGTGACAGCAGGACATCAGAAAATGCAAGGCCCAGAGGACGTTTCCATTCTAGGGGAAGATCTGCAGCATATCATGTCCCAAGCATTGTAGGAGACAGAGGAAGAAGTAGAAATGCTGGTGGTGGGAGGTTCCAGCAGGGCTTTCTGCGGGGAGGTGACAGAGGTTTCCCACGGGGAAGAAGCAATCGAGGCAGAGGAAGCCACAGAAAATCACCAGAGGAACACTCCATGACAATTACCGATGACAGGCTGTATGAGCTTCAGCATGAGGATCCACAAGAAATTTTGGTTTCTTTGTCATCACCAAGATCTGGATTTCATAATCTGATCCAGGACACAGTAACTTCAGCCAGGATTCCCCTGGTTCTTCAGGTTATAGCAAGGGCAGTGACAGCCAAGCATGCACCTGTACTTGTAAGAGAGTTTCTGCAGAAAATTCTCAGCAGCAAATTCCTTGTGACCTCTGTGGTGCCCTACATTTCCATTGGGCTGAACAGACACACCTTACCTGATGCGTGCAAGGACCTTTGCCACTTGCTGGAACAGCTTTTGTACCACATGCCAGCAAAATCACATCAAACAGTGACCGTCGTGATTTCACAGCTAGAGGTGGTAGCAGCTGCTGAAAAAGATGAGACACTAAGGTATAAAGGCTTGCAAAATGACCTGAAAGCGATTAATGATCTAATTAAGGAAGTCATGAAGCAAATTCAAGGGGGAGAGTTGCTCAGAGATCAGGAGGATCCCGAGGAGACCTCAGACGATCCACCTGATGATTTCCGCAGGATGTCTGTCATACCTACTGCCGAAGATCTACTCTGCCATGAGGGACCTTTTTTGCGGAAGAATATAGTTTTTGGAGCATACCGAGATGCAGACCATTACCTTGACGTCCAGTTTCGTCTTCTTAGAGAGGATTTTGTGCGACCATTGCGACATGGGATTAAGGAAATGTTGAACAGCTCATCCCATAGGTTCCAGGATATCCGGATATACAGTGGAGTTCACATGATTGCACCACTGTGTGGTCATAATGGAGTCTTGATGAGGATCCAGTTTGACACATCACATCTGAGAAAAGTGCAGTGGGAAGTTTCTAAACGTCTGATACATGGCTCTCTTGTCTGTATGTCACTTGACAACTTTGAAACACTTGTCTTTGGCACAGTAGCTGAAAGGGATCCCCAGACATTGAAAAAGGGTAATGTGGACATTTTCATTGAGAATGTTGAAGATGTTGACTTCAATCCATACCAGGTTTACCAGATGGTTGAATGTTCTGCATACTTTGAAGCTTATCGGTACAACCTTGAGGGACTGCAGGAACTTGACAGCCAGAATCTTCCCTTTAAGAGCTATCTTCTAAACACAAGAGAAAATGAAGTGGAACCCCCGAAGTATCTGGTTGGCCATTTTGTCAAATATGACTTTTCACACCTATTGGAAGACACTACTCGAGAAAGGAAATACCAGTATGAAAAAGTAACTGTACTCAACAAGAAATCCTGGCCAACAGCAACTGAAATGGGACTTGATGACTCCCAGTACAGAGCAATCCAAAATGCAGTCACATCAGAGTTTTCTTGCATACAAGGTCCACCAGGCACTGGTAAAACATACATTGGATTGAAAATTGTTCAGCTTTTGCTGACAAATGCTCACACATGGACAATGGGAGCAAGAGCACTGCAGCAGCGGGATTTCTTGGGAAGACATCTTCAGCACGTTCAGAGGCCAATCTTGATAGTCTGCTACACAAACCATGCACTGGATCAGTTTTTGGAAGGCATACTCGCAACAACTCCGCATGTTTGTGGAGATGTTATCCGAATTGGTGGACGATGCAAGAGCACCTCCCTTCAAGACTGTCTTCTGAATTCTGTTAAAAAGAAGATGGATGAAGCGAAAGGCTCCAAGGAAATTCTCTTCGACATCATTCAACAAATGCTCTATCAAGAACAAAAGTTAGCTGAACACCTTGATGGAATGCTGTACTTGCAGACACAAATACTACATGAGCAGTATGTGATTCAGGTAATGCATCCAAATCAGGTGGAATCATTGATGAAATACAAAGAGCCAAATGTGAGAAACATGATGAAATTCTGGCTTTTGGGTGACTTGATTGAAGGTCATAAACCTGCAGCAGATCAGGAAATGTGGGATGAAGGTATTCCAGGTAATGCTGACAGTGACACAGAACCAGAAATGCATGATCTTGACAACTGTGCGGAAGATTTCGCAGAAGATGCCAGAACGGTACAATATGAACGAGAAATTGATGTGGGAGAAGATACAGAAAAGCAAAGACTTGGATCCATTACAAAGAATGCCTTAGCCAACTGGGAAAAGGCAAGTCGGTCTGCTGAAAAGGACAAAGCTATCCCTCAAGCAAATGATGATTGGCGGCTTGTTGGAAAATCTCCCAAAGAAGTGAGGAAGATTAGCAAGCGGGAACTCCGGAGAGATGAGAGAATGAGTAACGAGGAGGCCATGTCGGTTACCAACATTTGGAACTTGAAGAAGGCCGACAGATGGCGGTTGTACAGACATTGGATGCATGCTCTGTGTGTTGATTTTACAATGCGCATGAAGATAATCATTGAGCAATACAACAGTCTTGCCAAGCAAAAGAAAGAAATTCAAGAAACCCAAGATTGTCGTATCATCCAGAGAGCAAAGGTGATTGGGATGACAACAACTGGAGCAGCAAAGTACAGACGAATACTACAAAGGGTTCAACCCCGAATTGTCATTGTTGAGGAAGCTGCAGAAGTGCTTGAATCACATATTGTGACATCTCTATCAAAAGAATGCCAGCATCTCATGCTCATCGGAGATCACCAGCAGTTGCGTCCAAATCCAACTGTCTATAACCTTGCAAAAGAGTACCATCTTGACATTTCTCTGTTTGAGAGAATGGTGAAGAACAAAGTGCACTGTGTTCGCCTGGAGACCCAACACCGTATGCGTCCTGAGATTGCCAAGCTCATTGTTCCACATGTCTACGAACACCTCGAAAATCACCACTCCGTGCTGAACTTTGAAAACATCAAAGGTATTGGGGGAAATCTGTTCTTCATTGGTCACAAGAAAGAAGAAAGCAAAAAAGATGACAGCCACAGTCATTCGAATATGCATGAAGCCAAATTCATTGTTGCAGTCTGTGTCTATTTGATCCAGCAGGGATATGATCCATCCCAGATAACTGTGCTGACGGGATACACTGGACAGATGTTTGCAATCCGAAGACTTGCAAAGTCTGACTCAATTCTTGATGGATTGAGAATTACACCTGTTGACAATTTCCAGGGGGAAGAGAATGACATAATTCTGTTGTCACTGGTGAGAAGTAATGAAGAAGGAAGGATTGGCTTTCTGGGAATCTCAAACAGAGTTTGTGTTGCCTTATCACGTGCAAGGAAAGGATTCTATGCAATAGGGAACTTAGAACTGCTTCGCGATGCATCCCCACTGTGGAACAAGATTCTGAAGGAGCTGGAATCAGCTGGAAAAGTTGTTGAAGGATTGCCACTGTGTTGTCAGAATCATCCAAGTGAAGTGGCAGCTGTGGCCTCAGCTGAGTGTTTCAGGCTAGCACCTCAGGGTGGCTGCATGAAGGATTGTGAGTACCGTCTCCAATGCGGACATGCCTGCAGCCTGAAGTGTCATCCATATGACATGGAACACATTAACTATAAATGCAAAAAACCATGTACTAGAATAATCAAAGATTGCCCACATGAACATCAGTGTACCAAAAGATGCTGTGAGGAATGTGGCAAGTGTTTGGTCCCCATGGACAAAGATCTTCTCTGTGGTCATACAAAAATCATGTCTTGCTCGGATGATCCTACAAAAGCACAGTGTGACATGCCGTGCGAGAAAATACTGCCATGCGGTCATTCCTGTGACAAGAAGTGTGGGGAAACTTGTACACAAAAGTGTGAAGTCATCATCCCAGAAAGAAAATGGCCATGTGGGCATACAATTGAGACCATATGTGGTAACAATCCTGACAACTACAACTGTCCAGTCCCAATGCAAAAAGAACTACCTTGTGGACACTTGGCAGAGTTGAAGTGTGCAGAATCTGTCGTCACCTACCAGTGCCAAGAGGTCATCCAGGTGACATTGTGTAGCAGAATGTGCAAGAACGAAATCAAATGCCACTACAAGGAAACAGCCAGAGGTCAGGTATGCAAGGAAATGGTAGAGAAAAGATGCTCCATTAATTCAGCCCACACATACCTTGTGAGATGCGATCAGTACGAGGAGTCTACATGTGGCCACCCTTGTGCCAAGAAACTCCCCTGTTCCCATATGTGTCGCAGCAAGTGTGGCATCTGTGCTGTGTCTGGACATACCTGCCAGGAGCAGTGTGACAGAATACTGCCATGCAATCACAAGTGCAGGGCTAGGTGTGGTGAACCTTGTCCACCATGTACAGCACCATGTGGTAAGTTCTGTACACATGGCAACTGTCGACGAAAATGTGGTGATCCATGCTACACATGCCTCAAACCTTGTTGTAACCACTGTCAGCACAAAACGTGTAGATCGGAATGCAGTCGTCCATGCAGCACAGCACCATGTGACCGACCATGCAGGCAGAGATATCCAAAATGTCAGCACGTTTGTCGTGGGTATTGTGGAGAACCTTGTCCAACATGGTGCATTACCTGTAATAGAGACCACTATCAGCAGACACACTCCCGGCTGGGTTGTAGATTTTCTGCAGATCTTCGAATTGTTCTTCTGCAGCCATGCGGCCACCAGATCCCAAGGGACTTCATGGATGAGTGGGTCAAAACGTATGAGGATAAAGTGCCACCGATGGAAGCGAAGCCACTCCAGTGTCCTGTCTGTAACAAGAACGTGCTGTTCTGCCCCAGGTACAAGTCTGCAGTTACTCAAAGTCATGATGTGCTGGAAAAAATCAAGGAGGAAACACAAGAACAATACAAAACATTTCAGCTGATCAGAAATGCAATCACCGCTTCCAGGCACCTGACTGAGGCTAAAGTGATCGCTGCTCTGCAAGGAACCCTGGAGCAGCAAGGTGATGATCCTGATAACAAACTGTCCAGAAGACTTGGAGGATGCCTTCTCCTTCTGGGCGAAATAAAAAAACTCCAACAGAGCTTCCAGGCAGGCAAATCGTCAGTCAAGACTTCAGTGCTTGAAGCAGAATCTAAACTGGTGCAGTGTTTTGAGCAAGTCGACAACAAACAACTCATGGAAGTGGTAGATCAGCTGAAGATCCTGTTCATGAAGACACATGTGGAAGTAATGCAACACTATGTCAAGAATCCAAGGAAGCAAGCTGTGCTTGGTAGTGTACTGCTGCTTCTGAACACATGTTCAAGTACTTGTAGTAGAACTGATCAGATTATCACTGACTGCAACAGAATGCTGCGACTGGACATCCAAAAACACCTTCGAAATAATGTAGAAGACTTTGTTCAGGAAATCAACAATTTCTTCCAGTTCCAGTATCAGCCACCCATACTGGAAAGAAAATGGATTTTCTGTTCCAAAGGTAAGTTATACTTGGAAGAGTTTCTGAACCGCCATGATGTTGTGTTCGCAAAAACATTTCTTTAAAAATGTTTAACTGTTGCAGTTGACAACACTATCATGTGCAGAATGTGCAAACTATGAACAAGATAATAGAAAAAGTTTCAGTAGCACCAGTCATGGCAAGTACAAAGTCAGTCGGGTTATTAATAGGTTTGGCATAGAACCCAAGGAAAGCATTGTAAGAATCTAAATACATGTATTGACAAGCCATCAATACAGATACATGTACTTTGGTACTAGTTAAGAGTTCAGAATAAACGTAATATGTATCACTCCATGAACTTGCTTGCCCATGCATAATAGAACATGTGTTGAAAACCACCCCACTGGCCATAAAAACGTGGTATCTCTAGACAGGTGATCTTTGGTGACATGACCTTGAAATATAGGACCTTTTCTTCAATATCTGTTCTTTCAAGACAGGTTGTCTCTCATGGTAGCTGTGGTCTTGAGACAGATTTCACTGTATCTGAATAATAGGCAGTTAATTGCTATGATATAGTGACCTCCAGCCCCACAAATTTTTAACTTTATTATCCTAGGACATGCCATGGTGGCACGAGCAGATGCAAACACTGCGGAGGAATCCACAAGATGTACGGTTTGCAGGAAGTCATCTCAGAGACTGGCTTTGGAAGTAGACCCTCTCCAGTCTCTACAGGCAACACCCACTGGTGGTCTTTATGGACGTGTAAGGCACAGACGCCCTATGAGGGATTTTGATGATTTGTATGGCCTGCTTGATGAGTATCATCAATACAGTGACTCCGATTGATCTGCATGTTGTTGTTTTTTTCAGTTGGTAAAGTTATCCAGAGCTAGCCACAAACCAGTCAAAGTTTTTTTACTGCTATACATATAGGCTGGTAATTTAAGGGATGGTTATGATTCATCAGTTTGTTACTACATTTACCAGTAATGTTATTCTCTAGCTTTGATAAATTTGGATCTGAATATTCTGGGATGGTCTGCTTGGCAATTGAAGTCGATCTGTTAAAATGCATAAACTAGCAGTACTGGTAATCCAAGTTCCTTGTCCTCCAGTTATCTTCAGCTGAACTTGCATGTACAAGGAAAAACAGGGTGCCACCATTGAACACATATAAGGTAGCAGCTATAAGGGTTAAATAATTCTTATATATAGTAGCCCATAATGTGCTAATGAAAATACTAAACAGGGCATCCTAAGTGGCATCAGATATTGTAATATATACAAGGTGTGAGCCATGAGATATATGTAGTTTTTGGTACTTTTTCTGTGAATTTGTAATATGCAACAAGTATAACACCCAAGAACCTGACATATATGCATTGTGTGGTGGAGGTCATTCCAGTGAAGCTGGCAGAACAATTTTGTAGTTTATACATGTCTTGGGTGAAGTATTTTATGTACTAAAACCTTAATTTTTTAACCAGATATCCTGTAAATGGTTACTTTCCTTCAAACTTATGCCTACATGTAAATGATTAGAACATGTAATTTGGTCAGATGTTTATCAAAGCTTTGTTACTATACATGTATATATATCCAAGTTTTGTCTTTATGATGCTCCATATACCAGTGTTTGAACCAGCTATCCAGCAGATGATTTTCAGGTGACTAATTTGTTCAAGAAAGTGACTGGCAACCTGACCCTGTAGTGCAAGTAGTGGTTAAGGTGTCTGCTTGGCAGTTTTGTTCAGGTGTGGGAGCTTTGTGACCCAGCTAGTGCTTGATTCCCCATGCTGCAAGCATGTCCATGCACCAAAGTTATGATTGAGGAGCTTTTGTCACTTACACTATCTTAATACATGTAGTTTTAAAATTGGTGCAAAAGCCCCATTGACTCACATGTGTCAAAGATACACTACACAAAAAAGTTAAGGATATTTGTCAATATCTGGATTTAAATACTAAATTTAAGCCCAATTCATGAAACAGCACAAAATATCTAAAAAATTTCAAAATATCCTTAACTTTTTTGTGTAGTGTATATTGCACTTGTAATTATATAGCCCCCGGGCCCCTGGTACATGTATAATGAAACTGAATTTGTACTTCATCCAGTGTGATGCTGTATGCATGGTTTTCAGTGTGTTGAATGGCGGTTTAAATGCTGGTTGGAATTGTGCCACTTGAATATCCAGTATGACTTAATGATCGAATGCATCCATGATTGCAAGAGCTTAATTGGATGTATCCAGTTTAAAAGATTAATACCTGAAAATAATATATTGCATTCTTTCTTTGTCCGGAATTAATGCATGCACCTTATATGTTTCATGTGAAATATTATAAAATGTTGATGAACTACATAGGAGATCATGCAGATCTATACAATATGATAACTTAGCATATACATGTAGTTCATGTACAGACCTCTAAACAAAACTCCTTGTTGAAGTGAAATTTAAAGAGCAATTCAACATGTACCATGTTACATGTATATAAATACCGGTGACATGTTGTGCTTACGTGAAAAATCTGGACGCTGACTGTTTTAATATTTGCTTCTGTGTGTTTTTTTTTCTTGTTGATAAATATAATTTGTCCTTGAATTTATCTGTGTGGTTAAAATATAGCATCTGCCATCATGGTCATGAGGTATACTTTTTCAGCCAAATAGTGCACCATTGAGATCTGCAGCCAAATTATATTAAATGATATTGTATCCGCCTGCCTCCTGCCACCATAACCGTGACTAACTGCGTACAGCGTATGTCATTTGCTTTTAATAAATACACTGCATTTGTTTACCAGCATACATCTATTGCTTGCGATTTAGTTTCAGTGAGACATTTCCAGTTTTGCATTTTACAGCACATAGGGAGTTTTGTAAATCGAAATTATATTTTAAATTACCAGTAGTGATGTATATCATGTACTACATGTTTAATAGCGGTGTATACATGTATATATGCAACCCTGTTTCATACTGTGTGTAACTCAACCAAAATATATGTATTTCTAGAACTGTGAATAAGATTTAACTGTTACAGGAAAAATCCAAATTAATTGCCTCTTAATGGTATAATTTAGCTGTGTTGTTCGGGAATGTGATCAAAGTATCTTTTCAAGAACACACTTTGAATGTTTGGATTGATAATTTAGTTGAGGTGTATTTTTCACTACATTGTACTGAATATAAAGTGTCCATAAATGTTAAGTCTCCAATTGTAACAAATTGAACCATTTTTAAATTTATTGTTGAATTCTGCTGATAAATTTGAAAATATCCACCTCTCAAAAACCCCTTGTGCATAGAATGGTCCAAAAAAATTGATACATGTTAAAGATAACAATGGCGGATATAGGAAAGCCGGCAGGTTTTGTACATGAATGTGTTGTTCCCAAAATAATGAGAGTACAGTTTATTGTGTTTATATGCCTTATGCACTATTGGGGTACAGCATGTACCAGCAATGCAATTTCTATGTGTAATACTGAATGTTTCAAAGATCTTACATCTATGTTATTTACCCATATATTTAATCAGACACCTGTAAGTTAAATAATGTAAACTGGTATCTGGACGCTTCATGCCATAACAGACAAAGTAATTTTTGAAGCTGGCATGTGTAACTCTTTTATGTTGTACATTTGAACGGATTTTGATTTTAAAGTGGGGCTGCACATGTTTAATGGCAGTATATATAACCCCGTCTTGTATGGAGCGTCAACCAAAATCTACAGATTTCAAGACGTCATTAAGAAAAAGAATTAGTACATGTAGTTACCCACTGTAAAGGAAATTCTCCTTGCCTGTTGATAATTTGAGTATATCTGGTATGCATTTATGAAAGTATCTTGTAACAGAACACATACGCTTTGAAATATATTGACAATTTTCTTGAGGGTATTTTTCACTAAATGTATTTGAATATTAGTGTCTATAAATGTAAGTCCATACGGCTGAAACAAGATATGTAGCATTTAGTCTGCATTTTGATGATGTCTTGTACTACATGTACTGGTATGTGTTTCTACTGGTAAATTTGAAAATATCAGATGCTCTTTTAAAATTTTCCATGTGTCTATCATGGTATTGAAAAAAATTGATACATGATAGTGAAAACAATGTGGGATGTGGGAAAAATTAAAAATTTTGCACATGTCTATAGAGTGCTCTCCCCCAGTCATTATACATGTAGTTTTCACTTTGTCATGTTTATATGCATTATGTATCACAATGTGTATTGATGCAATTTCAGTGTGAACGGAATTGTTTCAAAGATTTTGTGTCTGTTTTTATGTTTTAATCAGAAATCATGAAAAATGATCATGCAAATTTGATACTGAAAAACTATAGGCATCTGGATGCTTCATCCCCTAGCTGGCAAGTGCTTTTACAGCTGACTTGTTTAGCAGGCATATGTTGTACATAATTGCATCAATTTTGTATGTGTTTGTGTGCATTTGTTGTGAAGATTATGTGCCTTGTTTACCACTAGTGGTAACTTGCATACCAGTATATGCAAATATGACTGTAGGAAAGTAACACTTTGAATTAATTACAGCAGTAAGGCTTTTGCGCATAATTACTAAACTGTATGGTTTGAATGTATTTAAGCAGTTTTAGGTTTTCACCATTTGGTCCTAGTATATGCATACTGTGTTTGGTTATAAAACTCTGGGATAGGAGTCCTAATCTTATGGAAAAATCTTGATACAGGTACTAGAAAAAAAAAACAACTTAGTTGTCTTCCCAAACTATCTTTTCCATTCATATATCATTTCAAAATTGAGAATTCCAGAATGCTACCTGGGTACCCTGGAATATACAGTCCCCATAACATATGTAATTTGTGTGTATACAGTAGTCCCTTTCTAATAAGGTCACCTTATTTGCCAAGAAATTGTGGACATATTAGAGAGGTGGCCTTTGGTGAGAGAGGGGAAGTAAATACATTGATAGTAGCAGCAACAAAGATTTGTGGTTTTATTAGCTCTGCTTGACTTTGTCAGCAGAGCTACTGTCATGGCGCAGTCGTCCGTCCGTCGTCCGTCCGTCCGTAAACTCAAGTTTCTCAGAAACCGCTGCATG
>JAAUYG010142935.1_pt1 | contig 12185 bp, 12 predicted proteins | sample 7278091 | NCBI WGS metagenome assembly JAAUYG01 (sample SAMN14350201, study PRJNA611818) | marine sediment metagenome | isolation source: surface marine sediment (0.6m) | place: French Polynesia: Moorea | collected 2018-08
ATTTGCTAAATAGGGGTTTTCCCTTAAAATTGCCTGAAAACTGCATGGTTTTGAACCAGAGACAAAGGTTTTCCAGACTTTCTTTCATTTGCCAATATCCCAGAAGAACAGAACCCAGGAATACAACATTGATGAGGTCGCTGAGGCCTGGGGGCGACTTAGGCCTGCAACACCGGCATTCAGGTGGTTTCAAGAATTGTCCATTTGTCGTGTCGACCAAAAGTTGGCCAGATGCACAATCACACCGGTAAAATGCAAAAAGTAAAAATGAAGAAATAAACAAGCACCGTGTTGGAACAAAATGGCAACAACATTACGCATTGGAATGATGCGGGGATAACACGCATCGCAAATCTCTAACTTGATCTCTCGTGATGTCGTGTTTTTTTCCAGACTTGGAAATTAAGATGCATGTGGATGGAGAGGGAGAGGGAGGCAAGGGGACAGATTCATTGACAAGTTCATCGTCATCTTTGGTGAAACCAGGGTTGTTGTTGGTAAGATCTTTTTTTTTCTGGTGTTTGCGAAATTTTGCTACAATCTTCGTGGAATTGAAACATTGAAACTGCTTGGTAGCATTGTGTTGTTCCTTGCTGCATTCAGACCTGTGCGTATAACCAGCAGGGCAGCACTGTTTTGCGGGGGGGGGGGAATGTTTTGGCCAGAATCTGAAAAGTGCTCAAAATGGAACGAAAAATCCAGAAATGCTGGGAAGAGTGTAAACATATCTTTTGGTTTTGTAGACATTTTGGTGAAAACAATTTAAAAAAAAAATTCCAAAAAGAATAACACAACCGAAGTTGATCAAAATTGCATGAGCTGGCAGAGGGAGTGGTCTACAAACGAACAAACGGAGAGAGAAACAACATCGCAGAGTGCAACATTAACTATAAGCCTCTCCTTGTGGTGGCACCACAAACACATGGAAGGGGTCTCTTCAAATTTGAACAAACATGTGGTGGCAGAGTAAGCAAGTATATATGTTTTTTTTTCCCTGAACCACAAAGTTTGCTTCACTGCAGAACCTGGATTGGTCAAAGCTGGCTGGAGGGAACTGGAATGGGGAGCTATCTAAGAAGCCACAACACTGGATGTGGACAATGACCAGATGGCAGTGTTTGCCCAGGGAAGGGCTGTCTTTATATCAGCAGGGGCAAAGGTGGTCATTTCCATTGGTCTGGATCCCCATGGCCACCTCCATATGTGCCATGTGTCTATGACTCCGGAATTCCTTGAAGGTGCTGATGGATTTTTTGGTAAGTGATTTTTAGCTAAATTTTGGGGTCAAGGCTTTTGTCAAAGAGCCCATATTCTAAGCCTTCCAAAACCCTTTCTGTCACACAACATTCTGTCCTAAACTAACTTGTTGAACAAATCATGGGACCTGAAAGATTTGTACTTGTTCAGGTAACTAATTAGATCTGCCACCTCCAATTGCAATGTACAAAACATTGCTTCAGAAGTGTGAGGATTTAGGTACCAGCTGTAACCACACCAACACTAAAAATGCAGAACCCATCTCTTTTGGTCATGTTTAACCATTTAGATAAAATTTATACAAAGTTTTACCAGATCATGTGGACTTCTTGAAGAGAATCACAAAAAGTCAGGAAACACATTGTAATCTGTCTGACCCACTGTTCACACAAAAAGGCAAGACAGCTTGAAAACATTCCTCCATGTTTAAACCATCTCAACTCAGAACTCTGATGAGAGAGATTTGGTTCTTGTTGCAGGTTACATGTACAAGAAAGCAAAGCTACAGGTTGGTGACGAATATAGTGAGTAATTTAAACATGCTGAAGTGAAGATGCAAACTGACGATGTCAAGCTTTTCCCCGTTTCCTACAACACAAAGGGAACACAGCCCTGCTGGAAGATAAAGGATCCTTACTTTGGAGATCAATTTGACTTCTGAACAGCAACTAAGGAGTTACAAAGGTGAATCAATACTTTTTCAGGTTTTTATGAATCTTTTCACCAGGAAGCAACAAAAGTCTCCAGATATCCAGATATTTACTTTTGTGGTTCATTTTTGGGAATGTTCTGTTGTTTGATTCTCAACTGGATGTTTGTTTCCCTCTGTGAACCACAGCAGATCAGGAAACAACTAGAACTTGCAATTGTAAAAGAACGACTGACCAAAACTGCATCCAGAGCGAGAGGAACTTGTGTGGGGGAAGGAAGATGAAACAAATGCACTTCTGAATGTCTTGGGATTGATTACCTTTGGTGTTCTAGATTTCAAAAAATCACCTGTCATGGGAAGAAAGTGTTAGCTCTTTCATGACAAGACTATTTATTGTGTGGGCCACAAACAAGATGGTTGACTGTGATTCAATGGATTGGTGTTCAAATGGATTTCATTGGTGGCTTTTCAGTGGCGCGTTGCTGCAAGGCACTGCAATGTTGTCTGTCCGGTTGTCCCTGGCAGGACCCACTAAATATATATGATTTCTGGGCAGTTCTTGCAATTGCATTTTTGGAATTTGTTCAACTGTTTTAAACTTGTGTGTATATATGTATACGATATGAGGCATAGTACTCCTGCAGCTGCGCTTATGTCTGAAACATGTTTCAGACATATATAACTGTACACATGACTTAAGTGCAGCAAGTTAACTGCACCAGCCTGGAACAACTGCACTTAAGTCCTGTGGTTAACTTGCTGCCTTAAGTTCTGTGTGAGGCGGGCCATGCAGCATCCCCACTCTGGGTGGCTTTCTCGTATAAAGTGTCGAAATAATTTCAGAATTTGTTGTTAGAACTCTGAGGGTTTTCGCAGTTAAACTGCGTCTTGGTGCCTCATTTAAACTGTTATCGGACAAATCACTGACAAATTTAACCAAAAACAGGAAAGCAGGTTGATATAAAGGTTGATGTTTTCGTAGAAAATAAAAATTGATTCTGTAAAGGTTAGATTCATTCCTGGGCAATGTGGGTACTTTGGGTCATGTAATCACACGGCTGTTGTCTCTCATTTCTCTTATTTTTGTTGCAATAAAAAAGCAGTAAAACGTTTGAACTTTGCTTAATTGCTCAGCGGATTTACGCTCAATACGTTTCCTTTCTTCGCCTGTTTTTGGCCACAGTGATTGCAAAAGGTACATTTGCTGATTTTTCTACTTTTTCCCGAAGAGAAACCATAAAGGGAATGGAGTGGAGCTTAGGAAACCTTATACAGGTCTGAGGCAAAAGTTTTAAAATATTCCTTGTCATTGCGATGAAAAAAGCCCCTCTCTGTTTTGAGCCACCCCCGCAAAACAAAGGAAACCTTTCGGAAGCATAGTGGCGCCACAACACCTGCACTGACAAAACTTTCTAGTCTGGGGCTTGGAAGGTAACAATGACACAGGGACAAAGATGTTGTGGGCAGGAAATTTGGGCTGAGAATGAGAGGAAAATATTTCGGGGTGAGTATTGGGTCTGAATCTGGAACTGATCATATATCTGTAGTTTCTGCTTTGAGTGTATACTTCTTTGAACAATGGATTGGAGTTCTGGTTATCATTTCACAAATCATTTGAACATCAAGAAACCACAAAAAGAGCAAACTTGGAAAACCATCACACACAAGTTGGTCTTGGACTCAGCCAGGCAGTCTGTTCTTTTTGACGAGTATAAACATGGCTTGACCATACCTAAAACCCACACACACCCACCCTCAGTATGGTGAGAGCAGGAGTACCTTGTACCCCTGCCAGGAGCTAAGCACATACATTGCAGCCTTAGCAGAGCCCCATAAAACCTGCTGTCAGCTCTTGCCTCCAGGATATTAAGACACACAGACCACTACCAACTGGCTTCCTGTACCCTTGCGAACTCGACATTTTCACCAACAGTCCCTGCAGGCAACCACACTCCGTGGCGATTCTTGTTTGTGCTCTGCACGTCTACGTCTACGTCTTTCTCCCCATGACAGTTTTGCGACACGTGTCTTTGTTTGTTGCAGAGCACAATGAAGACGGCAACCCTGTTTCTGGCTCTAGGGTTGCTTCTGTGCCTGGTCGCAAAAGGTAAATCTGAGCAAATGCGAATTCAGGATCTAGGATCCGATCATCGGGCCCCAGATCCATGGGCTGCAAGTTCTGGCCGTGTTGTGTACAACAAGCAATGATTCAGGATCTCTACAAATATCCCTTTTTCACACATTAGACAGTTTTAGCACCAAACGTAATTTCAAGAATGGAACGTAACCCAGAAAAAAGCAGGCAATGACTGAGGATAATTTTGGAGGGTGTGACAAATTGCACACTTTGGATTAGCAGTTTTTTTCCTGGGTTGCGTTCCTCAATTTATGTTTGGTGCTGTCTATTTTCCTCACAACCATTTCCCATCCATGCCTCACATGACCCTTGTCACTTACCCATCTTAGACCAACAAGCCATACCAACTGTTTTTGCTCTTTAGAAGACCTGGACTGAGATATGTATCTCTTTTCACAATAAACCTGACAAAGATATCCCAAGGCATTGCTCAAAATTTCATACCATTCACAGAAGAACTGAAGCCAGATACAACAGCTGGTGATACTGACTCCTTTTCGATTGGAAAGATGACACTGAACATTGAGTGATTTTATCAATCTGATGTTACTGTCCCTCAAGACAGAACTGTTGTTTTGTTCTGATTTGTTTGACATCTGAAAAAAAAAATCAATGGTTACGTTTTTGCGCAGATGCACTGAAAAAAATGCGTCACATTTTGCTCTGGCTGCAAACAAACTTCAACACAACTCCATTACTTTGTATTACGTTTTTGAATTAAGTAGGAGGCACCTGTACCAGTTTCCAAGTGGGAGGCATGATACAGGCTGATTTTATGATGAGATGTTTTTTTCTCAAGGCAGGTTCTTGTCATTTTTACAGGGGAAGCGTTTCGTCTTCACCGGTTTGGATACTGCGATGTTGTGTTCTTCATCTGCAACCATCCAATGTTTTACAGATTGATGAGCTCGCAGTCACGATTAATTTGTTTACTCAAAACGCTGATTTGCGCCATGAAAATTGGTAAGACACTGCGACATACGACAAACCCGGGGCATTCAGCCCCCCTCCTAAATCAATAATTTTCTGCTTGATCAGAAGCAGGCAGCCTTATGGAGTCATGTCTGTCATCGTGGAGGACCAACCCACCCCCCCTGGCTGGCTGACCCCCCTGCCTGGCATGAGAACGTGATGGATGGTTTGGGCACTCGGCCTTTACACTGACGAAGCGTACTTGTTTTTTGTTTAGTCTCATGCATTGTCTTTTTTCTTCTTCCACAGTGGGTAAGAAACGAGGAGTCATGAAATGTAGAGATGCGAACAATGGAGAATGATCAACAATCAACAGCCTCCGGAAACTGAGCGGGAGATTGGGAGAGTGATGGGGCTTAAGATCCATGCAAATTCGAATTCTTGAGTAGACGAATTGCCATGAGAATTCAATCACTTAATTCGGAACGAATTTCAATTCGTGGCCAGTGTACAGGAGTTCCGTAATAGAGAACATACAGAATTTGAGATTGCTCCGAGGCATTAGCCGAGGAAGCAATCCTTCAAATTCTGTTTGTGCTCTTGCATATCCTAAGGTACCAAACACCGCAAAATGTAGTGTTTGAACCAGCACTTCTAGTCATGCTTCACTGGAGGACGTTCTTTTTGGGATCTCCGCAGTACCGTAGGATATCTGCCAGGAATAGCAATAGAAAATGGCACCCAAAGGACACTTTGTTTGAGGCACCCACAATCACTTTTAACTTTCTCACCACACACACCTTTCATTGTGCAGGCGACCCCCATGCCCTGCAGCTTGTGGATGGTAAACCTTTGTGCTATGATTTCGGTAGAGCAGGCAGGACATACCAAGTTCTGGAAGGGAGTACTGCTCATGGAGGTACGGTACATCATCTGTTTCAACAGAAGCGGATCCAGGATTTTGGTCAGGAGGGACCCAACCCAGTTTTGACCCCAGGGGGCCTGAATCCTTTTTTGCTCATAATAGGGGTTTTCCCTTTTAAATTGCCTGAACACTGCATGATTTTGAAAAAAATCTTGGAGGCAAGTGGGGTCCTCGGCCCGAACAAGAATTTTGCATCTGATCACGACCCTTTTTCTGTGGTGTAGACATTGACCCCACAAAATCTAAATTTATATATTAGAAGCACCTTCTGGCTTCAGTTATCTTCCCTGGGAGGGGAGGGGTCATGTTCTCCAAAGCAATTTATCTTCAGTAATCCATCTTTAATAGTGTTTCTTTCCATATAGAACTTGAACCAATGTCAGGAAATGTATTCTAATATTTTAAATGGGGTAAACATTGCAGAGGATACAAGTTCTCCAAAGCAAGATCTTAAACCCAAGTTCTCCAAATTCTCCAAAGAGGTGACTGTACAGGCAGTAACAGTTGAAAAGTCACTTCAAACCACAAACATACGCCGGCCAACCTGCCGTATCAAACCACAAAAGTGTGACTCCCTTACGGGACATCCCGCAATTATTTGTTTCAGACCTAAAGATCTCGATGTTTGTTGGCGGACGTGGAGGCAGAGGTAAGAGGCATGTTGGCAAGTTATTCATCGTCTTCGGCGGAACCAAGGTAACAATTGGTAAGATTTGTTGCCCTGTTTTTTTCTGGCTCTTCTACTCTTGTTGGCCAGAACTAAAGCCTTTTGTGAAGCATGTTGTTTCCTTGAATGCAGTGAACAGGAAGATTTCGTCTGGCAAAAACACTCTCACATGGGGAAGGCGTAAAAAACCTACACCCTTCGACGTAGGTAATCCCCAGCTGACTGTGTTCACCCAAGGCAAGGCCGTCTTTGTGGTAGCTGGGGATGTGGCAGCTTTTACTGTTGGTGTGGATTCAAAAAAGAACAATCTTCAGATTTATGACATAGCGATTGAGCAGTATTTCCTGAGCAGAGCTGGTGGATTTATTGGTGAGTAACCAACATTTTGCACAGCAAGTGGAAAATCAAGATTTTCCCCAATGCACCATCAGTTAAGTTGTTTTTCCAAGCCAGAACTCAAAGTTAAGCAAAGTAATGTTCCTTGTTGTAGGCTACATGAACAGGCATGCAAAGCTGCACATTGATGGAGGAATATACAAATTTGCTGAAGTGAAGATGCAAGATGGTTCCATCAAGTATTTCCCAGTGGCCTACAACACAGAGGGAACACAGCCTTGCTGGAAAATACAGGATCCTTACTTTGGAGATCTCTTGAATTTCAGAAAGTGATACAATATGTTTGTTCACAGAAATGGATCAGTCTTTTGCAAGGCTGCTTACAGACCACAAGGCTCACCAAAAGTTGCAAATAACACACTGGGATGTTGTTTTGTTCATGTGTGGGCAATTGGTATACACATGTTTTTGAGAAACTCTTATGGTTGTGCTGGCAAAAGGTGGCTAGGTAGGGCTTCATAAGAAATTGAAACCCTGATGGCCCTGGCTGGGCACCTCTAGGGACTGCAAAAAACCCAGAAAATGGCAACTTAGATTAGACATTGAAAAGGAATCAAAATTGAAATATGACCCAGAAGTGAACCAAACCAATGTGTTCACTGTTTTTTTCTCATCCTGTCCTCATGAGGGAAGATGTCTGGTTTATGAAAAGAATTGTCAATTGTCACCAGATTGTGTTGGGTGTTCTCAGGGTACCTTTCATCACCATATCATTTCCTACAATCTGCAATGTTCACCAACTTAGGTTCATCCACATGTCCAGCCTATTTGACTCTATGTTCATGCATTTTTTGTTGGCACCAAAGGACACAGTGGAACAAAAATGAGGGTACCTGGCACATGTAAGTTAGGAACAGGAACAAAAAATAGAAAAACAGATGTGAAAAGCAAAAAAAAGAAAAAAAAAATTACTTTTTGTGGCAAAGGTTAAAGGTTTCTTTATTATTTGTGTTTTCATATAATTATTTCAGTGCTCACTTCTGAGTGTTGATTCAATCTAAACCAAAAAATTGGTGGTTTCATACACTGAGAGTCACACACACACATGCAGACACACAAACACACACATACATTGACACACACCACACACACACACACACACACTTAGCCTGCCCCTTGACATAAACATCTGCAAATCTGGTTGTTGACCAGGAAAATGATAAATTTCAAAAAGGCTGGTTCTGCACATGTATGTGTCTCTTCCTGTGCCATTGAGAGGGATGATACAAACAAAAGGCTGTTTTGCAGGTGGGGCAAAAATGCTTCATTGCTGCATAGCATACACGCTATGAGGCACAGTACTCCTGCAGCTGCACTTGTGTCTGAAACATGTTTGGGACATAATGCACATGGGACTTAAGCACAACAAGTTAACTGGAACAGCTGTGCTTAAGTCCTGCAGTTAACTTGCTGGCCTTAAGTCCTGTGTGGCACACTATGCGGCATCCATACTGTGTGGGTTTCTCATTTCCATTTTCCAATGAAACCCATTTCCATCTGATGGTACAAGTCTTACATTCGAATTATACAGGTAGGTCCTAGTTAATGAACAGGGATAAATCAAAATCACCAGAAATTGGAAGTCTTCAAGAAAGCAAAATTGCATTCTTCATACATGTTTACCTGCAGGCTCAATTCAAAATTTGCCAAAATGCAACTTTTTTGTGCTTGTTTTTTATTTGTTGGGATTAATGGGGACCATACCTATGTTTAGTGACTGCACAATAAAACGAAGCCAGGGCTCAGAGAAGAACGACAGCATTGTCATGCAAATCAGGGTGTTCTTGCTTCGTTGCCTTTGAAAATGGCGCGAAGTAGTATTGGGGCCCACCGTGATTCAGAATTATGCTTTGCCTCCCCCATGGATGCCACCCCCTGCCAGCGATCAACCAAGTAAGGACCAAAGTCAAACACCCCCCAGGGATGTGCCACACCCCCCCCCTGGAAAGTGCCACTCCCCACTGTTATGCCACCCCTACTGGAAAGTGCCACCCCCCAACTGACATGCCACCCCCCTGCTCATTGTGGTGTATGGTGATGGCTGGCGGCAGGGAAGTACCTTGGCCTTTTGGGCCAAATCTCTAGTTTGCATTTGTTGAGAAAAGGTCTTTTTGTGCTTAAGTTAAGAGGCTTTGCGTTGGACAAAATTCAACTACAACTAATGAACCAGGAACAAAAAATAAAAACACAGACATATGTAGACAACAGCTGTGAAAGGCCTTCAGGTTGTTGTTGTTGTGTCAAAGGTTGCCTGTTTATCTTTCATCAAATTTCATCTCTTTTCAAATGATTATTTTGAATGTTGGCAACATTTCTTTGTGTGTGTTTTTTTTTTTTTTGCTGAATTGCTCAAACTTTATCAAACATCAGATGTTTTCTTTGTTGTCACCAGAGATACTTGTTTTCGGCAAAAGTCATGGGAGAAATGTCCCTTTAACAAAACCACTTGTTCACCACAAGAGAAGGTAGAATGAATGAGGCCTGAGGCCTTATGCCAAAAAAGGCAGTGATGCTTTCATCCCAAATACAGCTTGATTCAGATTTTTTTTCAGCTGATTCTTTCCTTCTGTATTTTTTGAATTGCGCATGCCTTTTCCACTGTGTAATTGACAGAAAAAAAGTTCTTGGAGTTGTGTTCAATGCCAGAGAAAAGGCCATACAACCAATTTAGTGGAGGCCAATGTACACACTGTTGGTTCTCGGCATATCTGCAGCAATCACATGCATTGTTAGAATGCCCCGCAATACTGAAAAATAGGGGCATTCAAAAATAGAAATAGAAAATAATAGCATGTCAACCAGTTATTCACTTTGTAGGTGACTACAAAAATGGTAAAACTTGTCAACAATGTGTGTCTTTGATGGAAAAAATTTGAATTTCTTTTTTTTTCATTTCCCTATTTTCTGGTATTGCCCAATGCCCTTGGTGCTGATGTGGGTTTATGGTGTTCACCATTGGAAACCCAAGCAGAAGTCACCAATCTTCTCCCAAAGAAAGTTCCAATCCTTCTTTTGCTTTATTGCAGAGCTGAATTTCCCCCCCCCCTGATGGTCAAAAGGTTGTTGGGAATACAAAAACAGAAGCCCTTGCAATGCCCCCAAAATATCCATTTATTTGTCCCCTTTGTTTTTGAAAAGCAAAGTTCAAATCAATGATCAAATTGAAGAAAAAAATACATTGAAATAATTACTGCATCCCAATTTCTGGAATCCCAATTTCTGGCACAATTTTCTGCATCACAATTTTCTGCCTTAACATAAAGTTAAGGAGATATCCAAATCGAGCATCCTGTATCTTCCAGCAAGGGTGTGTTCCCTCTGTGTTGTAGGCCACTGGGAAATACTTGACATGGCCATTTTGCATCTTCACTTCAGCAAATGTGCGTCTTCCATCAACATGTAGCTTAGCATGTCTGTTCATATAGCCTGAAACAGGATACATTGGCCAAGAATCAGTTTTTCACAAGTTGATTGCTTGAAATTTTAAAGGTTTTCAAATTTTGCAGGTTTTTTGGCATTGTGGAAAAATGTGTTGGTGTTTTATTCCAATTGTTTTGGGTTTGAATTAAATAACGTGGATGATTATTTCTTTTGTTCTTCCTTCAGATTATTCCCCAGGAACTTGGCATGCAATGATAACCACACATGCATTGAGAGGTGCTGATGGCCAAACAATAGGGATAATCATCCATGGTATTTAAGTACAATAAACACATTGGTCAAAAAGATTCTTTGCTTTAATAATTATTATCCTTGCTTTTCTGGATGATTATCTGCAAAGAATCTTCATAACCTCAGTGTTTATTTAGCATATAAAGTAGCTAGATTTGTGTGGGGCACTGAATTTATGCATGAAAGAATCCTGTGTTGGGCCCTAAATCCCACAAAATTTTTCACTCACCAAACAGTCCACCAGCTGAATCAAGTGAGTCCTCAGTCAGGGCAATGTCATAAATTTCAAGGTAATTTTCCCCATCCAGGCCAATGGAAAAGAATGCCTCTTCCCCTACCATCACAAACACAGCTGGGCCTTTGGTGAGGATAGTGATCTTGTTGTTGTCTACATCAAGCTTTTTGGCCATCTGGTGGTTTCCCCACTTGAGAGTCCTATCAGTGCCAGTCCTTTCATGCACTCTGACCTGTCTTGGTTCTGCAGTGAAACAAGGTGCTTGATGAGGGAACAGAACAGAAAAAAGAAACATCAAGGCATTGAGGCAAAGTGAAGTTACCAAATGACAGAAACAACTTCTATGTTTAAACAGATCCAGTGTGTAAATGCACCAGTGTGACTTTGAGTCAGATCTGCTGGACATTTTTTTGCATTGGGAAATGCAGATAAATTTAATCAACAAAGCATTTCTCACCAACAACAACCCTGGTGTTTTCAAAGATGATGGTAACCTGGTCAATGTGTCTGTTGCCTTTGCCTCTGAATCTGTTCACACCCACCATGATTTCCAAGTCTGGAAAAAGACAGAGACCATTTGTGTTGTTTCAAAAGGTTAAAGCTTTCACAATTTTGCTAACCATTTGCTTACACAGTCACTTCTGTTGAAGGGTTACTTTTTGGTGTGTGCAACATTTGTTGGGTGATAGATTTACATTGTCCCCTGAATTTGGCATATTTTTTACTTGGGCTCAGGCCACAGGGAAAAATCTGAAAGGTATGTGAAAGGAAGGTGTTTTCAATCTAAACAATAAAGAGACTCTGACATGAGATGAATATTCTTGAAACCAGTCAGGATGTGAATTGGATGTGTGGTGGCCAAGTCCAATCATGCAACAATTCTGATCAAGTGTTTCAGGATTGCTGTGGTAGAAAATTTGAGGAATCCTGCATTGAAAAGGAAAATGTTTCTTTTTCAGAGTTTGCAAAGAACAACAACATTTGAAAGATGCATTTTTACTTTGAAAGAAACAAAACCTGTACCAGCAGTCTTATCCTCCAGAATTAAATATTTTCTTCCTGCTTTGCCAAAGTCATAGCAGAGATGTCCACCATCCACTGACTGCAGCACATGTGGGTCACCTAAATTTTTGGACAAAAACACAGATGAAGCCCATCTTTCTCTTTTCCCCAACCACGATGATGACAGTGTGACTCAAACAGGCCGCTTGACTTGGCTTGGCTTGCTGAAGCATTGCAGCCTAAAAAATCACTCACCAATTTTTGTGGAGTCACAGATCTGCTGCTTGTGGTCACAGAGGTGCTCCCAGTTGTCAGCCATAGTTCTGAGAC
>JAAUYG010037141.1_pt1 | contig 12184 bp, 14 predicted proteins | sample 7278091 | NCBI WGS metagenome assembly JAAUYG01 (sample SAMN14350201, study PRJNA611818) | marine sediment metagenome | isolation source: surface marine sediment (0.6m) | place: French Polynesia: Moorea | collected 2018-08
TCATAACACCCCCCCCCCCCCCCCCCCCAAAGTAATCTGTAAGACACCTTTATTCTGAATCCCACCATAACCAGAAATGCTATTGTGACTACGTTTACATTACGACTGTGACGGTCTCTCTTGGGCTTAAACTACCATGATGCTAACATAAACAATAATATACAAAATCTGATAACCATCGTTACTATAATATTACACTCACGACAGGTCTGACTTGTCCACATGGCGTGCTTACCTGTAGGGCAACTGAGATGTGGCTGCTTTTTCACCCACTCTCTGAATGCTTTCACCTGGGACATCCGTTCTTTGGGATCCTCATTGATTTCCAGTTTGGCCTTCTCCAGAGTGCGTTCATCCAGAGTGCACACGTAATCATCGCCCTCAGACATGGTAAGACGTAATGTGGGTTAGGTAAATGGAAAACACCTCTGCTTATTGGAAGTCACATAAAACTGGTATGGTCCAGAGTAAAGTTAACACTAGCATACACCAAGTGGCGTATATTGTTGCACAGGTGAACTTTGAATGCGCCCCAATGCCACACGCTCCGTTTGATGCAGTCAAATGGCCATATGTAGCCTGTGGGCCGTATCATTACGGTTCAGGTGACAATACATCGCCTCACGCATCGCCTCGCGCATAGCACGCATCGCTGGGTGGTTTGAAAGTGACCGACCAGAAACAAATTCTAAGAAATCGTTCAACTGGATCGTGTAGGGCCTAAATTTCACTGCGTCATGTCCCGAGCAAAGGTGACGAACGGCTATTAAGAGTTTTTTTTTTCTTTGCTGGCTTTAAATTTGTAATTGGAAGCAATTGCTAGCTTCTAAACCTGAAAGGGAAAACACAAGACTGGACATGAACAGCCAATGCAGGTTGCAGCCCGAGTGCTGCATCGTATAGGGTTAAGCAAGGTTGCTTGTTCAGTATAAAGAAGTGATTACGAATATTCAATTGTCGTTGTCTCATATTTGCTGTATAAAGTGAAACATATATTCTTAATATATAATGCTCATTTTTAAGCTGTTTGCAGAACGGTTGCTAACGGTTTGCAGAAATTGTTTACGGAAAAATTTATACTAGAGTTATTGCCGAGTACTGGACATGTTTTTTTATATGCAAATGCAGGCATCGCTCTCATGACTGAAATCATTTTTTTTTTTTTTTTCATTCTTAAAATCATTTTCGGGCAGATTTCGCTGACAAACTGGCCTCTGCGCCGGGAAGTCACTTTGATCTGTGTCACCAAAGCTATTGTCGTGGCAAACGTGTCGGTATCTATAAAGCTAAGTTCTCTAGCAAACAGTCAACCGAATTAAAGGTAGCTCTTCACGATACCCCCATGATGTTTGATATTTGTTTCTTTTTGGATTTTTTTAATCGTTAGATTTTTAATTTTAACGATTTGCACAGTGTCTTTAATACAGCTAAGGTTGTATATAAAGATGACCCTAGAGAATAACTAAATGTGGTCCTTATGCACAGGCGGTCTTTATGTGCAGGTTCGATACTATGGAAAGTATTACCATGGAGACTTGTTAAATGTGGTGTTTATAAGCAGTTGGTCTTTATATACAGGTGGTCTTTACAGCATTACTGTATTAACAATATGGACGTGAAACCTTCAAGACGCTTCTCTTCCCACAGTTCTGAAACCAGTGCAATTACACTTTGGTGTGATATTCTCTATGGATACCTTAAATGACTTGTTATAATAATGATATTTTGAAATTAGTAACAAATAATTGAAAGTTTTAACAAAAAATCTAACTCAGGGACAAATGAGGAGATACCTTTCAAAATGCTACTTCTCTAGCCCATACAAAAGCTACCCTTTTGAATGCTACAAATTAAACGTTTAAGATTGACATTTAACAATATGGCCAACCAGAAAACGAAAACTCTCCAAATACAATGGAAACGGTAAAAACGTTCGAATACTCGGGTCTCTGAAGGGTGAGTGCAAGCAAGGACCAAATACTGATACAAGATCACTCATACTGCAAACCTTCATATCTTTGTTATTAACATTCTGTATTGCAAGCCAGAGAACGAGTCTTTATGAAGCTGCCTAGCATAACGTTCCAATTCAATTGGAACAAACAAATGCAATAGATCCCGCCCAGCAAAAGCTACCTATCAAGCTTTGTGTTTTTTAATTTAAACTTTAAATTATTTCACAATGTTTGTATACACCAACCGGAAATCACCTTTTACATTAAACACCATACATCGTACTTGTAATACGCTCCGCTAAAACGATGTGAGTCAAGGTCATGTGAGTCAAGGTCGATATTCTTAGTAATAGCAGCTGAAACACAAAAGACTATTCTTCGAGCATGGTAAGACCTCAGTCAAGTAATCACATCCAAAAATATAGGTTCTAGTTCCCAAGTATAATGGTGTCGACAAAGGTTTCTTTGGAACTGATATCATGCAGAATTATAAAACGAAGTTCGGAACTAAAGCAAAGGAGATGAGTCACATATACCATCAACGCAATTATCGGGATGACCAAGTTGTGACAAGAAATAAAAGAATACATTCAATCTTTCGCGACTATGTCCACACAAAGGGCAGTTTTCATACTAGTTTTATATGAAATTACTTTTCGTCTTGAAAGAGTTAAGGCCGCAGAGACCCATGCGCTTTCGAGCTAGCAGATTGTTACCCCACCCAGATAAAGGATCATATAAACGGCTACGCTTATTTTCAATAACTTTTAAACTGACATTAATGCGGAAACTATGATCTAAGACCTACCAGTCAGAGAGAACATTCCACAAAAAACGAGTTCTTGATATATATGTGGTTAGTGGTGAAAGGTACAATCAACTCGTCACGGTTTACAATATCAAAGCTTGGACGCTCTTTGGCACGACGCTATAACATTTTGACTAAGTATTCGGGTACAAGACAGTTAACAATTTTAAAATATTGACATAAACCAAATTAATTCATTCCGGACGTAATTATAAGGAGTTGGAGGCCTGCCTCCTGCAGTATTTGTATTGTGAAATCTGTGGCGATATTCAAATTCTAAATAATATCAAATATCAATTTAATAATAGAAATATAATAGAAATATCAAATTCTATCTAACAATTGCTCTTCGCCGGGGCAAGTGTGAACAAAAGATATGCATCGTGCGCTCTAGCACAGGTTTAATATATCTTTAATTTGTAAAGTAATTACTTTGTCTTTGTGGGGAAAGAAGCCACTGATTTTCTTTAGTAGATTTACAGGGATGGAAGCAAGACTGATAAGAGCATCTGTATGTTTATCCGATGTTAGAATTCATTTTACCAGTATGAGTCATGTTCAACACTCTGAACAAGGTCATGTTTCGTATACAATTGCACATTCTGGGGACGAAAAGTAGGGTTGTTGATAATCAGATATATGATACCATGTGTTACATGATCCTCCATTGCTCCGATCATTTACCTGTCCAATACAAATCTCTGCTAACTGCAGAAATATACTGCGATAGCGAAGCTTGCGTAGATATCACTTTATGCTGTATCGAAAGCCATCACTTATTTATAGTTGTGGACAAAACACACACACAGAGAGAGAGAGAGAAAGAGAGAGAGAGAGAGAGAGAGAGAGGGAGAGGGAGAGAGAGAGAGAGAGAGAGAGAGAGAAAGAAAACAAAAAGGCTGCTTGAAGGCCTTTCCACTCAACTTGGTTGTTTTCCCATGATTTTAATTAGAACATGACTTGTTCAGTGAAACGTCCACATCGAGGTTTGGCCCTGTCGTTTTGCAATATTGTTAGCTAGTTTTACCTCAGGGCTGATTTTGACGAAGAGGTTGTAATTTTGTGATAATCATAATACTTGGCTATACGTTTAACATTTCTAATTATTGAAAGCTTATTCTGCACAGGATTTGCTGAAACTGTTTTATTATGATGTCTTGGGTGTCTGTGTATCGTTCTGTTTGTACTGTCGGCGTTTTTTATTATTTACTTCTAAGGGAAGCTTTAAAGTTATTGAATTCCTCTTTTCTCGATCATAAATCAATGCAGTTTATAAATAATGATACAACTTATTATGAAATTACCTTTGCGAATACAATTGAATGACTGAATGCAATCCCGTGTGTACTGTAAGTAGCTTATTCAGCATTTAGTAACAAACGCAAGAGAAACTAAAACATTCTGCTGATGTTCAACCCTTCACGAAGGCGCATTACAGAAGTAAATCTAACTGTTCATTGTTCTGCTTGATCTTTTGCCAACTGAAACCAAGATAGGTTTATGGCGGCTAATGACATGTAGCTCAAGTGACGTATCTTCAAAGCGGCGTATTTTTTTTTAAAATTTGGCGGATCGAAAAAGAATAACCCCCACCTCCCACCCCCCGATTACCAAACTTCCAATAAAATGTGGTTGAAATTTGGCACAAAGTGCACCGAATGAACCTTAACTGAACTCAAAGAATCAGACATGAGAACTATATACGCGTGCAGTTCCTAGGACACAGAGTCCCAAATTCTCATTCACTTGCTCTATTGCAAGTCAATTTGAAGATATTGGACATTGAAGTTTTTCCATTGACCCCCATGCTAAACATTTCAAAGAGCCAGGAAATTTTAAAACTTGGACGATTGCCAATAATAATAATAGACGCCTTATTCTCACATGGTAAGCAATGCCCTCATTAAGGTTGGCAGAGATTTATGAAAACTGGAAAGAGTAGTATTTTTAAAGTTCCAGCCCCATATGGTACTGTGTTAAAACAAATTCAGAGTGTCGTATAATGTTTAACATTTGTCCAATAAAGTAATACCATATATTCCAAATGACTAACATTTTTATTATAAAGTTTTCTTAGAATGGTATGGAAACTGGGAAAAGTGCATTTTATGACCTCAGCAAATTTGACGTGAAAAGTATTAAACATGGGAGTTAATTGGAAACATTAAATCGTAGAGCGAAAGAGATTATTTGGCCATTTTTGCTCAAATAGGACCCCACGCTAACGAATGCGAAGGGAACGAAAGGTCCATGGACTTTGACTATCTGCTTGACGACAACAGTGGATATACGAATTGAAACATTAACATTGGGAATTTTTGAAAGTGCATTTTATGACCTGAACCTGGCCTCAGCAAATTTTGCATGAAAAGTATTATTATACACATCCACTTAATAACACAACGAACCCTAACTTTAGTCTGTTTCGCTCTACGATTTAATGTTTCCAATTAACTCCCATGTTTCACTTTAAAAGTTTCACTTTAAAAGTGTCATGTAGGTTTTAAAAATTTGGCAGATAGCCAAGAAATGAAATAGACAGTGTTCCACAAGTGCAATCATATTTGAAATCAAGGTTGGCTGAAATCACAGGAAAACTGTCAGAGAAGCGTTTTAAAATTTCGGGACCTATGTGATTGTGTCAAGAAAAAAAGGGGAAGTCTACTAAACCTTTTAATAAGTGTCAGATCGCCAAACATTAATAGCCGGTATTCTCACATTGATATCGGTGTTCACACAAAGGTTTGCTGAATCAGAACAAAACTGGGGGAGGAGTAACGTTTTGAAAATCTTAATATAAAAACAAATTGCAAAGTGCAGTGAATGAACTCAAACTGACTTCAACCAATCTTGACATGAAACGCTCTCCACATATGACAATAAGACTATGAATTCCAAATGTTCACCCCCTTCACTCGAGGAGTCGGCGTTCTTAGACTATTTCACACCAGAGGATGTCCCATTACCTCCCCTGCTGATTTTTAAAGTGCCACAAAATTTTAATTCCCACAAACTTTTAATAATCGTTAGATCACTACGAAATTTCACAGCCAGTATTACCTCATCATCGGGGTATTTATCGTGAAGTTTTGTTGAGATTGTGAGAGGGGGTAGCATTTTGACATTTTCACACCCATAGAGACTCATGTTCACAAAAAGGAAACAAAAAAGCATTAACGTTAAAAAAAACAAGAAATTCGATAAACTATAAGGTCCCAGGGAATTGGCATCTGAGTCTGGGCTCGTGGGACTCTTACACACAACGAGAAGACACCGAAGCAGTGCGTTGGGTGTCGGAGGAAGGAAGGCCCACTTTATTGTCAGAAACATGCAGTTTTATACATGAGGCTCCAGAATAATACCTGACGTCAGAAAAGCATCAAAACAAGACCTGTGTCTTTACAAAAAAACCAAAATGGCCTGGCGATATGGTGGTGGCCATAACTTGCTTGCCAGTTACCGATAAAGGGCGTTTACGGAGGGCGGACGACGGACCATGCGACCCCCGAGGCAAGCTCTGCTGACAAAGTTAAGCAGAGCTAAATATTGGTAAAACATTTGACGGACAGGCGGACGAGGGACGGGTGACCTGTGCCACACTAACAACGCTGCTAGTGATCTCCGGTGCTTTGAGTGACCTTGACTTTCCCAATAGGTTCTGTCCCTTGGGATAAAGTGACAAATAGGTTTACGGCTTCAGTCCACCATGTTTCCATTAGCGTTAATTCCTCAAGTCGCCACACACCCTGTTTGTTACACACAGTGTTGCCGTTGTTGCATACTTTTAACGTACACAATACAGTGAAACCTGCCTTTATGACCATCTGAGGAACAGGGACAGCCTGGGAATTAAGGTCAGTTATTTCAGTCCCTGGTGATATTCAGTGCATGGGGATGAACCTGAGATGTAAGACCACCTCACGGTCCAGGACATTTTTCGCAGTCCCTTGGGTGTCCCTAATTCCCAGGTTTCACTTTACTCGCAATCTTCAGTCAATTCACAGGTGCTGAATATCGTATATATATATATATATATATCTAAATGCCATACAGCGAACGTAATCTGTATTCACAGATAAAAAACAAACAAACAAAAACAAAACAAGCGAACAGGCATATAGCACTATAGTACATATCAACAGCCAAAAGACAACTTTTGAACTTAACTGCCGAACACCCGTAAATAATCTACGTAACTAATATTTAAAATTAACAGGAAGTCATTAAAAGGTCAAGGGTCATGCTCGGGGATCGGAAGATCTTTTGTCACTCCACGTGAAGCTTCCTGAACGATTCGCTCGGGATGTCATCCGGCTTTTTTGCCGTGTCATTTCCCCACTTGGGGTCGCTTTCGTAGAGGATCCGGTCCCGTATCTCCGGTCTCGCGACCTCGTTCAACATGTTGTCTGAAAGAAATGACGTAATTGATTTATACCAAATAATAATTAATACTCATACAAACGTTAAGTCATCAATGACAATCATTGTAATTAACGGTTTAGGTGATATCAGTGTTGAAAGATTGGCCAAACACGACAGTTACTTTAGTTGAGTAATACCCATAAACTAATATAGCAGTCCTGCAGAAAATAAACAGCATACTGCTGTACAGGTCTGTAAATGAATGTACATGCGTACATGCAATTATCTCGGGTTTATCGAGTATTTACAGCATAACAGTATGGTAATATACAGTGAAACCTACATATAAAGACCAGGCAAGTGACCACAAACTGTGGTCCTGGTACAGAGGTGGTCTTTATATACAATTTCTACAGAAAAGGGAAGGGTACCCCTGGGGACCTGTGAAATGTGGTATTCACAGGCAGGTTGTCTTTGTATGCAGGCGGTCTTTATAGAATATTTCACTGTATATATGTAGTACAATGGAACCCATCTTTAAGAGCACCCTGAATATAAGACCATCCCAGTATCCAATATTAAGACCAATTTTTGGACTAACACAAGTAACTAATTTGCTTTCAATCATAGTTAGCCTTTCGGGGTTGTACACTGCATTCAATTTTCCACTGTTATAGCAGTGCCGAAGGTAGAATTTCAAAGTCTAGCGTTACTTACCCACAATATCCTTTACAGAACCAGCATTGGGACCTTCATAGTCATCAGGTAGGTACTCTGCCGGCAGGCATTCCATGGGAACCAATTTATACACGCTCTCCATGGTCAGATGGACATGGCTCTACGATAATACAGATTTAGCACATGTATGTTTTAGTAAAACGAATACAAGTCCTTCACATGTCGAGTATCATCCACTTTGAACTGGACGTACTACATGTAGGTGCAGAGCAACACAACATGGACCACTAAATACCCCACGCTCTAAGAATGGTCCTGTCAACTCATCACCATACCGTTATGACGTTCTGTGCAAGCATCGATACGTTATGACGGCGGCTTTCCGGAATCACTCCATTTATAATGCATGCCCCTGCATTCAACTTACCCTTTCTTGAAACTTCTTTGACAAGAGGGGTTTGAACATCTCGAAGATCGCTTCGAACACAGGCCCAATGTTGTAGTAGTGAAATCCCTTCATACGACCAAAGGACGAGGTCTAAATAGAAAACAAAACATGCTCAACCTCCAACATTCGTTTACGTCACTTTGCATTGTAAATACATACACCGGCAACCATTGCATGTACATGTATTAGTATCCAGTATTAAGCTGACCTGACCCAATTTGACCATACAGTGTTCTCGCGCCGTACATATCAAACTTCCCTTATTAAACACATTGTGGAAATGAACATTAACTTCATCGGCCCTTGGAATAACTACGTCTAGATAGACATGTACACAGACGTAACGCCCGGATATTTGTATAAATGTCCAGCTGCAGCAAGGGAATTGGTTAATGTAGAATGCTTGCTGTACTTTTATTTGGACCCAAGAAAATGTTAACAGTAAATAATACCTAATATTGTTGCTAGTTTACACCTGTTTTTGGCACTGTATGACCCTTTTGGTGTTGATGTGCCGTTATAAACTTTGATATCACTCACTCACTCACTCACTCACTAATATGTTTGGTAAAGACAAAGATATTGCGTCCCTATTGATATCCCTATGACTTAGTGCTGGGCCGTGTCTGTGCACACCTCTACCCTGCAGAGCCCTTACAAGAATTTCTTTTGTGGTTAAATGTGACCTTTTAACAGACAATGCCTGCCGTGGCAACTAAAGAACAATAAATTCAGTTTTTATTGCTAGACATTACAGATATACAGTGAACCCTGTCTATAAGACCACCTGAGAAATAGGGACAACCTGGGAATTAAGGACAGATACTGCAGTTCCTAGGCCTATTCAATACATAGACATAGACCTGAGAAATAAGACCACCTCAGAATTCAGGACAGTTTTTAGAGTCCCTTGGGTGTCCCTAATTCCCAGGTTCCACTGTACATATACATGTTCTCTCTACAGCTCTCTGTGTTTCAAACTTCCTTTCCAGTCCTTTTTCTTCTGGACTTGCCACAATACGTTGCCGTATTGCCCTAAAATAGAAGCAAAAACACAATATAACATGTGTTTATATTGTTCACCATTCTGCCTACCTGCCAAACTTTCATGGTTTTCTTCATATGGTCCATTCCCCACCACAGCTGGTGCTTCATCGTACACTGGCCGAAATCTACCAACCACAGGACACCGTTCACGGCGGTGGCCTCGTCCATGATGATATAGCGCATCAGGCCGAGCATGCCGAGGATAACCTTTTCCGGACTGTAGAGCTTCCGGTCGGGTTTAAACGCGCCTGAATCACGGAGGTGAGAAGTTTTGTTGAGGTTCATTGAAGAAGAAGAAGAAGAAGAACAAGAACAAGAAGAACAAGAACAAGAAGAGGAAAAAGAAGAAGTAGACAACAAGAAAAGAAACAAGAAAATGAGGACGAAGAGGGGGGAAAGTAGAAAAGAGGAACGCGAAAAACAAGAAAAACAACAAAAAAGATGATGACGAGGGGAAAAAGAAGAAAAAGAAGAAGAAGAAGAAGAAGAAGAAGAACAACAACAACAACAACAACTACAACAAGAAAGTAAACGAAATGGATGAGTGTGATTTTAGTATCATTTACGCACAAGGTTGTTTAAGTTGTGTCAAGCATTAAGTGGACTTAACGATAAAATTAAGAGCAGTAAAGGTGAAATGTGACATGAGTTCACGAACGCAGGAATCGTCAAACAGCAGTAAATCTGATTGTTACACACGCAGAGTACATCCCACCTTCGTTGGTTATGATCAGTTTTCGTCCTTCCGTGTCTCTCTTCGGCAGCAACATGAAATACCTAGAAAACATTATAAAGACTATAATAATGTAATTACTAGTACCCTGTCTCGCGGCCGAATGGTTAGAGCGCCGCACGAAGTGACATTATATGCCCCCGTGAAGCGGGTTCGAAACCCGTCACGGGCTGATGCCCATGGAATCCCTTTAGGTTATGTCGAAATGATACGTGTATGATATACGTGTATGCCATATTGTACTTCGAGTACGAATAAAGATATATGTGTTACTACTGTCATATTGCGTCTTTTATGACACATGACTTCTGTCTGTCGTAATTTCTCCGAATTACTCTAAAAGCTCACGGTTGACTTTGAAGAGAATTACATGTGCACTGAAATCTACTGGGGCTGGAATGTGCTACAGCAATCGAGCATTACATTATACGCCACTAAAACATCAACGAAATCAGAATTTTAATAATTCCAGCGATCCTATTATACATGTAGTACCGGCGGATTTTGTCAGTAACAGATTACGCAATGGAGGCTTACACAGATTCTAAAATACCAATTATGTTCTTACGTACCACAAACGAAAATAAATTATTTGCAATCTAATTTATTGCTAAACAATTTACGGAGATGAAGGTACTATGATAACAATACTTCCCGGTCCTGTACAAAATTACAATTTACACTTTGTTTTACACCACCCTACATGGTTACCAGATTCTTTCAAAATACACATGTATACCAAAGTTTAACCTCTCTCCGTGATAACAACAAAATCTACATGCCAATGACCTGCTCTCCTACCCAGTCTTCATGAACTTGACAAAGTCAGGATCCGTGAGGTCTATGTTGTCCAGATAGCTTGGATATTCAGTCTTGTTTTTCAAGTACTGCTCCAGGAGTTCCCGACTTCGCAGCTGACTGAACTTGCCATGTCGCAGGAACCTCAACAGGTACTTGGTGTCTGGGGTATAGAAATAGAACTATGGCATCAAGAGAAAAAGGCGTGAGGTACAGTATTATAGCTTATGACGTCAAAAATTATCGGGCGTAGATCGTTCAGCCCACACAAGACAGGTCCAAATTAACTCGCCACACCTACAACCGCATACACCTGCATGCACCACTGAATCCAACTTGCTCTCGGAGACATGACCATGAGTGGTTGAAACCCGACTTTAAATCTCTGATCCCCCGGTATATATGCATGCAATTTTGTATCAGAATCCAGAGAATTAACAGAGACGAATGTCCATGTGGCATATAGCAAGATTTTTATTGAAGTATTACTGGCATGGCCCCTACGTGTATGTTCTTCTCAAATACGCCAAATACACCAAGAATTTCTGGCCGGTCTTTAATCATGCCAGGTCAGACAAAAAGATTCACCATATGTCTGTCGAAGAAGCTACTGTATGCCGAGTCTATCACCTAACCTAACTTGAAATTTTCGGTTTTATGGAACCGAAAGTTTAAATACTGTAGCAAACTGGGATACCCTGGCCTGAAAATATTCCTTGAGTCAAACGAAGATTCCCATCCTTAATATACTTTCTACGTGACGATCATAATGACTGATGTTTGACTAGGTGACATCCATCAGACTACGACACCGCTGCAGTACTTAACAGTAATCCATCAAGTACATGTGATAAAACCCTGCTCACCTTCAGCAACTCGACTCAATTCATATTATTTAATGCTAAGAATGGCTTCTTTTCTTCAGTAAATAGACTCTTATAATATTATTTAATGCTACAGATAATTAAACGTACGTTGGGCCGGTGACATGTGCTAAGCGTGGTGACAGTCGAATATACATATATCATTCTAGGCAAACTCTCAACATGTGGGCAAATATGCATGCACTTTCAAGTGGATGACGCAACATATCGGTATCACTATTTTTGAAGCCTAAAACCAGTATTCCAAATTCACGCTCACACACACATGTGATTGTACTCGGGGTGGGGTATAGCAATGCAATTCATAAAGAATATTTACGTGCGAATAGTCGAGATAGCTGCAGCCCCCCCCCCGGGGGGGGGGGGGGGCCCTTGCAACAAAGTGGGTGAAGGGTAAACCGGTTGGGTGGCCCAATGGGTTGGGCGCCGGGCAGGGTTACATATGTAGTAGGGAAGGGCGTGGGGTGGGGA
>JAAUYG010148214.1_pt1 | contig 12183 bp, 4 predicted proteins | sample 7278091 | NCBI WGS metagenome assembly JAAUYG01 (sample SAMN14350201, study PRJNA611818) | marine sediment metagenome | isolation source: surface marine sediment (0.6m) | place: French Polynesia: Moorea | collected 2018-08
AAAGAAACGTTTGCACAGCGCAGCGCTAACAAAAGAAAGCCCGGGTTTTAAACAAGCACTGGTGTTCTGCAATGGAGAAAGGTGTGAACTTGGCGTCTGCGACATCGAGAGCTACCGGTAAATATGGATTTTTGTTTAGTACAAAACAAATGACTACTATATAATATATTTGTTAAGAAAAGCAGTTATGTCTTTTTCTTGGAAATATTGGAATGTACAAACCAGCCAAACAAACAGGTTTATAGCTGCTGAGAAATTATGGTTTGGCTAACATCTCAACACATGACGTCAGACAAGTATGTATATAAAAATTTATGACCGTGTCATATGTGAACCGGCGATGCACATGCCTGTGGGCGATATTTATGGCAGGTACATGTAATTTGCTCTCTGGGTCCATTGTTTTGTTTAATAATACCATGTGTTTAAGTGTGGTCGATTGAAACTGACAACTGGATACAAACTAGAAACATAAATCAACATGGTCTATGCAGCATGTATTTATACAAGGCTAAGTGTGTGGAAAAGACGGAGTTTTCTAAGCAAATTTCCTACAAAATGTTCCAATATTTACAGCTTGTTCATATATTTTAGCTGAAATATATGAAACTCATCCAGGGATGATGGTCGCTAAAGCTTCTAATAGTTGCTTTCTTTTTCTTTAAGGATTTGTCAAGATATTGGTGTACATATGGCAACCAAAGCATGATTATTGTAGTATTGTAGATTTGTAGAACATATACATGTATGGTATACATTTTGTTTACACAAAAAATATGCTATATGACATTGGACATAGCGCTGGAAATAAGGAAACCATGAAATCCAAGGATCAAAGAATATTTGACATTGAACATAACACCTTCAATCTCCATACACCCAGTGACAACAAACAAAAAGACAGGCAAAACAGATGGATGTCACATTAGATAAATCCAGTTTCTACTTTGACATTTTCATCTCTTGTGGCTCAGAGGGGTCTATCTCTATGAAGATTTCAAGTCTGGAAACGGACAAATCATCACGACAATCACTGTCCTTTCCATGCAGCTTGGGACTTACATTTTTTTAAAAGAAACTGGCCTCTGATTTGTCTTTGCTCAAGTTTGCTGTACTACTAATTTTTACTATCATATATGTGTGATGAGATATTAGCACATAATTGGCAAATTGTGTGGAAAAGCAAGCTGAGCTTTTAGGGCGAAACAGAATTTCACAATCCATCAGCTATGGTGGGTTCAGAAATATAATGAGTAGCTCGTACGTGTCAAAGTAGAAACAGGAGTCTGTTGAGTCAAGATGAAGCAAAATGAAAACTCCAAACCGTTAGCCAATATTAGCAGCACACTGAAACAGCAGCACATTCTGAGTTATATGTAGTATCATATAGATAGGACAGAATCACACACCCCAAACCGTGCAAACAACAAATTTGCCAACCAAATATTGGTGGTACTACATTTGTACTGTGTTGAATGCTCCACTGGCACAGACTATCACAAAACAGTTTACTTGGTAGGTATTTATTCACTTCAATTTGTGTCATTGCGTAAAAGGTCATGGAAACTGGCCGACTAGATATACATGTATGTAAACTACACCATTCATTTACCACAGTATCCAAGTAACAATTCTCCCTGTACCATTACATTTATTTACACTTGTAAAGCTACACGTAGATCAGTAAGTTCTAACACTCTGAAAATACGAAGCCTACTCAGTCCTGTAATAGGATAAGTTACCAATGGTTTGTTTAAAAGCCAGATCAACATTTCTAACTTTGGATTAGAAAACTGACTGGGTATAATACAAACAGAAAATGTGGATTGGGGAGATTGTGGAAATTTCAAATGCAATCCAAAGAACTGTGGTTAGTACAGACCCAGACTTCGCTGGAATGGGAAGATACTGGGTTCTTCTGAAAGATGACTTGGTTCTATTTATATCACAAAATACAGAGATGCATAAGACAGATACTGGAATTGCACCTGAAAATTCTTGGAAACGTGCAGATACTAGTACCCAGTACCTAAGAACTGCATATACGTGTGTAGTCCAAGGAAAAGAAGAGCCAGTACAGGTAATAAACATTGTGGTAGATCATCAGGCCACACACCAATCATTCCAACCCTCAGCCCTACTACTAGCAGGTATCAACCCCCAAGTTTTCTTTTTCCCTCTGTGCAGACAATTTTGATTCATGAGAAAATCTCTTTCTTAGTGGAATCTCCCTGGCAAATGCCAAGCTGAAACACCTAGAGTTCTATTTTTAGCCAACTCCATTAAGGCCTGCCAAGGCAGCCCACCACCCGCACCTTCCTCCTGGTACAAGAAAGCTCTCCCGGCATCAATATTTTGACCTCCGATTCCACGGGAGAGTCTCATTCTCTTTCTGGTCTGCGAGCTGAGCTACATGTCGAGCTAGTGCACTCCACAATGGCTATAGCTGCGGCATCATGCCTGGCCACTGGAATTGGACTCTAGGAAGGCAGTAATGGCTATTATATACCACTCAGACCCAGGGATTTGTGTCCCCCCCCCCCTTACCATTCCACATTCCAGACCCCTGGCTAAGACAACCCAGGCCTTGTCACCTAATCTCTGCCCCAAACTAATGGCTTGGTGACATGCGCATAGCAGAACTGAAGACAAACCCGGGTCCAGGACATCAGGCATTACCCTCACTAGGCTAGGCTCAGCTCCGCGTGCCCTTTTATCGTCTCCTAGGTTGGGTAGCGGAGATCTGGACGGATGGAGACACTTAAAATCTTTCCTGGCCTTGACAGGTCATTGTGCCTTTTTACAGCTTGCACATGCCATAAATGACTGACACCATGGGAATGATGGGATGGTAAGGTTTCAACCGGGGTAATTTAAATGAAAGTCAGAAACTAACTCTAGCAACAGGCTGTGGTCTTCTTGAGAACCAGCACATCTCCTCCTGCAGATTCTTTATAAAAGCATTACTTAACATCTTCAAAGTTATGATGCCAAACACATGTTAGGGTTATTAACCTGACATTTATCTCGGGGAAATTTCAGATGCATTACCCCGCTACTTCCCAATACGCCCCCCTCCCCTATCCCTCTCCTTCCCACAAAAAGGCGCATACATTCACATTCTCACAGTTCTCAGTCGAAATGGAATGGCTTGGTGCAAGAACAGGCATCAAAGATGGTGACCACATGCAGCAGCAGTTCCCATAGCCTAGTGTGCGGCCCGTAGCACACAGCCCGTGGGCAACATTGCAGGTGCTTTCCCATATACCACAGTAACTGTGCTTAAACAGCCGTCAGCCGGCAGGAATTGCCACAGGTGGAAACGAGAAGAACAAAACTCTTAAAATAAAATCGCACCCTCCAACCAAAATGCTGCAACATGGCTGTGCGTGAAAGCGAAACCAGACTATGAATCAAGAAAATATAACACTAATGGATAGATTGAAAAAAAAAAATTTCAGTGTGCAAATGGAGAAAAAAAAAGAATAGAAATACAAGGAAACTTCAGTTACTAGTAGAACTGAACATAACCAGGTAACACTTTGGTCATGTAATGATGTTTACTTTTATGAGAAGACAACTGGCAAGAAAGCTGACGCACAAGCTCAGACAGTGTCTCTACCACATATGCAATGGGGACATTGCCTGTAGTTTAAATATAGCTCATGCTAATTTTTTTTTTTGACATATACAAAATGTGGGTGACAGGCTTGGAGCATAGGGCAGGACTTCTAGTGACATCGCACTCAAAACTTGGAATGCACAACACACCGTGTACATCACCGCAGTGGGAGACAAGCAAGTCGGCACACAATAGAAATCATATAGCGTAAGTTTGTCTGCTTTTGAGGCCCCCTGGGGTGATTAAATTGGGACACCACCATGCATGGGTCCTGTAGAAAAGGGGGCGATATCAAAACAGAGGAGTGAGCATGGTTGTGAGTAAAGGTAAATAGAAAATGTAAAGAAAAGTAAAGAAATGATAGAATCATTCAGCCAGCCGGCACCTACAGAGATCAATCTACAATAATCTGAACATGCACATCTAGATCTATGTTATAAATGGTTAAAGAATCCGGTTCGTATACTAAACATCCTGAGTAGGCTACATTTATCGATTTTCAAATCAAAACCGTGTAATTGGAAGCCACACACCCGTGAACATGCACAGCATAAACTATGCTAGAGTAGTAGGTCCCCCCCCCCCATTAAAGCACAGAAAAAGAATTTAGACAGCAACAAAGGTCAACATTTGCTTTAGCATGTTTAGCGTCAGATGCTCTTCGCATGAAATTATTTTTGACAAATTAATCAGGATTCACAATTTCACAAGAACTTATAAATATGACTTCGAAAGAGTGAATCACAAGTCATATATGAATTCTGAAGAGACTTAGCTGTCACATTAATGAGCTGTAACTGTTGGTGACAGGTTGTAAAGGTTCCCCTATGAATAATGTTATCACAACCGAGAGACCAGATAGTGATTAATTATGTAAGAACTGATCATGAAAGGAAACGTTTGCTAGCTTAGGTAGTTCATTGTTTAAGAAAACCAAACTAGAAACCATATTTGTTGTTACATGCGTTCCAACCCATGAATTTTCAAGAGGTATGAGAATGTCAAAATTTAGTTGTGATAATATACAACCCAACTACTGGTAAGTTTGTACTGGTGTTGGACTGTTTGGTTGTGGTTTTTCAGGCAGAAATCTAGAACCCTACATTAGTAGAAAACAGTACTAGCCTAGTAGTTCATGCCACTGCGTCAAGCATCCCTGCCAGGACAAATCTCATTGGTCACGTTAGCTAGAATAATATGACAGAATAGATAAAGTTCCCGCCCCTCCCCCTATCTAGCCGGCGTTCCCCGGTGAGAGGAAAATATAAAGCAAGCAAGGAGCACCTCAGCTAACCTATTATCATAAACCTAGGCAACACACCACACCCAGCTGGGCCAGGAGGGGTGGCAGAACACCAGAATACACTGTACCTTGAGATACCCCTGGATATCAACCAGTAAATTCTCGGGCTTTAAATCCCGGTACATAACATCCAAATGATGTAAGTATTCCAGCACGAGCACAATTTGTGCCGCATAGAACCGGGAATGTGGCTCACTGTGAGAGAGGAAACAAAAACATAAAAAGAGAAGACACAATGATAAAACTGTATATGAATGATTTGCTGAACAGTCAAAGACACCATATATAAATATTTACACATATAGACACATCTATGACACAGCCGGGGCATGCACGGTCCATCACTAGTCCAGTAAACAGAGGTCCACCACACGCGAAAGAAGGCATTCCGTAAAGGACCAACGACAAGCCTAGTGAAGATTCGTTACGGGTCAATGACCTAGGGAAGGACACGACTTAAGAAAAAAAAGCCACAAACAAATTACTTACTTTGATATACCCTTGTGAATCTATTAGTAAATTCTCAGGTTTTAAATCTCTGTAAATCAGATCCAATGAATGGAGGTACTCAAAGGCCAAGACTATTTGGGCTGCATAAAACCTGGAGTGTGGCTCGCTGGGGCAGAGAAAAAGACATCAAATGTATTAGTAACAGTATCTATGAATGACTTACCCTGGTGTAATATAGTTAGGTGAACACTGCGAAAAACACCAAAAACATAAACAGTGAACAAGGTGTCATGATAAACATACAAAGACTACGTGTTATTATTAGGACATATAGTAACATTTAGCAGCAGACAAATGTCTGGTGCTAAACCTAGGCTAGCGTACGTAGCCAAGTACTTACTTTGAGATAGCCTGTATGGTCTATTAGAATATTTTCGGGCTTTAGATCTCTGTATATTAGATCTAAGTGATGCAGGTACTCAAAGGCCAACACTATCTGGCTACCATAGAACCTGGAGTGAGACTCGCTACACGGAACAAAAAAGAAAACCAGGTAAACCAAACGAAAAAGACTGCAAACACATTAAAACATGTCCTATAAAGCTTTGCAAATGTTATACGCTACATATGTTAAGGATTTATACAGTTTTCGCTATCTTACTCTAAGATAGATCATTGTCTATTAAAAGATTACAGCGCCATGAATAAATAAACTTCAAAACTGTAAGTATTCATAATGCGATGTAAGGACAAAGTGAAAATGTGTGTCTGAAATAAAACGAGATGTTAACAATCGAGTTTAAATTAACAAATGGTAAAAGGATAATATTAGTAGAGATTTTTGCAAGGGAAGCTTCCAGTCTATGGACCATGCACAGCTGTTTTCAAATGTACTGGACTGTTTGGAAATAAGTAAACAACATTGTAACACCTTTAGTAAATCGAAAATTGTGCAGTTACTTAGCATGTTTCTTATTCATTGAATGATCCTATAATGGCCATGCGCATTACTTTTTGTTCTACACATAAACATTATTGTGTCAAATCATTATGAAAACAAAATCTTTAATATTTTTTTTTGTTTCGTTCTAAATATAATTTACCAAATTATAGTCCGATACACCAAGTAACACTGAGCCAAACAGTCTAGATGCTGAATTAGTGCATGTACCATCCTAAGTCCTAACGTTTCAAGCCTTAAACATGTTAAACTGGTTTCAGAATTATATAGGTAAACAAAAATTTGGGTAAACGGTCAATTCGCTTCAGCTTTCATTTGCTAGGATCCTCTCACCAGTGCATATGCACCTAGCAGCACGGAAGGGAGAGGGGGTCTAATAATTTTTGAAGGGAAACTAAAAACAGAACAGCCAGATCACAATCACACATGTATGATTTTCAGTAGGTATGAGATACCCCGATACTGCCAAACAAATTGCAAATGTATAACAGGACTATATAAACTACAGACAAGACAATTATACAAAATATTACTTCAACAAAATTTTTTGATAAATACAGTATTTACTAACAGTATAAATAAACAGTAATACAAGGCAAAACAATACATGGTATGATAATATTAGCATGCAAGAAACGATTTTGGGCTGTGTATCATAGCAGTTCTTCAAATACACACCGAGGAAATTCACTTTGTATCAATGTATTACATCACTATCTTCATCAAACAATATTTCTCAAATTTCTATCAATATTACTTTTTTAATACAGCCTGCTCATACATCTTAGCATCTGGTCTCTGAGTATGCATATCCTTCAGGTACAAAGACTCGAGGTGACCAGACTGAGGCCTGAGCTGATCTATGGAGATTGCAATAGCTCCTATCGGAAAAGCATCATACCAGATATATATAGAGAGAGTTCTCTGAGTAAATGCAGTAGAGCTATTGGGACTTTAATATGCAGAGAGATCTGAGCAAGCCGGTACACATTCATTTGTACAACCTTGCACATATACACATATACGTAGCACTTACATTTATATTTGCGTTTTGCATGTATTAGCGGCTTGCCATAAATCTGACTGTAAGCAAAGTACCTGGGAACATCAGAAGTTGTCTTTTCATAGTTTATAGAAAGTTGTCCTTTACTCACGTATGATATGATGCAATGTATCATAAATGCAACTTACCTAAATCGTCCTATCCTCCGTAGATGTGAAAACATCTCCCCGCCTGTGACAAACTCCAAGATCATGTACAGGTTGGAATTGTCCTGAAAATGAAAACCCAACTTTGCAATCACAAAACATACAGTGGAGTTGGTACTACTCCCTACCTCAATCTCACGGACTCACACACACAACAGATGGCAAAGGTTCTGCAACTGGAGGTATATTGTTTCATGTTACGTGAAACTGAAAATTGGTGCAAATTGCGCAAGTATAAGAAACATTGGGCAATGGCTGAATTTATGGTATAGTTGAATTTATGGTGTGCAGGTGTTAACACCAATTCCCCAAGTATATGCCACATAACTCCTTGCAATGAAGATATTCGTTCCAACACCATTGATTATCATGTTGACCTGAATATACGAACAGACCACTTGGAAAATTACTTTTAAAGTTTGGTCACTCGCAAAAACTCCTGACTTTCAGACTAGTGATACATAATACATGTAATATATATCAGTGTCAGTGATGTCAGTGTAGACTATACATATAGTCGTATTGTGTGTCCAGTATGCCTGGCTTTAGAATCAAACCGCGGCACTATTGGTATTGGCAGAGCCCAGCTCCTATCACTAGTTCAGGCTTATTGATTTTCTAACCCATTTTAGCAGAAGGCTATAAATCACAAATCAATATTCCCTCCCATGGTACTGCGAAGAGTACAGGCTGGACAAGTTGTATTTGGTATTACTGGTGGTCAATACTCAAGGATGCTATCGAATTACAAATTATGTATGTAGAGGACAATCTAATTAACACACCTCAGAACAAGTAGATATTTCCATTCAACAATACTAAAAATTAAGCCTAAACCCCATTGATTTAATGTAAAGCCAACCACTTCTGCATACATTAATGATGAATGTCATGATAAATTGTGTCGACATAGATTTCCAAATAGCATGAATCAAGAACATAAACTACTGCCATCCCGTGCCATAAGCCAAATAATGCGGACAGAACGACAGAATCCAATGTATTACATTCATAACTAGAGGAATTCTAATAAAAGACACACCCACAGGGCAGGTCACCGTATGTGATCTACCAATCACAAAATCGCCCCCAAGATATATACCAGGTCATACGTATTACCCCAGTAGCTGCATCACTCACAGGTGCATGTACATTCAGACACATGACCACATCTACGTGCCAACCTTAAGAGTCCGAGGCAAATAAATCATCAAAACATATTATTTGCCACAACCCATCTACTTACCTTGAAACTGTACTCTAATCCAACTAAAAACGGGAAGGTAATGGCCTGCAAAATTCGTTTCTCGTTCAGTGTGTGTTCTACTTGTTTTAACTTCACAACCTGGAAGGAAGATGCTCAGGGTCTGTGGATTGCATATTAAAGTAACATCAAGCTGCAACTTTTAGTAATTGTCAAAATCTTCATTACTTGACTATTCACATATTGTCAAAATCTTCGTTACTTGACTATTCACCAAGTCTAACCTAAGCAAAAGTAAACAGTCCATAGCGGCTTACAAGTAGCACCAATCATGAAGGGCAAGTTTTCACTCTTATGTACAATATTACACCAAGACTCCCCATGAAAAGATTCATGATTTCAGAGTTGATAAAACTGCCGACATATTTCACAACAAAAACATGAAGTAATTGAGGTACAGATGCCTTTTCTTTGAAGGAACCGTACCTTTTGTTTGTCCAGTATTTTCATGGCGTAATACTCTTTACTCTGTTTGTGTTGAACAAGCATCACACGACCGAAGGATCCTGTACCCAAGGTCTTGATCCGGTCAAATTCATCCAGGGAAGCATTGTTCTGAAGAAGCATTGAACAAGGTGATATCATGACAATCAAGGAAAGCATCCTATTGCAGATTCGGTTAGGATGAAGTAGTACACACATGTCAGGCAATATTAGATCAACTCAGCTTAAATTGACATAAAACTTTCATATATACTAGTAAATGCATTTGACGTATACGATGCATAATCATGTATTTAAAGATGCAATGTAACATGCAACTGAATTATCCTTCACTGGTGGATATAAATCATTGCAAACAGATTGAGGTAAACTTTCAGCGAATGTGCATATTGGTGCTTTTCAGAACCTGGTTATTATTGTCATCTGATCATGTTTTCTACTTACTGATATTGGGTCCTCCCATTTCTTTGTGAAATCTTCTTTGGCTTGTGCTAAAAATGCTTTAACTGGAATGAGAAGAAAATAAAGGTTTAATACATTGTCAAGCATTTCACCAAATGAATGATGCCTGTTATATCTAAAAATTTCTAACAAATGTATAACATGTATAAATTATCCATCAATGTTTTTTCCAGATAGTGACAAATCTTGCATTAAATTTGGCTTACCCAATGTATGGCATCACCCACATACATTGACGCAATGGTAGTATTATGGTACACTGTGCCTTTTTCAAATTCACCTTTAAAATACTCCCTATTGCTGTAGGGCTTGAACCTTAACTTACTAGTAATACAAATTCCATGCAGGGGCACTATTAGGGAGAGGAACCCACTCTATATAGAAATATACCCAGGGCTTACAACATAGGCTCTAGACATACGACAACTGAAAGATGTATTACATGTATAAATTTATCACAGGCTTTAAAATAACTATGTAAGATTATGATATAACACTAACAGCAACAGTCTACATGTTTTCTATGCAATGTATGGTAAGTTCTACCTGACTACTACTAGTACTACTGTCTATGGTATATGCGAGCATGTGGTGTAGTTAATACCAGCACATTTATGTCTCATCCTTATCAAGATTGTTTATCTCAACTCCACAAGCTTTAAAGCCACGGCCAGGGGGCCAAATCAGGTGAGTTCTAGAGTCTACTCTTTAGCATTTTAATATCACTGGCACTGCTTACTACTAGTACTAACTTAGCCAGGCCATTATTTTCAACTCATTATTTTTGTTTAAAAATAACCCAAAACGTCACTGCCTATCAAAATATCCTTGGAAAGTTGTCAACTTCACGGGCGTTTCAACTGACAGAGAGCATCAGATAGGTAATTCTCTCATAATCGAAGACACACATCTCCAGTGAAAACCCGGTGTCAACATGAATGAAGCACGAAGGTTGCCACACTGCTGTGCTGACTGAAGAAGCGATATCACAGTGACTTGTGTTGTCTGTTGTCGAGTGCAAACGATCAGCCGACCGACAACACGGCCAACAATTCAAGCCATATGGCAATTTACCATTTTCTGGGTCTCCCTTTTTCGCTGTGGCTGCATTCCCCATACTATTGCCGATGGAAGACACACGCAAATGCCTTTGTTTTCTACTCCAATGCCAAAATATATGCACTTGTGTCAAATTTACACTTAAAGGTACTCCCTCCTAATCTGCATAAATCTTCACAGAAACCGAAGCACCATGCGGATTAATTCGCAATGCCATATACCAAATAAACATGTGGATTAAACAAGGAATTCAGCAAACGAGCATTTTACGCAGCAGGTGTTAAATTTCAAAAGAAAATGTCTTAACACCTTTAAGAAAGCCCTTACGATACTGCGGACTATTTTGTTGCGCGTTATGATACAAATATGGCGTTTCCCTGGAAATTATGGGATGGCTCAAGCCCCGCAGGGTGGCGCTGTGATCACGTCATTTGGCGCGCGATATAATACTTATAATGGCCTTGATCTCGGGTGGGCCTTGATGATGTTCAACAACTGTCGATAAATAGCCCCGGGTAAATAGCACGTTGTGTTATTAATGCTCGAGCTTATCTGCCCAATTAGCTTAGAAGTTTATGCTACTTTGTGAGTACTTTTTCATGTAGGAAAGGAAGGTGGGATCAAGGCCAGAATTTCTCTTAGTGTGAATTAAATCACAGTGCTCATAAGATACACCAGAGATATTACAATTGCCGTGACAGTGATCTATTCTGGTTGTATATCAATAACTGTTTGCTAAATCTTGTGTTCGCGCTAGAAGATTTCTGTATATATTCATCCTGGTAGTTTGTCAGAACATTCCCCCGGCCAATATTGGTTTTATACCCAGAGTTTGATTTAGCTTTAGAACAGTTTTTCCAGGTTAACTCCGAGTAATTGATACGTGTGGCAAGCCAGGATAACAAGTTAGCAACTAAAAATAGTCAGCTTAAACATAAACGGTACAAACATATGACAGAAAGTATAGCATGCTGTAGCTTTTTTTCAGAGAAATGTTTCGTAATGGGATTCTATGTCCATGGTCCCAGCCAACATTAAGACTAAATATACAAAGTACAAATCTAACAGCTCCCGTTACCATAGTTGGATTGCTTTGACCGAAAGATATGCCAACCTTCAAATGCATTTGGTTTTAGACAAGCAAAATCCTCCAATGATTCGGCCAGATTTAGTTCATTTTAATTTCATAATTGCCCTAGTATACAAATAGACAAACGTAACTCTACGCGTGAGAATATATAATTTCTATAATCAATAGGAAATAAGTACCCTAGGGATAACCCAACATCTAGATGCCTTTCTGGAAAAGAAAATGGGTGTGCATGCTGGTTAGGTTGGCGCACAGCATGCTTCAAATAGCGCCTGCTTGGAAAGATACATGTACATGTACTAGTAGGTACGGTACCGCG
>JAAUYG010063873.1_pt1 | contig 12178 bp, 11 predicted proteins | sample 7278091 | NCBI WGS metagenome assembly JAAUYG01 (sample SAMN14350201, study PRJNA611818) | marine sediment metagenome | isolation source: surface marine sediment (0.6m) | place: French Polynesia: Moorea | collected 2018-08
AGGGAGCTACCACAAAATTTGGCCTGGATCCATGCAGCGGTTTCCGAGAAACTTGAGTTTACGGACGGACGGACGGACGGACGACGGACGCCTGCGCCATGACAGCAGCTCTGCTGACAAAGTCAAGCAGAGCTAAAAACGAAGTTGGTCGGTCAAATATTTTTTGAGATATTTTGTTAACGGACACACAGACACACACACAGACACACAGACAAACACAAGTAAGAAACCCCGCCATGAAAAGCATGGGAATAAACCCCGCTATGCGAAGGGTTTAATAAACGGGATGGTACCCATGTTTCGGTTTAGTGACATAGTTCTTATCATTTCTTCTTATCATTGATCATTCTTTACTCTTTGTATTTCTTTATGCTTGTACCGACCAATATGTGTTGTAATCACCAGGCTGCCAGCTGAACGTTGAAAATAACAAATATATTTTACAACATAAATAACAATTATAAATTATTTTAAAACTGGACCATGAATGGCAGCAAAAAGCAAATACCTCATTTTTGAAAAAAAAAATGCAGCAGTCGCATCAGAAATGAAATGGGCGCTAAGGTGGAATAGTTTTATGTGCCTGGCCTACCCAGTATAAATATATTGAAATAAACAAATGGATATTTCAACAAAAAGAAAGGATTGTGCTCAACATTTAGGCACAAAAGATAACCCTGATTCCAATGCAGGTTAAAACCGGGCCACCTAAATGTGACACCATATTGGATGCATATTGGTTGAATATACCAGCACCGGAGAGCTAGTGTGTCTTTGTTACCGAAGTGTTGTCCCAAGAGTTATTTCTTTCTTGGCTAATGTATATTCATTGAGCATTCACTCAATTGCTGTGAGCATTTTGGCATATAATGGTAAAGCCAACAGCTGAACAGAGGGGGTGTCTCGAAAGGTGGACTCTGATCTGATATACCGGCTTTGAACGGTAGACGCACTATATATACATGTATATCTCCGGCACACATAGTGGTACATGTTGTTCGGACTGCCTATGTGACCGATAGGGGAAAACATTTTAGACAATTTCCTTTGACTTAACCACAAATACACCAAATATTCCGGTATGATTAACATGCTGCCCCTTGTACATAATGCTAGCCGCATTCTGCAAATGCCATCCCATCACTGTCAGTTTAGCAGTCACAACCACTATAGTATGATCCATCTGTTTCGTTGTGCCATTATAACATAAATTCGGTGCAAGCATTTTAAATTAAAATTACCTCCAGAAACCCATAGATTCGCGGAGAAGTAAATCGTCAACAGGATAGCAGTCGGAAGCAGCAGCTTCAGTACTCGCGTGTAATGAACCATGGTTGCGCACAGAAATCGGCAGTCTAACTTCATGCATATGATTATTGTGGGTGTGAGAAATCGAGATCCCGTCTTTCCAGCTCTGAGTCCAAATGTACGGGTACTCACCGAAGAGTGAGCGACAGTGCACGTGCACAGCTCGTTCCAGTATCGTCGCTTGAGTTCTTCGACCAACGGGAAAATCGATAAGAGAAATATCGTAACAGTAAGCTGGAGTTGTATCCATGAAAACGAATCCGAGGTTTCTGTGCATAATGTAGATTTACCGGTATTAGACTTAACCCATGCTTCCTTCTAGACGCGTTCATGTAATAATCGCAATTACCAGCTAATCGTGTATCTAGAAGAAAACGAAGAAATTTATTATATGTAGCGATTTGCCCTATCGGTACAAACATAATAAAACAAATAACGCTGTGCTATTATTGTGAACATATGTACATATGATTAAAAGTAACTTATTTTATTGCCTTTTGAAGCTGGGTTTCCAATAGTGTATATTGTATTTTAAAAAAAGGTGTGGTACGGATAATCTTTACCTAGGCCAAATTGTAGAGCAGTCGTGCTTTTACTCTCTTCAAAGAATATTCTAAAAACACTGTGAAACCGTTTTTCCAGTCCAATTGCATTGTATGGGATACATACATAGAAAGTGAATTTCATCTTCAATAACATTTTGTTAACATACTGCATTGTGTACTGTGCAGAAAGAAATTGCTAAAGGAATGCCCTGCCATCTACCTGTCTCTGTGCTACCGTAGAAGTCCAGCTCTAAACTGGGCCAGAAGTGCTCGTTGACGGCTAGACTTATATATTTGATCACATAATCATCTGGATCGTACATTGTCTTAAATTAATTTCCTGTATATTTTGGGCCTTGGTTTGAACAAGATTGTATCATGCCACGTTCTGTTAGTTTTCTGGAGCATAATTCTTTAAGTGTACATCAGTTAACTGTATGTTGCATTCATGCTCAAAACCAAACTCTTCACAATTTTCCATAACTTTGGCTGATCTTTATCTATGCAGAGAACTCTGTCCCACAGGAATATTTGCTTCGCCATCCTGCTATTACGCATTTGAACAAAATGGTTCTACATTTGAAGCATAGATACCCAGCATCGACGGCATTATCCACCCTAAATCACCATACCATGCACGTCGAGGTGCATACTTATTAACACCAAGGAAGAACCTCATCGCCCGATTTTGAACTATTTATACAGGCATAAAATCAGTGAAACCACAAACACCAACACCGTAATCCATTATGGGTTCACCACTCTTATACAGGTTGTTACAAGTTTTGAAACTGGGGTTTTTCAAAGTTTTTAAACCTATAGGTCCTCCCTCTAACTGTCACTGGATTCAGCCAGTGGCTGGGGTTTAAGGGAAATTATCTCTAAATAAAATTAGAATGACCTCTGTATGGAATTATCTGTTCTTTCATTCTAAAAGTCTCGAATAAATATATGATCATTAATAACATTTGCTTTTATATTAAAGTCTAGCTTTCGCTTGATATGTTACGGAGAATTTTAGGAAGGTGGTAATGATGTCATGCCAACCGCTATTTATTCTAGCGGCTGTGGGCGACTGCATGATGTGACAGTTAATGTGATTGGTGCTCCTTTTGTCTGGGCAGTACAAAGACGACGCGCTCGAATGCACATGGTACCGCATATTTCATGAATTCGTAAGTGTATTAGTTTGCGAAAAATACTTGATGCGTTTTTGTTATTGATCAGGTGTAGTTTACTTTTGCGGGTTCTGTGTCCTTTATTTGCAGCTCTTTTGTCTCAGTCACGTGACCAAATCAGTCGGTTGTATTGGTATTCTTTTTCCTGTGACCCAACCTTGCACATGCTACTTCTAATCCGACGCCACTACTACTACTACTACTACTACTACTACTACTACTACTACTACTACTACTACTACTACTACTACTACTACTACATGACCTCTTCCACCACTACCATCGCCATTGCTACTACGATTATAGTCTCGGTACTGTCTTCTCTTTATAACACTATTATGGATGCTATATGTTAGAAATAACGTTCTTGCATTCTGGCAGCGTAGAAAGAACTACTCGCTGCATTGCGGTAAATACCATAAGATGGGCTAGGAACAAACATGTGTCAAGCGTGGTGGCCTCTACTCACTTCTCTCATTAACTGGCTACTGGGGCTCACCATCACCACCCGTTATAATTAACATGGGCAATAGTACATTAACAGCCAGGTGTCTTACTGAGGTTGCACTTTTTAATTATCTGCCTCGGTACACATTCCTACTAAACAGTTACTGGGAATCCAGGGGGGACTTTTCTAATTAGCTGGTCCAAATGTACCCGTAATTATAGGCTGTTATGCAATGTTTGTAATGATACAGAACTTTAAAAACATACACATCGTGACAACCTACACATGAAGATACTATTATTTTTGAGCAGGGTTCAATAAATTGCACAAGCACTGTCCCGTTTTGCTTTGAAACCAAATTAATATCATCAGAACGGAGCGCATGGCACTCTACATGCTCTAATCGAATATCAGCGGTAATGACGTCACAGCAAAAACAGCAGGAACAATGGCGGACACGAAATTGGACTAGTATCCCCTTCCGTGAAATTTAGCGAATTGGTGATTTCATGTCGACATTTCTGGTAAGTCTAGTGTACAGTGTGGCTGTCAATACTGTGACGGTCATTTATGTGTACATACGTCGTACAAAAAAAGTGTGACCAGGCTGTAATTTTCGAGAGAAGCTACGTGTTTACTTGTGGAACGATTATGCTAATGCTTCCCCATCATGCATTATCCTTGGGTACATTATGATGGTGCCTAAAATTCTCATAACGTTCTCACGCGGATCGCATTATGTTGGATTTGAAGCTCATTTTATGAGCAACCTCAAGCTTTGAAAATCCAAACTTGCTGCTGCTCCTGGAAAGTTAATAATAATATCATTTTTTAAACACAATATTAACTAATTTTTCGAAATGTCAAAGAACAGTACATATTCACTTCAAACAGATGCTCAAATAACGCTTATAATTACTGCTTGTCTCGGGACATCATGAGATAAACACCGGTAAAAATGGATTAGTTGTTGGTCAGGTTGATGTGACAGGAACTGGGAATAAATGGTCTTTACAAAATTAAAGCAATGCGATTTGTCTGCATAATCAATCTGTGATCTATGCGAAATAGCTTTTAATTATAATTTTGACGAAAGCTTGATGCCATATTTTATTTCACGCGAGGAAACGTTGAAAGTTAAGTTACAAGTAATATACATTTACAGCCAGTTACACATGGGTATTCAAACTATCATACGATCATTGATCTAGACTGAGTGTGAAAACTGGTGCAAGTTTAAATGCCGTGTTTCTGCAAAAGATGTACCGCTGGTCTCAGGTTACTATATATTATATTAAACAAGAAGCAAGGTTGTGGCTTGCATCTCAGCTGTATCACTTGATTGAACATAGGTATGTCAAGCTCGTCATTATCTACTTGATACCGTATGTCTATGTTCAATCAAACCACTAGCTTTCTTGTGCTGTAATTCCATCACTTGCACCAAATACGCAGATAGCCTAAGATATCTCGCGCTGCCGCAGAATATTAGCGTCAAGTGAAAAACGTGTTTATGAACACATAGACGAGCGTAACAAAAACTGGACATTAAGGTAACATATTAACTGCACATTCATTAAAATATATTTCAGGTGCAGTGGTACTTGTTACAGAGGATAACAATGGACAAGACGCTCCTTGGGGCTTTTATTTGGGTGATATCAGGAATCACTGGTGAGTACATACTTGACATTAAAAGCAGTTGTTGGAACTATAGATATAATGGATTCAGTGATACAGATATACTACACAATACGCGAGCATTAATGCCATAAAAATGAAAATTTCCAACCAACAAGAGATCGAGATTTCCAAGGGGTTTGCTCAATTGTTTACCTGTCGAAACAATCTTTGTTTCAGTGTAGTTTGAACATGTAAAATGCCGCGTACGGTTTATACGTACTTGCATAAATGCTCGGATGAGGTCGCCATTAAATTTTAAAACTTGAAAATACATTTTGTAGATGCCATCATCGAAGAAGTGTGTAACCGGGACACATTCGAAGGACGGTGCGCTACCGGCAGCGTGCTTGAAATGACTGCCGCTCGTTACGGGCGGGTTAAGGTGGGCGACTGTATCTCCAGTAATCTCGGATTCCTGGGCTGTGGGAAGGACGCTCTGCCAGAGATGGACGCCTGGTGTTCAGGCAGACAGAGCTGTAGTGTCAAAGTGGACAAGGAAGACAACGTGGAATTAAACGAAGGCAACACTTGTGTTAAGGATGTCGAATCCCACCTTGAAGTCCAGTATCGATGCAGTGCAGGTAAAGTTCATATGGCCGAAGAAATTTACAAAATAGAATATCTCTGCGCAGTCCTGTTGACTAACATCAAGATCGCACTCAAATGTTATGCTTTAGTCGTAAGTTGGCCAAGAAAAAAGCAAACTGTACCTTATTTTCAGCAATTTCCAAAATTGTAGTGCTGAATTAAATTCTGCGGATATAGTAACAATGCTGTTGTAATGCATGGTACAAGATTGATTGCAACACTTAACTCCAACTTGTACTTTGGTTAAATTGGCAATTTCCAAAAAGGTAGGGCTGAATTAAATTCTGTGGATATAGTAGTAGTGCTGTTGCAATGCATGGTGCAAAATTGATTGCAACACTTAACTCCAACTTGTACTTTGGTTAAATTACACTTACAGTCTTTCACAAAGACCACTGCTCAGCTGAAGAGGTATCAGTACCTCCCGGGAATCATCTCTTGTCCAGTGCCCTTTCCGAGGCTAGCGGATGCGGTTCCATGAGGTCCCCTTGGTCAATCAGGATGGTCCCTGGTCAGAGCCTCGTGGTGACGCTCACGGATTACGGGTGGGGAACGGCTCGGGGAGGTAGCCTCTGTACACCCTATGCCTACATCGCGGAAAGGAGTGTCGGGGTGAACCAGGCCGTCTGTGGTGGAGACGAGAGGGAAAGACAGGTCTACACCTCGACCAGTGACCATGTTCTAATACAGATAGCGCCAGCCAGCACCAGAACGTCAGAGTTCCTGCTTCGGTTAACCGGTGAGAGCATCCACGAATTAAGATTAGCTCATTGAACATGTTGAAAGTGCAACCTTAACATTGAAAATCACAACAACAGAAAGGGCACCTTCAATCTTGCTTTAATCTAAAAAAAAAATGTATGCAATGACCATTTCAAAGTCTTTTTCGCTTTCTATGCAAATAATAGTACAGCTGGAAGGGTAAAGCATGTCCCCTTTGCTGTCTACATTATATGCATCGGCGCTGCGCATGAAAAAAATGCGCATCGTCCTTGTATATTTCCATCTATTATACTGCTTACTGGTTTACGTATCTTCACAGTGAACGGCTGCCCTGACATCACTCCACCTTCCCACGCCTGGTACAAGAGAGACGGGGACTCAGCTGTGATTGGCTGTGAGTGGAGTGAACACTCCTGGCATCTCACCTGTGAGGGCAGTACCTGGATGGGAGTGGTGGGCAACTGTTCCGAGCCAGGTACCAAATATGATAAACTTAACCGTATCATATAAAAGGGCTGTGATTTAGGACAGGCGACACTTAAAAAAAGTCTCATAGTTCGACGACAGTAGTACTTTACCAACCCTACTTTATAAGGTACAGCTTCCATAGATCTCCTCTACATGTATATAATAATACATATATATTCCGGAGGCTAGTTAAACTTTTCTCATTTAATACAGCATTTTATCATTGAACCTCGTATGTGGAGATAAGGCCCTGAACATTACATAGCATTTATATTTTAGGAGCTGAAGTACACCCTATCGCACCGGAAACCTTTGAACTATCGCCAGGTGAGAATTTTCTTCTCTATGTTCTTCTGCATTTTAACCCACGACCACTGAGAGCTGTTTTCATGCGACTTAATACTAGTCACAGCGCCCCATTTTTCTTCCTAAAGGGTCCAGGTTTTATTAATATTACTTTTTGCACATGACAACAAATTTAACATGAATTGAAAGGGGACAGATCTGTCATTTTTATTTCTCGTTTAAGTCACTTTGATAAACTTCAGGGATAATTAGTACTTATGTTTAAATTTGTCATAATATTAATAAATGCTAGTAGATTGATTGCTCTTCACATCTGTGTGTCTGTTGCAGTTATGTCTGTTGGTATAATTACTGGTCTCGGTGTGCTTATCCTGGCACTGCTCTGCGTAATCTGCATTGGGTGTATCTGCCTAAAAAGGTTAGTACTTTTGCAAAGCTCTCATTAGACCCTTATTATATTTTCTAGTAAAACAATTAAGCCAAATGCACTCTACAATCGAGATGTCTAGCTTATGTTATATAATGTTTTCTTTTTTTGTGCTAGTTAAGACATAACATATTTATCACTCTCATTCTTTTGTCGTTACCCGTGTCCATCCGTATTCTCAGACGGCGTAACTCGGCACAAGCAGCATCTAAAGTCCCAGTGATGTCGGACCAGCAGCAGGCGTGCCTTTACCACCCCGGCAGACCGGTACCCCTCACGGACCCACAGGCCACCCTGCAGCTGGTTGCGACCAAGCCAGGGTCGGCCCAGGACTCCTTCCACATCTGGGAGCAGCCCTTACCCCAAGCCCCAGGTATCCAATGCCAGCCGGAATCCGGAACGTACGAGAATCATCACCCCTGTACGGGAACCCTGCCCGGTCCAGCTGCTCCTGTAGAACCGCTTCTGACAGGGACTGACACCCAGAGCCGCCCCGGTACCTGGGAAGGTACCAAACGTTACTACGACTCTGAGAAGGGGTGGATCCAGGTTCCCTAGTGAACCCTTGTTCTCTACTATAATCGAAAAAAAAAAATAAATTATAGAAATCATGTTAAATATAATGACTATAACATCCACAGCATTGTCTGGATCAGTGCATAGCTGATCCTGGTACTATCATGTCGCTCTAGTTAAGTGTGTAGTATACAAATAATACAACTGTGTATCACATATGTATTTTTACGTCGTTCTTATTTTGTATGTTAAATGTTTATCATAATCAGTACATGGCACAAATTACCATTTACATAACACCGAACTAGTTCTGTGTGCCGATATTCTTGTTCTTTGTGTTTTCAATGCCTTCTCATTAGAAAGTTGTGTTCCTGTATTGTATCATGTGAGATGAATAAATGTGATTGCTTCAAAAGCTGTGATGCTTATTTATTCATGTATATATGCATGAATATGCATGATATTGCTTGCCACATCTTTTGGTCAGCAATCTGCTGGTAGCATGTGCATTTAAATTCGTATTTCTGATAACGTTTTTTACCATTAAGTAAAGTCAATATGTAGTTATAACTTCAGAACTGGGATGCACATAGCCACACAGTCATCCAATGGAAACGTTTCAGACTGGTTTGTTGACGAGAGAGCACACAGAGCCAGACTGGGACACTTTCCTGTCAGTGTCTTTAATATACATGTACTCTCTTATCCGTACACGCCGTCACGTATTATCATCGTTCATTTGTGCACTGCAGCGGTGAGGCAGCAATTACAGGGAGAACTCGACATCGACCTGGTTGGAATTTTGGCACCGCTGTTAACGTGGAGTGTAATCATTCTACTAGCTATAGCGTTTTTGGCACCGCCGTAACAGCAAACATCAATACAAATACATTGATGCAGGTTTGCGTTCTAAACCATCGATCAACAACAGAAAGATATACACATGCGTTTTTGAACAATGTTGAATGACATGTCAGCATACAATTTCGGTCCTTAGGTCCTGATTGTTGTTTTGTTGTGTTGTAGGTCAAAATTTGGACTTTTAGATTTATCAAATTAACAGTACAATATCCATAAAATTAACTGTTCAATTGATAAAGACTAAAGCCAGTTTGCGGCTTAAGGTAGCTGCAGCTGCCAGCTGAAGGGCCTGGCCTTCACAGTTCGCACTGTAGGTGAACCCTTCTATAGTAAAACAGTTATCGAAAAACTAAAAAAAAAAACAAAAACAAAAGAACACAAAAAACAAATAATCACAAATTAAAAACAGTGGCCAAAAGCTATAAAAATATTCAAAAGTGAAAAAGAAACAATCGAAAACTAAAAAAATGCTATAAGCAAGACACAGCGTCCATACTTCGAGATTGGAAAATAAAATATGAATCAAACGAGGGGTTTGGGGAAATGCTATCTGCACGTTATTTAGATAACCACTATTATAGGTTTGTGAAACACGTTTTTCTACACCTGCCCTAAATCAATCTGAGATCGAAATACATAAAGAAAGCACACTTTCACAGCTCGTAGATATACTATTTTCAGGGAGCGTACTCAATTTAACTTTTCTTCTTTATGGCAAATGACGGTAGTGACGTCACATAACATTGGAGTTTTGCAATGGCCGACAAGAAATGTTTGTGATATTGCTCTGAGAAAATACGGTGAAATCTGAAGATCCTGTTCCATTTGAGAGTTTAGTTTATTCATTCAGAACATCGCTACATGCAGGGATAAAGGATTCATAAGGTGAGCCTTCCAACATGCCTCTGGAAGTAAGTTAATAGCCGTTGTTTTTATCGTGTGGTTAGCTTTATGTTAATATGCTTTGTTCACCTTCTTCACTGGCGTTAGTGGCCGTTATGATGGAAGATACTTATTGTCATAACGGACTACCGTACAACTATGTAAACGTGCATGATCTCGAATTCCTCGAATTGACAATGCGTAGCGAAAGATCGTTAGAATCATTATGCCATGTTACTTTATGCAAATGAAATTAGTTTTATCTATCTGTTTGCGTGCAACTGAATTTTAAACAAGTAATAATTGTTCTTCCGACAAGCGACTTATGGCAATTAACATCACTTGTGTGTTTTAGCATATCTTGTAACAAAGCCTTTCGACAAAAAATAGTAAACGTAGCAAAACTATTGATAAATGTGCTTGCATATTTCCTTTCCAGCTCACAGCTAACTTTGCTAAAGCATGGACTTGCGTATCTCAACTATAGCCACAATTATGATGGCGATACTTTATAACTCAGGTAAGTACATTTGCATTTCTTGTAATGCCACATAGACGCCTACCTTATATACAGTCACTTATTTTTATAGAAACCTAAACTAAGAGTACATGTATGTACATTATTGCTGCCTAGGAAAGTAGTCACGCTGTGGGAGCAACTATACTTTTTATTTGACTTTCAGGGTAGCACAAGGAGCACGTGTTCATAAATTAGGCTGACTGGTTGCGAACTTTTATACTTATGCTTATTCACTGTTCTCGCAGCCGCAGTTGTGGAAGAAGTGTGTGATCGAGATACGTTCCGTGGGAACTGCCCCGCTGGATCTGTCCTTGAGATGACCGCCGCTCGGTACGGGCGGGTTAAGGTGGGCGGCTGTATCTCCAGTGACCTCGGCTTCCTGGGCTGTGGGAAGGACGCCCTGCCAGAGATGGACGCCTGGTGTTCAGGCAGACAGAGCTGTAGTGTCAAAGTGGACGACGAGGAGAATGAAGACCTAAATCAGGGAAACACTTGCGACAAGGATATCGCTTCCCATCTTGAAGTAAACTACCAATGTGTCCGAGGTACTTCTTGTTATAAATTTGACTATGTATCTATCCTTCATTCATTCCTTTCTTCTTTTTTTTATTTCTTTCTTTCTTTCTTTCTTTCTACTTCTTTTGGTCTTTTTCCTTACTGTCTCCCTTACTTACCCCTCCCCTGCATCTTCCTCCCTCCCTACCTTTCTTTGGTATATATAACCTTGCCTGTGTTACGTGTTACGTTAATAATTCGTTGCCCTTTTGATAAAATTTCATTTCTGTGTTGTCATTTGCAGTGTACGAGAAACACCACTGCGGTGGTACAAAGACCGTCGTCCCGCTGAACGAGCAAGTTCTGTCCAGTTCTGTGTCAGACTCTAGCGGATGTGGATCAATGACGTCACCGTATTCTATCAAAATGACCGCTGGTCAGAAACTCTCAATCACGCTCACTGATTTTGGCTGGGGACGCATCAGCGCATGGAATGAAGAATGCAAAGCCTACGCCTACATCGTGGAGAAATCTGTGGGTGTCAACCAGACCGTCTGTGGCGGCAGTGAGAAGGAAAAATATGTCTACACTTCAACATCTGATCACGTCATTATACAGATAGTGCCATCCAGAGCTCGAGACTCTGAGTTCCTCTTTCGCTTTGCAGGTAGACCCTCTTAAGTAGAATTAGGATGTTTTTGTACAAGAAAAAAAATCAGTTTGAGCTACCCCTCAACAGCTGTATGAGTTGTGTGCGTAAAGCGCAGTCATTTAAATATAATTGACGAGATTCGCATTATCTATTACTGAATTTTTACTGATCTACTACCCTTAATGTTACTGTCTTTACTGAAGTTTATCTTAAAGTTTACTATTTCATTGGTTGTGTTATAATCGTTCTTTTATTTCTCTTTTAACAGTGACGCCTATATCAATTTCAAATACTCCAATGAATGGGAAAGAAAATAAGGGTGATATTTACCTTCATTGCATTTAAGAGTGCAAAAAGGGTCAAACCATTGTATTTAACTGTAATGTGGTAACAAGGGTGTGTCCAATCTGCCGTTCCTAACTGTATTCCATCTTTGTAACTGGGGTTTGGATATTATATCAGTTGCGGGCTGTCCTGACATCACTCCCCCTGCCCACGCCTGGTACAAGAGAGACGGAGACTCTGCTGTGATTGGCTGTGAGTGGAGTGAACACTCCTGGCATCTCACCTGTGAGGGC
>JAAUYG010183614.1_pt1 | contig 12178 bp, 9 predicted proteins | sample 7278091 | NCBI WGS metagenome assembly JAAUYG01 (sample SAMN14350201, study PRJNA611818) | marine sediment metagenome | isolation source: surface marine sediment (0.6m) | place: French Polynesia: Moorea | collected 2018-08
AACTTAAGTCAAATTCATAGCCAAGCACTTTGCTCAGGTCGGCGACTGATCTGAGCGACTGTTTTACATGTACATATGTTAGTTTAATATAATAACACTAAGTTGCCAAGTCATCAAATCACACCTCCCAGATTAACTTACTTCAGCAGGACTGAAGTACTTGAAAATACTTTTAAAAGTCTTTGAAGTTTTTTTCATTTTGGGGGGGATTTAATGACCCATAAAATTCAGGGAGAATTTTCAGTGACCTTGACTATATGGTTTTCAATAAACATGTGGCCTACCTTCCCTCATGATTGCCATTACCTGATTATGGACCTACTTCTATCTTGTACTGTACATGTAGGGCTGTATTTTTGGTCTACTTTTGTCCTTGACAATGCATGCATGGGCAGTGGATGTTCGATCATTATGAGCAGCCCTATTAATAACCGGGTGGCTTACATGTGTATCCAGCAGTCATGTGTGTCCCATTGTGGTCATATACACTGTATATAATTTGCATACTTGAAAAGACTATACAAAAAGTACCTGCAGTTTAAGACCCCTGCATTTAAAAGACTTCCCTCTATTTTAAGACCGCCTATCAATGCCACCACTGTAATATTTAAGACTATCTTGAATTAAAAACATTTCTGACTGAATATGTGCAGTCTTAAAATAAATTTGAAAGTGTCAATCAGACACCTACAAAAAAACAACCAAAAAACAACAAACTTCATGACCACGCAATGTACGTGTAATCACATTTATCCCATAAAATGGACACACTTACTGCATGAAGGGCAGCTGCCGTAATTGGCATATGTCCAAGTGTCCTTGTTTCCCCATTTTCACGATAATTATAATTCGATTTCCATGAGCTGTAATTTCTTCTGATAATATTGACTTGCTGGATGCCAGCTAGCGGTTTGAATGAAAGCTATAAGTGAAAACACATACTATAAAGTAGGGAAATTAAGAGATACATTGTATTTATGGACGTTGTCCAAAACAAGGAATTCGGGGAATTAATATATTATTTTACTTTGACATACCCCTGTCAACTCCTGATCAAGGTACATGTTGACGAAGCACATGACCATGCAGTTAACATCTGGGCTAGGTTGTGCCATGTGCCAATCCAGTCAAGTTTGTTTACTTGACACAAATGTACTAAGCCCTCATTGGCCTGCTTTTTATGCATCGTTCTCCGACCACAAAGGAGGGGGTGGGGTGGGGTATGCTTCATGCATATTAAGCATGTTAACTCATCCTCGGTCATGTTATTTTTTCCATCGCCCTGTGATGTCATATCTAGCATGAAGCCTGTTCTGCATATGTATATGCATCGGGTGGCTGCAGCCAACCAATCGATAAATGGGTTTTGGAATCTGCACTTGGGTCCACTACCGTCGTAGCCCTAGCAACAGGGTACTGGGGGATTCCCCCTGCAGACGTTGATTCCTAGAAGCCAGAAATGTCAGCAGCACCAAAACATCCTCCTCTAGTTTTATTGCCACGGGTTCACTAAAGGGAACTCGCTGCACCCACAATGGCTGTGGGTGAAACTGCCTTTGTGCCCCAGTGACAATGCGGGTTGATTATTTATAATAGTCATACACACACCTGGTACAAATATTGTCCTATCATGCTATATAATAATAATAAATATGTCCGGGTACTTGGGGGGCTAAGTTGACACATATGTATATATGATGGTCTATGGTAACAATGGGTATGATTATAAATGTCAGTGACCTCTTTCTTGTTTACACAGTAATTATTCAAAAGCAAGTAAAAATTGCTAGGTACAGCAAAACTAAAATTTTTCTGCATTGTGTTGGTAATAAGACACGCAGATATACAGTGCAACCTCGGAATTTAGACCATGCACCCATGGGACCGTTACCATGGTTACAGACTACTCTTAATTGTAAGTTAATTACAGTAAAACCTGTACTCTAAAGACCACCTGCTTCAAAAGACCACCTTTTATGTGTTACAAGCATACTAAGTCTTTCCATGTTACTAAATCTGCATATAAAGACCACCTGTGTAAAAGGACCACATTTCGTTGGTTTCCCTAGGGTGTTTTTTATATACAAGTCTCACTGTAGATTAATTCTCTTGTTAGTCTAAAAAGACTAACTAAACACTGAAAGTGCAGGTTTGGTTCTTGCTGCTGGGAGAAGGTGGTCTTAATCCTGAGGTGGTCTTTATTCTGAGGTGGCGGCACAAAGTAAGGCTGGCTTCTCGGCATTGTGTCTCGCAAGATAGTGGAGACATGGTTAAGCCATATAAATAGATACAGACATACATACACTCAGCCAGAATCTAACTATTGTGATACTTGCATGAGCACGGAGACTAGTCTATATTTATATATTCCCAAGTTAATCCTCTTATGAGGCAAAGAATAGAAACGCCCTGAGCATCCAGACACCAGAGCCAGCCATGATGCCCAAGGTTCTCTTGTCACCTTAATTTTAGTCAATTGGCTCTCCTACAGTTACATTTCCCCCATAGTTTTTTTATCTCAGTAATTTGAAAGACCTTACACAAATTACCGTGAGGTACATGTACAATGTATCTTTCATTGTAGAAAAATTACCTGGGCCCTAAGCTAGTGTCTGTATAAGCCCCTTCAGCTATTAGAGTTCAGCTGCCTCCCATACATGTGTAAATAGATTAGTTGCTGGAAATAGCTCCCATGTAGTTAGACAGAATCTCTTTGTCTTTCGGCAGAAATCCCGATTTATCCAAATAGCACAAGAAAACAAAGGCTGGTCATGATTTTTTTTTCCTTGTTCAATCAGTGCAATTACCAGCAAGTTTTAGGATTGGATCTCATTTGCCCAGGCAATTCATACAATAACAGATGCTGAGATATATATGTATCAATTTAGGTGAATGAATGAATGAATGAAGTTATTTCCAAACTGTACATTTTTGACAATAGAAGAATTGTATTTAATATTTATTATTATTTCATTGCAGCTGGCATTTATTTACCTATTTCATTTACATTGAGTGTAGTAAGTTAAATACCATAACACTGGGTAATAGAATAACCAGGTGTCTTCCATGACCAATGAATGAGGAAATGAGAATTTTTCTAAAAACCCAATTTTGGGAAACCAGTGTTACTACATGTACTATAACATAAATACAGTGGTCTCCCTCTAATAAGGACACCCCTTATATGCCAAGCAATTCTGTCCTTATTAGAGAGGTGTCCATTGGTGAGAGGGAGCATTACATGTACACACATTCATGGTACTTGCTGCCAGGAGTTTGTGTCCTTCCTAGAGAAGTACCCTCTTATCTCTAGAGAGTGTCCTTTAAGATAGGGACCACTATATAACTGTACCTGGAATACATCTACTGAAACATGGCCAGTCATTCAGAGTTGGTTCTCAAAAAATACTTTCAGTCTAAAGGTTGGGCTTAAGTTATTAAGTTACTAATCTGACAGTGAGCAAATGAGGCCAAACTCAGACCAGTATTTTCAAGTACAAATGTACTCCAGCCCATAAGGCTGTATATGCCCTCCAACTGGGCTGGATACTTGCAGTCAGCTAAGTCTGCTTGTGTAATCCTTTCCAGGAATAAGGTCTCCCCCACCTCCACCCCCACCCAGGCACATAATTCCTGTAATCTCTCCAAACACACCTAGTTCCAGAGAAGCGTGCTTTTTCAGAAAATGCAGTCTCTCAAATATATCAGTCCGCCCCTATACAAGACAGAATGTGCATTATAAGCAGGTTCAATTGCCAACTTTAACTGTATTGATTCATATAGTTCTACATGTATGGACCTCGACAAATATAAAGATGGTACTCGGACTCAAACTGGTAACAAGAAATCCATTATAGCTAATTTGTTCCCTTTAAAGTTACATGTTAAATTAAAGCCTTGAGTCCAACTTATAAGCACTGATCATGCTGATTGATATGTACATCTCAATGGACCTTCAACAAATGTAAGGTGGAATTATCTCAAAAGTGGTACCAAGAAATCCATTAAAATTAATTTGTTCCCTTACATGTGTAACATGTTAAAGCCTTGATTTAATCTGATTTGCTACAGAATCTTCTTTGTACCGCCAGAGTTTCTCTTAATCCCGGGCTCCTAATTTGCTGCATGTACATGTAATTCACATGTATTTCGAGACCATTTCTCATAAGACCATATATTCTAGATTCTGTACCTACTGGTACAATGTATATGTATTACAACATATAATTTAGGAAAATTTTGTCTTACATACATGTACATGTATATATAGATCCTCATGCAGAGTATCTGTTGAACAAGTGACTGATTTACCCAGATCTTACAGACAGATTTATCTCCCTCCCTGGCACATTTCATTGCAACCTTGACCGGCAAAAGAAAATCATCTGATGATCAAAGGATTTACCTCATGTACAGCTAGCATCTATACCATCTCCCTTGACCAAGTTACCTCAGATGAACTCAGAGCAGCGGCTGGCCAGGAAATTGAATGGCCCAAACATTATAGGTCTGCAGGCAACACAACCGGGCGGGGGCACTGCACTGGTATAGGCCTGCCACCACTTTCGAGTTCAATATGTGTGCCTGGGAGTGCGGTAACCCAGTTTTTTTTTCTGCGAGACCCATATATAAAAAATATTCTGGGTCAACTAGCCAAACATGGGTAACAAAGGCGGTTTATCAAAGACAGGATATTTTGTGAGAAGCTCACAGGTGGACACCATGAGTGGTCCACACCAGTATTTTGAGACAGACGTTCACCAGTGCAGCTGAAACTCCTGCTGCAAAACAGCTACTAGTACCGTACATGTATACACCTCACACATGTACGTATGTAGCCGTATTTTGTGAAGCTTGTCATGACCTGATACTGTAACAGTAACACGAGTTTCTGTCAAGTGCAGTTTTTACTTCAAAATTCATTACAGAATACCGGTATATCATGTAACAGATTCAGGTGCACCAATGCATATCAGTTACCGGTATATACATGTGGGATCTACACCAATCTGTTTATAACATGTATAAGGTCAATACATCAACAACATCAAAGTGCACTTCTCTCTACTGTTGAATATTTATCAGACCATCAGACCATCTGCAATGTATGACAACATTTCATGGCCCCATGAGTGGGTTTTTTTTTTTCTTTTCCTCTCTGGAATTTTCCTTTTTTCCACATTCTTCCTTCAGAGGGAAAAAAAAAGAGACAAACCAATCAATGTGAATTTTAAAGGGAGCTAGGTCTCAAAATAGACACATTTTTCCACTACCTTTTTTTTCCTTTTCCAGAAATTTCCTTTGTTTCCCTACATTTTTCCACCATTGGAAAATAATGGCCATGCGACTATATGGGGCTTTATATTTGCATTTTGTAAGCAACTGATGTAAATTTTAAAGAGAGGTGCCCTAGAAGTTTAAATAACTTACAAACGAAACGTGGAAACTTGGCTGGCACCAAGTCTCATAAGAGATCTTGCATCCAAGGCTTAATTAGTACAGTATCTACATGTACAGTTCTCCCTCTCTTAAGGACACTCTCTAGGGAGGACACCCCTGTAAAATATGGACACAAATTCTCAGCAAGTACTGTGAAAGCATGTGATGCTCTCTCTCATGACAGGACACATCGCTAATAAGGATAGAATAGTTTTGCAGAGCAGGACAGTGGTGTCCTTTTTAGGACTACAGTGCATGCCTTAACATGGCGAAATTGGCTAAATCCACTTACCCTACAATCGGCCTGTACCGTGCTGATTGTCATTGGCTGTGGCTGGGTTGAACGTCCCAGCAGGCCCCAACCTGGCTGATGCTGTGATCTTGATCCAAGTGATGCCGAAGGTCTGGAACCGATCTGTCCTTGAGCCAAGGGTCGGACACCTTGGCTCGGACTGAGAGCTTTCAAGGAATGCAGCTTGTGTGCTCGTTGAGTGAGCAACCAGGTACGGAGATCAGTGTTGCTGTGGACAGCGTTTGAAAGGTTCCAGTCCGTTCTTACACACGGGGTTGGTGCCGTGTGAGTGGTGGTCACGCTAGTTGTGCAACTTGTGGTGCAATATCCACTGGTATAGACAGTGGAGACTGAAGGTACTTTTGAGATGGGATAACTATTTTCTTTGCTGAAAGCCAAAAAAAAAAAAAAAATCTTCAATAAAGTCAACAAGAAAAGCAGAGATAGACAGAATTTTACTTACACTTTCATATACATTATCAACACAAATCGAGATGGTAAAAAGAACAGATATAGCTCTGTAGTAGCTTATGAGCTAAATAAAAGAAATCCTGCACTTAAAGAGTTATAAACAATAATGATGCATGATGTTGCATGTATTAGTGTATTATTACGCTGATGATTACATTCAATAATTCGAAATGAGGGGAAATACAATTACATGTAAGATTTCCAGTAATATTACATCATCACGTTTGCAAAACCTCATATGTGCCTTATTTTCCCGGGAAATGCAATTAAGTTTTTTAAAGATTTATATACACAGCAGTGACTGTGAGCACCAATACATTAGCTTAAAAAACATATCAGTTTTTACAATGTATGAAAGCATTAAATCATAAGCTTGAGCTAGGTATAATAGGTCTACAGTCAGACCAGCAGAGACTACTCTTGAAACAGCGTAAAATGTTATTTCAGGTTTAATTATGCAAAAGAAACCTACCAGCCACATACCACTCCCCTACAGCCCATAAACCATCAAACTCCCAAGTGACCTTGACTGTTACACCCAAATGTGAAAACTTACCAACCATTTACCATCTTAATTTGCTGACAGAGGCCCATATCCTGCACACAAAGAAGTTGATCAGGTCTATTACTATACACTTGCAGATTGAGAATCATTCACCATAGCTGTGTATCACCACACATGATGCTGAGTCATTACTCAAAATATTATCCCTTGCTTATATCAGCCATATATAAAACTGCCAAGCTGGCATTTGGTATGCTTCAATAAAATTTTTGCCATCAGAGTGTTCAATATGTTGCAGTAATCCAAAGAAATGTTAGGTGGTTATAAGAGCAGCTGTATAACCTTCAAAGATAACCGAAACTTGTCCATTTTTCGTTGTCCAGCTGGTACATCGATCCCTCCGTCATCATTACCAGGCATTTTCACTCAATAACCACCCCGATTCTCTGAATCATATTCTCCCAGAAAACTACACGTGACTTAATACTTTGTTGAATGTGCTACAGGTGTTGAACACTGTTGCCTGATGCGTGGGGTGAAAGAGGTGGGGGGCAAGCACACAAAATTTGAGGGGGGTACCAGATGTAGGCTCTATCATGTGACTATCAGTGACTATAAGTCCAAAACGTTTCATGACAAAAACAGTTATTCATTCAAAACCAGTGCATGCCAGTTCCAAATCATATTAATCAACGAGGAGGGGAATGACTCAGGAGTTTGCGCTCGTGGAAACGAACTGTAATATTTGGGCCAAGGTGAAGGTCCCGTACCGCGCTGACCCATAACAATCTTTATCTTCCTTTGTCCACGATTTTGACAAATATAGCAACATAAACAAAGAACTGAAAACGAAACAAGTTACTAGTTACATCAAATGAAATGGATCGGTGTTAAAACAGACATACCACGTCCAAAATGCTGCGATTATGGCGGGAAACGTGTGCAGGGGATGACAGTTGGCGGGGCGCTCAGCTGATCACTAGTGATTGGCAAACAGCTGTGTTGACCAGCATATTGCCAAGGCAAGCGATTGCACAATCCATCCAGGGCGTTTCACCACACCCAGCAAAAACGCACACCCTACGATTACAACGAATGCATTCCGAACGATGATGTCACCTACCTGTTGCTGCGATATTACTCCAACCTATCCGACGTAAGAAAACCACGTTCAATTCCCATCCATGCAGAAATCTTGACTTAAATCCAGAGCTTGTATGATTTTCATCGCTTGTACTCGTGATCTTGTTTTGTTTGGAAATGTCAAGCCCGGGTGCTGTTTTGATCACATGGCCACTGACGTAAAGGAACCGACCAATGAGAAACGCAGAATTCAATCGATTTTGCATATATAAATATTCAGCAATTATTCTGCTGCCCGCGATCCGAACGTTAGATTCTGGAATATTCTAATATAATTCAGCCTACGAGATGTCCTGCAGAAAGTATCATCCACGCATAAGAGCTGCGATCGAGAACATACATTTTTCTTTTCGTAATGCCTTAACGCATTACCGCCTTCCAAGTTGTCGGTTGTATTTAGATGGATTTCTTTGACCTCCTATCTGGTTCAAAACAAGGACATGCCTTATGCAGGTTATTTTTGGAAGAAGTTACATCACACGGCCACGTGATCATAATATTTTGTACCGAGGCTTCAGTCCAACGTGGGCATCTTGACCTGGAAATGCTAACATGGCATGACACAGCAAGTTGGTGTCAATGCCCGACCGATAATTAACATAAGAACAGATTCTGCCCTTAACGTGACACAACTGACCAGAAAGTGACAGGACCGGACATTTGAACATTTCGTGATAATAATCGTGCTTAAAGTTATCACGCGGATTTGTTATTGTGCTGGAATTCAGTACTCCAGGATTTTTTTTTCTGTCCTGTATATGGAGTAAACTATAAAACACGTGCCGTTAAATTTAGCACGTGTCCAAAGGGTGTAAAATATTTCTTTACACTATTTAGCTTGCCCTCATAACTAGGATTGTTCAAATAAATTAACATTGAAATAGAATGTACATGAATGTAAATGACCAACAATGGTCCATGTATGTATGTATATATACCGATCTATAGCTATATATATATATAGCACACGAGCTGGTTTAATGTTGGTCATTCTTAAGCTTTTATAAGCATTCCAGCAATGTACCAGTTAATAATAGTATTGGTCAAGCATTATTAATTTGAAAGAAAATTCCAGTGAATAGGCATGGCCTCTATATAAATTGCCTTGGTAGTTACTTGCTGCTATTAACTTTTTTTTAGTATTACTGAATTTTTATAAATCATTTTTGTGATAATAATAATAATAATAATAATAATAATAATAATAATAATAATAATAATAATGATGATGATGATGATGATGATGATAATAACAATAATAAATAATAATAAAAAAAGTAGTACTACTAATAATAAAAGGAAACTACTCATTCCACAGATTTTAAGATTATTTCAGTTAAAGTTTAATAATTGCTAAATATAAATGAATGACTACAAAAAATCTGTGAAGTAACACACGTTCTGTACATGTACATGTTCAATACGTATTTGTCAAAAGGAGCCGGACATGACAAGAGGTTTTGTCCTGGCCGGTCACTCAAAGTGAATTGTACTCAGATTTCTCTCAATAGCATTGTTAATATCTAGCGGCAATTAATAGCTATACCCGCTGTTACCCGGTAACTAGATTATACATGCTTAAATGGTTGCAAGTATATCACTGAAATTCAGGGAGACTGACTTATATTATTCTCAACTTCCAGAGGTACATGCGGACAATGTGCTTGTGGGATGAGGTTAACCGTTGTCATTTAAGAAGGGAGTAAGTTTGCAGGAAAAGTGGATACTGTTAGAATGAAGATGTCTTACTCATTTCTAATCAGTACATATTACGTATCGGTTTATCTGGTGCTAAGCTTTCCTAATGTGCCAGAATATGAAAGAAGAGAAACGTATCAGAATTCTAAGTACCCTCCGGCCTCCCATTCCAACTTACATATGCCCAGTGCTGCTCAATTTACTGCACACGTATATAATCATAGACACATAGAAGTCTCCTACATGTATGTCTATGATATAATGAAAGAAATCAAGACTAACAGAGAAATAAATCTTTGCTTTTATTCGATCTATACTGATAGCACCAAAGAAATTTATTTGTACACTGAAATCTATTTGCTGCCATTTTAAATTCATACAAATGTACAAAACTAGAAAATATCTAAAAGAAATAAAAGCAGTGAAACATTATCACAATATTCACTGGATTGAAAGACATACTTTAATTAGACCCACCATATTAATTTTGTGTAAGCCTGGAAGGCTTTCTGATATGTTTTGCTTGCGAATACAATGACACGATATGTCAAAACAATAGCACAATAGTTTGAGAATAGGTGTTACCAGATTCAGTCTTCATAATACCAACACTGTCATTCTAAACAACTGATGGTCACTTTTTTTTCAAGAAAACATTTTTCACACAAATTCATGAACACGAAAGGACAAAAGACTATGCATTCTCTATACTGATGCATGATTGCATGCAGGGTAAATGTGTGTTAGTATGTATACTTCCAAACTTTTCTAATTATGTAATGGTATGTGGAAAATATTTGTATCTTATTCTACCAATAAGTGAACATAGTGAAACACTGAAAGACATCCATAGCCAAATCACACATAGATTGAAAAAGTCTGTTTTGTAAATACATGTGTACTCTTGCCTGCTTGGAATGGCTTTGGCCACCTGACTATTCAGTAAGAGAGAATTTCTAGAATTTTAGGATTGAATATTTGCCCTGTGGATGGGAAGGAAATGAGGTTGTTCGTGTTGGTATTGTTGCTGCCGGTTGTCCAGGAATGCCTACTACTATATACACATTACACCAGACACTTTACTTATACAGTGGTCCCTGTTATGTAAGACCCCTCCATTTAACAATTTCCTTCATTTTAAGACCATCCGTCATCGACACACCTCTTATATTTTAACAAATAACCCTATGTTACAAGACCACCTTCAATTTACAAGCATGTGTTTCTCTGAATGGATGGTCTTAAAATGCAGGGACCACTATATGTAAATCAATGTCAGCCAAGTACATACTCAAAAGATATTTTAGTATGATCTTTTACCACAGATTTTTCCATGTATCTACATAAATTGGGCAGCAGTACAAAGATGTAACACCACTACTATTTTACAGACTAAATTTACCTGCAATGGCTTCTGCTTCCATGTAAGAGGTCACAAAGAATTTGGTGTTATTTTTTTTCCCAAATGATGCATGGCTAGGATTCAAAGTTTCAATGCCATGTGCCTTCTTTCTGTTAAAGATAAAGTTCATATCATGATATAGCACAGAAGATGGACATGCTAACCACTGCAACACTGAGGCAAATGGTATGTTGGTGGTTTTGACCACCCACACATGTATGGTAGGTGACTTGTCTGATTGTCTTTATAGTATAGATGGTTAAGCTGGCTTGTGCATGAGTAATACTCATTGATGAGTTCTCCTGTGATGTGTTACTGGGAAGAAGAACCTTACACTGGCTACTTTCAATTATCTAATAGCAGTAGTGTGCTACCACAATAATACAAATGAATATCAGGTTACAGGTAATTGTTTTGCAGCATGGTGTATACATATCAGCCTATGATTGTTCTACTCTATAAAACAGTGAATACAACACACAAAGTATACCCTGCATGCATTGATGGTGAGTTACAGGATTCACTGACTTATACACTACATCTACTAGTAGCTAAAATCTGGAATACTGAGGAGAGTACATGGGTTGAGAAAGAACAACCAGTAACGTAACATAATACGAAAATAGATGTTACTGAACTCGGGACTTATAATAGAAAAATTGTCATTCATGACACTGAGCCTGTTAAAAACTCGATATAGTTCCCAAACTTTCAGCAATTTTACATGCAGAGCCTGCTGAATATTCAGTGAAAATATTGGGTCCTATATCCAGTTTTTAACAGATTTGGTGCGTTAAATGACAATTTGTTCAGTAACATAATGTTTAACCAGACCGTGCAGTGCGTGCACATAGTTCTGCAAGGTTCTGGCAAAAAAACAAAATATAATCATTTTGGAAGTAATTGATAGACACAAAACAGTACTGGTAGTTCATTTTAGTCCTTATTGGTAATGCGTGTACTTTGTGCACTCTCCACTTTGATTGTAGAAAAATAATATCATTTGTTACTCATTCTCAACAAGCATCGCAACATTCCAACAGAAAATGTTAACAACAACAAAATGATCAACACTTAATAGTCTGTTACATATACATGTATATACAAACTACGTTACCATATATTCTCTTATATACATTTGTATACTCTGTGCCTCTTTAAAACTTTTGCTGCAGAAAACAGATGCTGCATACATTGTACACATATGATAAACCCTGCAGAGCCGATG
>JAAUYG010153131.1_pt1 | contig 12177 bp, 5 predicted proteins | sample 7278091 | NCBI WGS metagenome assembly JAAUYG01 (sample SAMN14350201, study PRJNA611818) | marine sediment metagenome | isolation source: surface marine sediment (0.6m) | place: French Polynesia: Moorea | collected 2018-08
ATACCTTTATGTAGTTTACATGATCGAAGGTCGGCTCGATCTGCACATTTCAAGTTGTCCGTCTGTGCCCAGCTGACGGGCGCTGTACACAGCTCACATTGAATGGCCAACGTGAAAGCCGATCGGCTTCCAGTCTTTATCACAAATCTGGGGCAGACATTCTCAATGAATGTTACTTCCATAAGCCTGGTAATTGTACCATATCCAATTATTATCCAGTATCCCAATGCAGCACATATTCCCCTTTCACTGAAACCAATTCGTTATCCGCAATATCCAATCGCGTATCCTTGTACATGTGTCTGTAGTCAGATCAAAGTTGCAACTGAAACACGTGGTGACTGACGGAGTTTCTCGTCTCTAGCAGGGCGCCCAAACCGTCAAGATTGTTGTATAATAGGGTGTGGCACATTTTGTAAACGACTGACATGATGATTTCATAAGGTCAGAATTAAATAAACCCTGAGTGGGACGACAGTAAAGGCCGGCTTATCTTACTCCTCATCTTTCTGAGACTCCTCCGCATTTTATTCCTCCTCCTGTTCCTCATCCTCGTCGTCATCGTCATCATTATCATCCTCATCATCATCGGAATTTATAGTCGTTATCTTCGTCGTCGTTGTAGTAAATACACCAGTTGGTACTGGGTCATACAGTGTGCTATTTTACTGTACCTGAGCATGTCCACCGCAGGCGAGGGACCACGTCGAGGACCCTAACTGTGAGGCGAAAGTGTAAAGGCCTGGATTTTAAATGAAGCAAGGAAATCTGTGACTGTCACCTGGAGACACAGAATGGAGAATCCGCGATATTCAGAGATGCTCTTATGTTCGAATTTAAGTGAAATAAAGCAAGCAAATAATAGTCAATTATCTGAAACTGTTATTTCTATTTTATATTTATTTTTCCTGAAAAGATTAAGTTGTGTTCTGTAATAACAATATTATCATAAAAGTATCTTCTTCTTCTTCTTCTTCTTCTTCTTCTTCTTCTTCTTCTTATTATTATTATTATTATTATTATTATTATTATTATTATTATTATTATTGTCATCGTTTTTGTTATTATTACTGTCATTGTCGTTGTTGTTATTGTTGTTGTTGAGGTCGCGCATTTTCGAATCCCTCCCCCCCCCCGAAAAAAAAAAAAGAAAAAAGAATTCTCAATTTTTTGAGGCGTGATCTTTTTTCTTTTCTTTTCATTATCGACCCACCCCAACCCAACCGACCCCATAATATGCATGCTACTCGGCCGATAGCCAGTACTCACTAGGTTTGCTGCTCCAGTGGTTCTCGAATTCTTCCGGGGTGTTGACGTACCAGTTACAGTTACACTCTCCCCACAGTCCGGTCCCATCGTACGTCGCCAGGACACGGTCATCTTGTATCCAGTAGGGCACGAGGAACGCCACCACATTTACAACCAAGGAAATGGCGAGGAAAAATGCCCCGGTGCCTATGACGATGGCCATATCTGAAACAAGTGAACAATCATCATCATCATCATCATAATCGTCATCATCATCATCATCATCATCATCATCATCATCAGCAGCAGCAGCAGCAGCAGGAGCAGCAGCAGCAGCAGCAGCAGCATCGTCGTCGTCTTCGTCGTCGATTCGTGCATTAATCTTCGCCGGTCGACTGAACATATTTGTAGCTTAAATCTAGGCCCCCATTATAGTTTCGATACTGCTTAACTGGCGATGACAATTCCCGTCAATATAGTGTGCTTATGTGGAATAGCAAATCCATTCAAGAATTCCCAAGCACTGTCCAAGATGCGATCACGACTTGACATACATTTCTAATTAGGTTAAATGCTGCTAACCAGGAACTTCACTACGTCACAGATCAAGGCATACACAGTCACACATACAAATACATCACCAGCCACCAGACAGTGGTGCACGTATGTGGCAACTCACTTGGTCTACCGTATGATTTATGTAACTCATATTTTATACGTAGGCGACTGTATATACACTACACACAAAAAGTTAAGGATATTAAATATCCGTAACTTTTTTGTGTAGTTTATATATGCTATGCGTGCACATATAGCATATATCAACTTTAATATCCTTAACTATTTTTGTGTAGTGTACATCACATCTGGTAGTGACTCATGTATATCTACTCTAAGCGTGCTTGCTTCACAGTGAAGCATTCCATTCAGATAACTGCTCAGATAACTGAAGAATGTCATCATTCTGTCAGTATTTTTTTTTCAATAGGCAATAGTTTTACTTTGCACCCCCAATTCACGGGATAACCCTACTCTGGTGGGACCTCCTCCCCCCTAGGTCGCCAGGTCTTTTTTTTTTTTTTTTTTTTGCATATAGGCCATTAGGTTAGAAATTTCACGTGACACGCCTCAGCACACACCTGGTGACAATGGCCCCTCACATGCTCCGGTATACAAAGCAAGAACTCCTTAACTAAGCTATACAATAATAGTTAGCCCTAAGTCACTTTTGTTTGGCACCATGTTACCAAGCCATCTTTGAACTCCCAACCCGCAACCTTTTCATCGCAGGTCACCAAATTCCTGTCTGGAGTGCCTTACTGAATCCTACACATACACAGGCTGTGATATATGTATGTATGTGCTTTATTTCCCCCACTTGCTGGAGAGCTATACCACATATAGTACAAAAAATGCAAAAAAACCCCAAACAAACAAAAAGTACAAAAACATAAGTAAAAAAAAAGGTTATTTAAGAATTATGTGCACAACTGTACATGTAATTGGCTGGAAAGCTCCATACTTGTGTAACTAGCAACATTACGAGAACAATTCCTTCTCATGCCTGCCTGCATGGATGCCTAAACTAAATGCAGTGATAGTTGGTTTATACACTTGTCAGTAGTGGCAAGGAGTGTAAAAGTAAATCTTTCTACGTTCTTCTGGCTTCGTGTCACTCAGGTTTTGACCCATTATTCTCCACATGAAGAGAACCAATTATTCATTTGAACGAAATCGTAAAGAAAGAGTTGTATGCACTATAACACTTTCAGTTTAATTTTCTGCAAAGGCGAAGGCCATTCTATTTTCCTTATTTATCATTGCAATGGTCGTTTTGTATCCAGAAGGCCATGGAATTTATTTATTTATTAAAACATATCTATCCTGGGTGGCCAATTACACTAGGTATTCTTCCTTGGCGACCAGCTAAAATTTAAGACATAAACATTACATTTTTTGTTTATAAAATCTTTTAAAAGCCATGACATTCTTACTACATTTCAGATCAGTACTAAGACCGTTCCATAAAATCGAACCTTTATATATAAATAATCATATATAGGCCATAAAGCTTATATGAATATACGGAAAATAATATATGGGTCATAAAGCATATATATTTCTGTAATGTTTGTGGCAGTCTTTCAATGGACAACAGTAGTCTGGGATTTCAGAAATGTTTTTTTTTTTTTTTTGGAATTGTTGGTTCATATATTCAGTTAGTTTTAATTACTGGATTTGGGGGTGACTTTTAAATTAAGTTTAATATTGAGGTAACATTAAAATTCCGTTCAACTGGAAAGTTAGTTTGGGCTGTTTACCAACTCAGCAATGTAGTTTTATGGCAATGAAACGGTTGTTTTGGTCTAATAATAAATGTACATAATCAATTTACTAATGAATTGAGCGGACAAAAGATGCGCTAAGAACATGTAAACAACTGTAGGTGTAAAAATATCCTGTGGACATGAAAACTTTATACAGGTAATACTACCTTACGATTGGATTTGACTGAAACTGCCCTCTGCCTTGGGAAAGATCAATTGTATATGAAAATCACTGTGATCAAGCCTCCAAGGATTTTGATATATCTTCTACAGCAGCTTAGTTGAACGATATGTTACTATTAAGAAAAACGGGTCATGAAACACCCTGCGGGAGTATAGACATATAATTAAAATTGAAGTCCGTGGCAACTTTGATGGTGCAAGTTTTTTCAGCCGCGATAGTTTTGCGAGTGGGTGGGGTTTATGATGCTCCAGCGGTCTTTCTTTTTACCGTCTGAGTAAAGTTTACCCCATCTCCGCCCTAGTACATCATGCATATATACCAAAAGGCAAAGGGCCCACTCTCAACTCACCTACAGGTAAAATCCACAGCCATTCACTTCATGTGACTCCTCCAAATTCACGCTTTAATTCAGTTTTCACGAGAGAAAGCAGCGGCGCTTGTCATAATTTGTCACATGCTCTACAATGCTCTATGATTTCTCCGTGCATGTATATTGCCTTGTAGTTTCAGTGGACAAATAAAACCCTCATCAGTTGCTGCGCCTACACTGTCTCTTATCTAAAGTTTGCATACCTGTAATATACTTTGTTGGATATCCCGCTTCCTCTTCAAACCCAAACGGAGACGCAACTAAAAGAAACTAGTAACAATATTCTTCACTTTCCCGTTGTGCTAATCCAAGTTCACAAGTCAGACTCGGGCTGACGCACCTGTTATTCAGGTACCCGCACACCCACACCTCGATAGCTTAAGTTACATACACGAATACATGTACGCGAGGACGCAGTACATACGGGGGTCACGCTTCACGGAAGGCTACACATCGCCAAAGGGCTGCTGCAAATCTAAAAGGGACCAAAGGAAACTTTAACTGAGGAACGAGCCAGGCTGCGGAGTGTCGGTCCTCGAGCACTTGGCTGTGTCAAGAGATAACTTACATAGCGAAGGATGGCCTGCCGACGGTCGCCCTGGCCCCAAAATGCAATAAAAGGCCCTGTTTTGCATGGCTTTTTTCTATTGAAGCTAGTGGTTCAGATTGGATACAGTTTTTAGATAGTTGCTGTTTACACTTGCTGAGGTCAGAAATATGAAGCCCACCAACCCCCACCCCACCCCATCCCACTCACCCCCACCCCATCCCAAACCCTGCCAGGGTAGGAGCGTTCAATTGGTTACATTGCACACCGAAATAAATCGTTAGCTTTTTCAGTTCATTTTACAGAAGTATCATTTTGATGATAATCTTACTATAAAGATGAATGTATGAATGATCATTTAAAAAGGAAAGATGCAATTTTTAAGCTACAATTGTAATAACGGTTATATAAACATTAATCAGAATATAATTTATGCCAAATATTATCTATAATTAATGAAGTTAAGAGAAGAATTGCCAAATTTTAAAGCCTTTCTTGAAATTAAGAATGTCATAATAGATATATTGGTTATTATATTGGTAGGGTTTTGTATACTGTGCATTTGTATGTGATGTACTCTCACTGTATTGGGTATGCCGTCTCGTTTTATTGTAGGCCTTAGTATGTGCGATGTAATCGTCCTTGTGGATGTCTGAAAAAAAAAAATGAAAACAAAAATATATTTGATGATAAGCGGAAAAAAAACAAACAAAACAACCAAACAAAAAACAAACAAACAAACAAAAACGTGTTGAAATGTACTTTGAAGACAGAGAGACTCTTAGTATGCTGTTTTTCCCTCCTTTCACTTACTGTTCCCAAAGTTTTTTCATTGCCATAGAGTTTTGGTCGAGATACCAGATCAATGAACCATTTCCATGTCTATAACCTGCAAGTCAAAACAGCCACAACTTTTCAATGTTAACTTGATTCTTTTTATTAAAGTACGTCCGTTGGGGCGACGCAAATAGTAATCCCTCTTGAGCTAAACTTAGGCATTTTCTCCCGGCATTTTTTTTCAATTGGGAGAGTAAACTGCGGCGATGCCACCCTTCACCCCCCACCCCCACCACATGAGAAAGAAAACCCAAATGTTTAAATTTACGTGTTCAGGTAGAGCAGATTTGTAGATTTTTTTTATTGTTGTGGATCGAACGACTTCAAACGATATGGAACCTGCTGCACTGACCCTCGAACCAAGACTGTCAAATAGCCATTTTATATGCAACGTTACTTTTAAATTTATTCTACGCACTGTTGTTACAAGTGTTTTCTTCTACGGCTCGCAACAACTTTGAAGTCAATATTTAATACCTGGCATGGTATCCTACAAGGAAGAAGATCCTTCAAGGAAAAAGTCGTGACGATGAAAATGGCTGGGAAACCTGCGTCAACCTGTCTACATGTAGCTGGCATTTAGCCAGCCTCGTCGAGAACTAGGATCCTCAAATTCCAGTGATTCGCCATTCTGCCCAGTCACAGTCTTGTTGCCCCCACAGCTATTGTGCGGTAGTCACAACGAGCTCTGGCGGCCAGAATGGTGATTCGCTGGACGTGCCAAAGACAAATTGGTTACTTGTGGTGTCAGAAGCTTCATCATTGCAAGACTGCAACTACCGCATGGAATAGATTGCCACCTTCAGCAAGGGAAGCTCTTTTAATGTTAACATAATTGAAGACTTAATCTTGCTTCCACATATTGTCTTGTTGTGCGCTTTGAACGTATGACCTTCTGTCACAATAGAATCTAATTCCGACATATTATAAATAACTAAGCGACTGGCCAACTAACTGAGCGACTGACTGACTGACTGACCGACCGAATGAATGAATGAATGAATGAACGAATGACTAACCAATTAAATGTGCATTAAACTTAGCGTGACCTGTAATTGATTTAGTACGATAATGTTTTTTAAATGGTGCCTAGTAGGCTTTCAGTTTGTTTCAAGCAGAATGTGTTGCATTAAAGTCACAGGCCGAAATGCGCATGTGATGGTTTGGTAAGCTCCAAATCCATAAAAGCCATAGTATGGGACGTCTATCTGAAAAAAAAACATATTATGGGGTGTCTGTCAGATAAGTCGTCTGTTCCAGCAAAATACTTTAGATGTACTTTGCACGTGAACAGCTGAAGGCGGCAAATCATATTTAATAAGCGATCGTAATTATTAATTGGGAGTATTTAAACTCATAGGCGGGAAAATGTTCCGAAGAAGGCGAAACGGCGCAAAAACCGTGAAGCCTCGTGATGGGTCAAAGCTTTAAGTGACGGAATGAGATTGGCCAAAGGGTAGTCATATGACCAAAGTAGTCTGAATTAAACAGACTATTCATGTTGCGAATTTGTGGCACCAAATACTCCCTGTTGCGTCAAGAAAGGGACACATGCGGAACCACCTTAATATGCGCCAAAGTCCATTGCACACCAAATAAGAGTATGGCTGTTTGGACTTTGTGTTGTTGCCTACAACCTTAAAAAGAGTAACACAGACGTTAGGGGTTCAGCTCTTAGTCCACTCACTTGTGCCTCTGTCATAAAGCTATCCGACTCTCTAACTGTAAGTGTGACATTACTAATACTGAATGTTAGATTACCCATGCTTGTGCATATATCATAGGGTAGGCCTTCGCGTGTAATGTCTAATACTGTTTTATAACCGCTTAAACACACTATGCAATCTCAATCTAGCCTTTCGTGGAGGAAATTTTATTAGAACTAAAAATATTAAAGATACATGTAATCTGACCCACATATATATGTTGCCCACGAGGATTTTGAGCATGCCAACATTAAGTGAACGTACATGTGTATAGCAGGTTGGGAGATTAGGCATTCAGAAGAATGATAAACTTTGAACGGTGAGAATGATTTCGTTGACAAGAAAGAGACATTTTTAACGTTATACCTCATATTACTGTATAGAAATAGGTTGCATAATTATACAGTTGAGCGGCCATGTTTTGTAAAGCTATATATGAAGTACCCATCTCTTTATCTGCACCAAACAAGACTTCCTCTATTGAGGTTTTGTGGCAAAATACATTTATTCATTTTTGTAAATCATGTTCATATGTTGACTGAAATCACAAGGCTATCACATTTCGTGTATATAAACATGCAATTATGCGATGCGCATAAACATGCAACAAAATTATACAGATATTATGTTTAAAAGCACAGGGACGTTACAAGGTACCGCTACTAGACCTCTTCATCGTTAAACTATACAGACTATCATGTGCATAGCAGGTGGTAGCTAATACGGATACATCACAATGGTAAGTCAGCATGCTAAGACCCTACAGAGAACCTATGCAGACTTGCGGCACGTAATAGTGCACCACCGAGCGACATAACCGGAAATCTACCCACTAGATGTACATGTAGCTGGAAATAACTTCTTCCCTTATAGGAGTGTGTTCGTAACATCGGAAAGATATTATTTTGCAAGCTCTGTCTTCTGAACCGTACATTTAGCAGGCGGGCGACTTTGAGAGTTACATGTACACCCTTACAGCAAACTTGGATATATAAACTGCAATGCTTGCATCTGTACAGTTTCTTTACAAGCTATTAATGTTGCTCAATATCGCTGTGTCTGACAAAACAGACAAGCTCATGATGGAGGACAGCAAAAAGACATTTTCAATAAATGATGTGGAAAAATTATGCAGTGCGCTTTGTATGACTCGTTGAATACATGAGGATACCCTCGAAACCACTCTTTTGTGTAAAAAAAAATATTATATTTGTTATATATTTTATCAAAATGTCTCATTGCCACCATATTTTCCTGAAACGAAAGTTCCAACAATGAAAGTATCACAACTGGCCATTTTTATATAGGGTCCTCCTCTTTTCGTTGTCTGCATCACTTGGCATCAAACGGACCTTTCGTATGCCTCTCGTGTCTACGAGTAGGCATCGGTTCTTCTAGGCCGGCGTTTACTGTGTCCATACCTGAAGTCGGGACGGAAATCTCTGGGTATCGGTCCCGGTATCGGTAACAAAGGTTCTGGATGATGCGGTTTCTTCCGTGTTTGGTTGATGTCCAGGTGTATCTGGATAACCCCCGCTGCCAGACACAGTAAAGCCCCGACTCCAGATAGCCACAGGGCCCAACCCAGGCGAGGGGATCCAGACAGCTTAGGTCGCCGTAGAGCGTCACTCTGTACAGCCGAAATTCCGAACGTGATGGCGCAGCCCGAGACCAACACAACTGGAAACCGTGAACGTTAAAGGTCAGACCCCATCCTATGCTTAGGGTGTCAACTGCAGTTTGTGTTCCCTTGAAAACTTTAGTAGGGGGCTATGCCTATGTGATATTTTTTCTGCGAAATTTCCATTCCCAACTACTAGTAATCTCTAATATAATAATATACTGAATAAATTACCAGTAAGGATCAGCATAGAATTAATTCGTTGACGTAACGGTGTACCTGCCCAATAACCTGACCCAATTATACCCAATGAGCATCAAGCAAGGCGTGGCCTTTTTGACAGGTCTGTTGCGTTGCCAAGGCTCTCGATCCGTTGCTATAACTAAACACATGTTTGCCTTGCGTAATTACTAAACAATCTCAGTATGCTAGCATGCCAAATTCGTTCTTATCGAAGCTTTTCGTGTGTATTAAATATAAAGTTTAAAACTTACGAAATCTATGAATAGATCTGTTTAAAATGTAATAGCAGGCATAAAGTAATAGGCGTATCGAGCACAGTCAACAATAATTGCAATGTGGATGCTTTACTGGTGCGGAGAGACTCACAAAGTCCAACTGTGCCAGTGATTTATCCATTTAGCAATTAATTCATGAACTCGTTCAATAACCTTTAAAAGCCAGACGTTAAATGTAACCAAGAAAGAAGGGTTAAAGACAGCGTCACTTAACAATCCCTTTCGAATCATGCATGACAAGTACATATTGAAACAGTTTTAGTTAAAGACAAAGTGGATAATTTTTACATTTCATGCAAAATTCATATCAGTAATTCTACATGTACACTATCGGCGGAAATGGTTTTCACACACATACATGTACACAATTAGAATTTTTTACTTTCTTAAAACTTTCTCAATGAAAATTCATCTGAATACCACATCGTTTAAAAACAAAAACAATGTGGTTCCTTGATTAGCGGTATTTGAGTTGTTTGACCATCCAACTGCTGAATTGTGTGTGACAAACCTTCTACTCCAAATCGCACATCTATAATTACACGTGACTATCGTTTTGGCCGCTAGTGCATATGTGAACGTTTTATGTCATTAATCCTTGACCAAATTCTGCTTTGCCTTACATGCGAGCATCAGCAGAATCCCCGCTGCCAGATGCTGTTTGTGTTTGCCACGCTGGCAAGGACAGTTGAACTGGGAAATCAGCCATATAGCTGCGATTCCCATCAAGACTATAGCAGCCACATACACCCACTGGATCGCCTGGAACCAGGTGGGGATCGGCACTTTTCCATCCGGTTCTGCAAGCAAATCATAAAGCAGTTTTCTTTTGGGACAAATTTCACGAGATAGCATGGGCGATTCGCTGGTTTGGGGATGAGGGTTTGGGTAGACCAGTGCCAGACGATATGGAAACTGCTCAAATACTGGAACTGACATCTTTAAAAAACTATTTTATCAAATTTGCATGAACTGTGCCATGCACTATAAGAACTGTTCAAATGTATGAACCTAGCGTTTTAAAAAATTATTTTATAAAGTAAAATAAAATCTATCGTGCCACCATATCCGGAAATTAAATTTGATGCTCATTTCGATCTGATATAAGCTAAATAACTGTTTTTAATTTTATGTTAATATGAAATTATATATGTCTACCGTTTCATCTGTACATGACTGTGTCATTTTATTTTGGTCGTTGTAACAGTTCGGTGCTGCAATAATTTAACCCTTGATTGCCAGCAAAGTGCACATTTTTTTTTTACATTTTACTTCTTCTCTCGCTAAATGTATCTCCTACCTACACAATGAAAGAAACCTACTTACCGACATAGGACGTGAACGTCTGAAGCTCATCCCCTAAGTACCAGCGGCAGTTACAGGCCCCCCACATCCCTTTGCCGTAGAAGCCGGTGTAGTCCCAGCCCTCCACCCAGTACGGCACCACGAGGGCCACTGCGTTCACCACCAATGACAGAACCATGAAGAACACCCCAGAGGTGAGCACGGGGTCCGGAACGAACCTGGGTCTTTGACTGGCGTTAGACGGACGGAGAGCAAGTTGGGCAGCAGGAGGCTGCTGCCTGGTCCACGTATAATCGACGAGCCCTGCCATGTTGTTGTCACAGTAGATCAAGAAAGTAGGTGTATAGTGTCAGCAGGAGACCAGCACAGGTTAGTCTACGAAATTCCGGCGTCACTGCTTACCGGTGCCGGAACTCCTGGCGTGGAATGCAGGTCTTCTCAGGGATAGCCAGATTCCCTTAGTAGCCAGGGGGACAACTGCAACAGTGGGACATGTACAGCTAGCTAATGCAGGGCTTCATGCTATACATGGTGTAAAATACCATGCAAGAAAGACTTGCGTTTATGGACGTATGTATAATGGTAAATATACATTTCTAGAGCGCATTCTCTTTGTAAAATAAACTCAAATGTTCGAACATACAAGTGGCATCCCACCTTAATTAAAGCATCCCTCCTTAATAAGGCATCCCTCCTTAATTAAGGCCAGTCCGGAAATAAGACCACACCAGAATTAAGACCATTATTTTCTTTAAAGACCTAACATTACACACAGGTGCTATGTTGTTTAAGAATTAAGACCATTAAAACCACTTAATTAAAACCATTTGGCCTTGACTCACTGTTCCTGAGTTCCAGTGTAAAGGCTTTGGCTAACACGATCGTTATCTATATTTATAGTCATAAATTTATACTGATTTATATTTGTGCTTACAATTCCACCCGGTTAAGAAAAAAACATAATTATTTTGTTGTTTTTTTATTAAATACATTATAACCAATTGTAGTGTAATTCATTACTAAAACACTACGTTATATGAATGGCTTCTTTTCCAGCGGGACAGTGGCCGAGCGGTAATCTGCGTTCGATTGCAGTTGGGTATATTGATTGAAAGTTTGCATCTGTTCTCGGACGCCTTTATATATTATATATAAAGCCTTAGAGATTGATTGACTGACTGGATCGTTTTTACATGGCTGTTCTACGTATGAAGATCATATTAAACTGACAGAATCCTCCCCCCCCCCCCCCCAACACCCACACATTAGATCCCCGTTCTTTTGATGCCGTCGGGGATTGAAAGCCGTCATACACGTGTCTTAGCCCTGCGGATATTGTACAATCTCAATTTTATACACCAGCATTCGACTACCGCGGGCGGCTACGACCAACTACGTTGCAATTTATGGAAAGACGGTGTTTAATCGGCCCTTGGCTCGGTTTTCAAAATCAGCCACATATACGGGCTGAAAAGACAGTCTAATGCCAAACTCACTCCTCTTCCGCATTCACA
>JAAUYG010053852.1_pt1 | contig 12175 bp, 9 predicted proteins | sample 7278091 | NCBI WGS metagenome assembly JAAUYG01 (sample SAMN14350201, study PRJNA611818) | marine sediment metagenome | isolation source: surface marine sediment (0.6m) | place: French Polynesia: Moorea | collected 2018-08
ACAGTTGACCTTGAGTGATCTTAAAAGGGCAAATTCAAAGTCACTCAGATTTTGAAGCCTTATATCTTGTAAAGGAGCTAGGCCATATGTGACTATGACATAAGTCTGCAAAAAATTGCCATTTGTCACACCAGTTGCAGGTGTCAAGCAGAGCGCCAAGGTCCATGGGCCTCTTGTCTTCAGCTGTTTTCCTTTTTGTCTTTTCCGTTACCTTGGGACCACAAAGAATGCAAAAATTTCAAAACGCCACTTCTGCAATTATTAAATTATGGCAACCAATTTTTGCTGTAGGTCCCTAATGGTTCTTCCCATAAAATTTGGAAATTTTTGGAACTTTAAAAAATTACTGAAAATCTTAAGTTGTTAAAGCAAAATCAAATAATGTCATTACTTAAAAAGTGGCTCACCTCATAAGTGGTAATTTGGTCTTATGGTGGTCAAAGTATTTTTGAGGTGAACATTAATTTGCGTTGGAAGTATTCTAAACCTCTATAAAAATGTTTAAATGTATACAAAAGGGGTATTTTGGGGGGTTGTTCAATGCAACAGCATTTCTTTTCGTAAAATACCAGTTTCAAAAGCCCACGCCTTCCAACGTTATGCATTTTCACCCAGAATTTGGTCGATATGCTCCGCAACTTCACCAAGAATTTTTAGAAACATCTTTTGAAAAAAATCAAATCTAACATTTAAAACATAAAACATAGTTGGACTTCTTGTTTCCCCCTTAAAAGCCTACCATTTCTTGACATTGAAATGTGTTTCGCTAGTTCAAAGGCGCTGAAGAAGGGAGGGACGCGATCGATGTTTACCGCCATTGTTTTTCAAAGATTATCTTTTCCTTTTCTTGTTCCTTTTCTTGTTCTAAAAATGTTAAAATGCTTAGGTGTGGATTTTAATTAAGGTGGCCTTTACCTGCTGTCCCTGTATAGCCGCCCACCTCCAGCCGAAAGCGTTCCCTCTCGGAGCCCAAAGAAAAATGGCCATATTGAGCGTGAGCCGTCCTGTCGTTAAAATCGCTTAAATCGACTCGCAGTTCATAGGTCTGTCTACCCGCTGTGATTGCGTGCACAAACCGGTTTCCTGGGTGAAAACGTGTATTTCTTTGTAGTATGGTTTAAGTCAGAGAACCAGCAGAGGTGGTGGGGTAAACAGGGCGTATAATTCAACTACTAACAAAAAGCCCAGGGGCCTTGACGCTCTGCTTGACCCTTTGCCGGATGAAAATAATATGGCTAAATATGGAAAATTACAATGTAGCAGAGTAACTTCTCTTCAAAGTGCCATATACCTAAAATTTGGCAGAATGCCAGAAAAAGCAATGGTCTGTATTTCTCCAGAAAACAGGCTTTCTCTAAAGTTGTTGAAATATATAATTTAAAAATTGTGGCAGCAGCAGCCTTTTGAAAATATTAACATCAGAAATTTTGCCACATGCACCGAATGACCTCAACCTGAACTCGAAGAATCACACATGAAAAGTATCCTACTGTAGCGTATTAGCTACCGTATATGGGGCGTTGTAGCATTTTTTCAGTCTACGTACTGTATGTGGAAGACATGCAAAGAGTGCTCCTGGATACAGAGGTTTTTACAGCGTGTAAATCGGTGTATTATTCGCTGAGTTATAGTGTTTTATCGTGTGTATGTAATTCATCGATATTTGGCGCAAATTCCCAGTGCGGTAAAGATGCATTGGATTATCCTTGATCAAAGCGCCTGGAGTATATTTACCATAGCAACGGGTTCCAAATGACGCGTTTACTGGTCATACGCAATGAGTAAGCATTTTTGAAGCGATCATTTGAACGGTAGGCTGTATCTCTTTGATCTCTGAAACTCAGCGGCTGAATCAGCGGCAACCTGTCTGCAATCGCTTCCGCTAAGCATTGTAGACATTTGGCATTAGTTGTGTATGTATATGTATTTTCTGTTCTGAATTCACATTGCGTGTAGTGTTGTCAGCTGTTAGCCAAATCTTGACAGGTCAAGGTCGTCTCTTGTTGTTTACAAGTGCATTTACGGATAGTTGCAGTCAACGATCCTTCTGCCTCTAAGGCCAACTCATGGTAATCGTCAATTCGTAGCTCTAGTGTAGTAAATGTAAACCTCCTAAAGGCCACTGTCCATTCGACGTTGTTCCAGTGATCAGTATTACCGGTCTTACCACTCACATGGCATAATGTCTTCAACAGTATTTACCATGTCAGCGTGTGTTGTCATTGTCGCATGTCTGGTCGTGGCCACCATGTGGTTTTCTAATAAATGCCCCGTCCACCACAGTGCGTGTGTTCTTGTCGTTCTGCTTCCTTTGCAGGTGCTAGAGGCACCAGAACAGACTGAAGTCTGCAGCAGCCTAGACCTCAGACCCAGGGAAGGCTCCCAGCTTCATTAGAAGTCCAACAGAGCCTGTCTCAGGGCTGTGTGCGTCCTCGACCCATGGGTAGTCTGCTAGGACGTCTGTGGCTGGTGTTGGGCACGGCCTGGCTGTGCAGAAAGATCCCGGGTAGTAGTTTTAGTGTGTAGCTTTAGACCACACGGAAGTTCCGGAACGTCCGGTTCTTCCGCATGATTGACGGCAATTTCGCTCGGAACTTCCACGCGTAACATCCGCTCAACGCACTTGCCTTCCAGATCTTCCGGACAGCGCCTGTGTCGGTAGGATCAGCGTTAGAACCCTAAGTGTAGACGCCAGCGCAGTGTGTCACAGGTTTTAAACTAGTCATTGACCCATTTCATTAGATTTCCCCTTGACATGAGCCGGGTTGATACAAGGGCGACGGTCGTAGCCCCAAGATACCGCACTACATAATGCAGTACATGGGACCACTAGTCCCAAATTTTCACCCGTTTCACTCTACGATCAGCCATATTGAAGATATTTCACAATAATATTATTTTTTCTATTGACTTCCATATTAAAATTCAAATGCCAAATGCCATAATAATTTTTTTTAATTTTGTCAGATTGCCCAAAAAAGTAATAGCCTAAATTCCCTCATGGCCCACATACTTACAACAAAGTTTGGTTGAAAATTTGAAATTAAATTAAACTGTGGGAGCAACAGCCTTTTGAAAATCTTGAAATCGGAAATTTTCCAAAGGGGAGCGAATGACCCCAAATTGAACTCATAAAATCAGATAAATGAAAAGTACCTTATGTATGCAGTATATCATGACATAGGACCATAGGTCCCAAATTTTCACCCGTTTCACTCTACGATTTTGTTTAGGTTTCCAAGGGTCCATATTTACAATAAACAATAACAACAACAAAAATGCCCAAAATGTATTGCTATTTTTAAATTGAACTTCTTCCAGTAAGCAAGAACAAAATAAGCAGTTGAAAAAATCATTTCTGTATTGGAATTTCGAATTGACCAAAGTTTAGAAGTATCCTTAAGAATTCATTTTGCTTTCAGTTATTGAGTGCTATATTTGTAATCATTTCTCAGTCTCAAATCGCCACGGCACCTCACGGCATGCATGCAATTTTTGTTCCGTTTGCGTTTTATCCAATGTTCGAGTCACGTTACCTTGTTACATCAGCTTTGTATCTTCCCCAATACACATCCCCCAGGTACAATACTGTATTACAAAAGGTGCTTAAATGCAATAATGCTATACAAGTTGGCCATATACCCCTCAATGAAAGCATCACTGAAGAAAGAGTGAAGAAGAAAGCATGAACGGCATGGCAAAAACGTCAATACACTGCCACTGGTCAAATGACGATCCCTGAAATCCTAGATGCAAGTCTTTATATTCGGGTGCGTGATCAATATTTCTACCTCATTTCTTATGTTTGCAATTTGAGGAATATCTTCTATTTGAAATCTTCATATTTAACTCCATCACAATTGGCAGTATCCGTCATATTTAAGTAACGCCGCCATTTCCCGGCACTTTATCGATCCGCCATGTGCAAAAAAAGTGATTCTGCTTTCCTGGAAAGTCCCCCAATTATGTTTAATTTCTTATTTGGCAAATCGTTGACACAGATATGACATCAAGACCCACATGCATATTTATGACACTTTCTAAATTCTTATTGGCTGTTGGTGGTGGGATGTCCTGAGGTGCAATGGCGTATAAATGGAATCACCACATGGTGTTTCCCTAAATCAGCCATTCGGAACTTCTCGGCTGTTATCGAAATACATATAGCAACGGCTAGTTTACCTCGAAAACGCCCGAGGTGTTCCTGTTGCATAGACAACCTGAGACGTAGTAAAGTGAATCCAGCAAGATCTCACATTTTCTACAGCCAACAAAAGTTGGTCTCACTTTTTCTACAGGTTGTGAAAATAGTAAAACACAGCCCATAACATTTTGCCGCCAACCGTTACAACGGTTCCCCTAATCAAAATACAGCTTTTCCGCGATTTTTTCCTAAACGTCACTCGGGCAAGTCGGGCACTCTACTGCGAGTTATAAGGGTTGTTTTTAAAACCGCGGAATATTTGGCCTGGTATTCCATTCTCTACCAAAGCTACGCAAAGAATTGCCACAACTCAAATTTTGGATTTCCGTCAATTTTTATTAAGTGTTTCAGATGTTAGTCAACGCGGAATTATAAAATATCAAATATCTTGAAAAGGGGTGATGGCGGCAGAGTAAAATGGAAAACAAATATGCGCAAACTTATTGTAAGAATATTTAGTGTACATGAAAGTTAGATTGTTAAGTGTTTAATGTCATTCTGAGGTCATTCCATGCAATTATTATATATATTATATGTGTAAATGCTCTCTTATAACTCGGAAACTGATGTTCTTGGAGGAAAGACAATGAATTTTCAACTTTTCGAGTATACTTCTATTGTACGTGCTTTCGAATCTACACACATGTAGACAAAATTGGGATCCCATAGCATTAAAATCGAGATTATCTACTCTTAAGATAAACCTCTGTGGAGTGACATTGCTTACGCCAAGTTTCAAAGGCATTGGGGTTTCTTGTTTCATTAACTAAGTGATGCCTTCATCTTCAAACTAACTTACAACTCTCTTGCACTTGCAGTATTTTGATAAGAGTGTGCGTTTCACAACAAGACTATTTCTTTATTTTCCATGACAATAATAGACGCTGAAAGCAACTATTAACTCGGCTTTGCAAGTTTAGTGTATTTTAAAAATCACACACAGAAAGTAGGGAGTTTTGGATCAATGAGAATTAAGTATCATGGTTGATTGATCAGAGGAGAAATAACAAAGAAAAATATGACGAAGAAAAAACTCGAACCCACACACGCACTTGTGGTCTTGCCTATAAATCAACCACTAACCATTCGGCCACAGAGCTTACACACTGACTGCTCTTGTCCGTGTACTTAAAGGGTACATGTGGTGTTTGTAAAATAACCCATAAAAATGATAAATACCGGTATACATAAATAAATTTACTGCACACATGAGAACATCGTCATTTCAACAATAGCTCGCGAATTTGCCAAAAACTGCAAAGAAAATCCACACGTTGAGAAAACGATGGGGGAGTTCCGTCTCTGGCGGATATGACGTCATGTCATAGATAGCTTGGCTTGATAGTGGTTTGCCAGAGTAGACATCGTTCTGTTTACCCCAAGAATATGTATGATTTCTCCGAGGACGAAGGATGTTTTTGGACGTACGGCTATTGATTTGAACAAGAAATAGCTTAGAAATCATTTTTTTTTCAGAAAGTGATAATGTTTTTTTAGCTCTGGTTGTGTTTACACAGCGACCGACTGCCACAAATTTTTAAATTTTTGGCAGATCGCCAAAAAAGTAATAGCCTATATTAACCCCTGATTATGATACCTTGCAGGAAGTTTGGTTGAAATCTGCAGATGAAAACTGTTGAAGGAGTAGCATTTAGAAAATCACAGAATCGGAAATTTTGCAAAGCGCACTGAATGACCCCAAACCAAACTCAAGGAATCGGGCATCAAAAGCACCTTACACATATGCACTGTGGTACCCCGAATCCCAAATTTCCGTCCGTTTCGCTCCACGATTAGCCGTTTTCAAGATATTACACATTTTAGGATTTTCCCATTGACTCCCATGTTAAAATGTTAAAGTGCCACAAAATTTTTTATTTTTTTCAGATCGCCAAAATATCCATAGTTTGATATTCCCCCATGACTACCTTATTTATCATAAAGTTTGGCCCAGATCGGATGCAAACTGGAGGAGTAGCGTTTTGAAATTTTGCCCCCATAGGGTCCCATGACAAAACGGCAAAAAATAAGGTGTAGAGGAAGCTACACACAAAGTTTGGCTTGGATCCATTCAGCGGTTTCCGAGAAACCTGAATTTACGGACGACGGACGGACGACGGACGACGGACGCCAGTGTAACGACAGTAGCTCTACTGACAAAGTCAAGCAGAGCTAAAAACACCACAATATTGCGCGCCTTAATAAGTGAGGTACAGTGTTGCATAATTTTTTGTACCATAACGGCGTTAAAATTTTTAATTAATTACATGCATAATCCGGTAACACAGTGATGATTAAGGTTCAGTATCCCAGTCCTTGCTTGGTCTCGTCAGTGGCCATGGCCCGGCTTCTCACCATGAGCAAAGACACATCAAGGGGGAAGTGGGTGGGTGGGTTTGAAAAACCACTTAAACAGTCAGTTGATAATCTGACACATTCCTTGTTCATGTTGTTGATCAGGCGCGCTGGACTGCCCCGCTCTTCTCCCTGCGCCTCCTTATAAGTGACTAATCACGTGACCTTGCCGGTGTTCTGGATACAGCGCGGAGAAGGGTATCTGCCTTAAACCACATTAAATGGCTAGCCGTTAATTACCCCAAAACTTTTTTATACCATTCCATTGTAATGCAGTAGTACTTGCTGGTAGTGTCCCTCCTCCTCTTCCTCCTCCAGTTACATGTAGTTCCTACTACTACCAGTCACTCCAGCCACTCCCTAGTAGAAGTCACTTGTTTCAAAATGCTATTCCTGGATGACAATGTAGACTAAACGTTTAGCTATGTGTGACTATTTTTATTCCTGGATGACAATGTAGACTAAACGTTTAGCTATGTGTGACTATTTTTGGAAAGGTCGACTGCTGAGCCAAGCCATACATGCATGAAAAATCTTTTCAACAGACAATTTATTAACGAGTACGAAGTAAGCGACCACGCCGCAAATGATGTATGTGTCTTAAGAAAGCAGAGCAGGATACCTCGACAACTTATTCAGTTATCACGATTGTTACACGTGTCATGTGAGAAGTGGACTAAGAAATATTTTTATTTGTGTTCCTTCCTTCCTTCCGTCCTCTTTGTATGTGCGTGCTGGCTACAGCTTCACGCTTTCATCACCCCAATGGCAATCACGTATTTTCATTAAGGCACAAATGCACAGACAACATTTTGATGTTCCTGTTCTCAACATAAAAATCTATACAAACACAAAAAAGAATGCCTCTGTCTTGAGAAATAAAACTTTTCCACAGATACAAAATAGTACATACCAAGCCAGTGTTCACAGGTGACCCTTCCAAAACCGCTGGCATAAGATTCCCAGTCTCTGTCAAAGCTGGTCCTACCCGAGAAACGCCTCTGAAACACCTGGCAGAAAAAGAAATAATGCTTTTCTCATTGATTTTTGAGGACGGGATGTGGAGTCTTGCCAACACATTTCAGAATATATTTTCCAATCCTAGGGACCCTTCAAAAATACCACTACATTGTATAATACATATAGATATCACCATTAAAGCCTATCGATGGGCGTACAAAATATTAATTATCAATACATATGTATCCGTGCTTAACAGGATACTCTGCTTTGCAAGCTTGCTGACAAGTAAAATAAAGGGAACAAAAGTAAATGATTATTAGTTCATCTTACCAAAAGTGCCAGAGAGCTTCTTTCTTGTAAAACAGAAGCGCTTTAACTCCAGAGTTAACCGTTACATAAAGCTGGTAAGCAGTTACAGGTAAAATACGCAATTTAACCATCATCGCGAAGTATATGTAATAGAATCCGACGTATGCAAGTCCTCTTTCTGCAATGGGGAAAGTGAGTAGCACAAGTAGTAGTAGTAGTAGTAGTAGTAGTAGTAGTAGTAGTAGTAGTAGTAGTAGTAGTAGTAGTAGTAGTATAGTAGTAGTAGCATCAGCAGTAGTATTAGTAGTTTGTTTAAATAGTTTAATTAATTCAGAATTAAGATCTTAGGTTTCAGTGTGAACACTGTTCTCGTCTAAACACCTTACCAGCCAGCCTCCTCGATCTGTTTCCATATCACAGTACACGTATCTGGCATGCAGCAGCTGAGCTGTAGGGGAAACCAGGTAGGCACCGCTGGTTGAGCCGGGGTTTGAACGTAATATTTCCCAACAGTCTCTTGGAATGGTGGGTTCTTGACATTCTGAAGTGATGATATCGACCAGGAAGTTTGATGTGCACAATATGCTGCCGCAGTTTCTATGTAGTTCCTTCTCCTCTTCCCGCTCTTTCTCCGACTACTACTACTGCTGCTGCTGCTGCCGCTGCTACTACTACTACTACTACTACTACTACTACTACTACTACTACTATTTCTACTACTGCTACCACTGCTGCTGCTGACACTGGTACCATATTGTTATCAAAAACAAAGCTATTATATTCCAGAATTTAAGAAAGAAATATCTGTTACAGCAGCGAAGGCGCACCATATATATTGGGTTAATGTCATCCGACCGCACTTAACAAGTTAATGCGTCCTGTTAAGTTTTCATATTTATCTTTCCAGTGAAGAAACGTCGGACATTGGAACGCCAACAGGAGTTGGACTTCGGAACAAAACTGTTTGCTCCGTGCCTGTTATCAAATCACAAAACACGGCATAACCCGGTTTCGGCCTGTAGCATATGTCTGCATATGTCAGACAACTACCTTTTTTCAGAACAGGACCTTTAGCGGGCAGACATGCTGTTCAAGCAAGAAATTCAATTATCTTGGCCATACGCGAATCAATGTTGTCAGTTTTTGTACTGTTTGTAGGCATGAAACTGTTGCGGAGTTGCACTGAACTTGCTGTGATTGTACCTTAAGTGAATCTTCTTCTTCTTCTTCTTCTTCTTCTTCTTCTTCTTCTTCTTCTTCTTCTTCTTCTTCGTTGTTTTAATTGTTCCTGTTGCTATAGGGGCAGGGGATCGAAAACAATTATACGACTTTGAATAGCTCGACCGATTATTGGATTCTTTCCATGTATGTTTGGAAATTTGAAGCTCAAATATAATTGATTAGAAATTCCTTCTAGCAATATAGTCGCTTGAGGCTCGAGCGTTTGTTAAGCCGCAATATACATCAGTCTGAAAGAACATCTGGTGGCCGGCCTGTCCTATTTCCGTGCAGAACAGTGAACAATAAAGAAATAGCGTATTGATCGTCAGAGGGTGGTGAAGCGGTTGAAATCCTAGCACTGGGCCGGTCTACAGTGTGTGCAATCGCTGCTTGGTGTCTGAAGAGATGTGGAGTAGTCACATAGCAGTAAATTTACAGTCTTTACCCGACATGGGGAATGTCCGAAGCCAGATGTTACGCGTCCATTACAATGGCTGTCTTCCTAAGCCATTCAGTGGCCCCAATCAGGCAAAACAGAGCGAATAGCTGCTGGTTTAAACATTCAACTAACCATGATAACGGAGAAGAGAAACCTACATGACGTCCGTTGTAGGGCTGCAAGATGTGCGTAGGCGAATCTTGAGAAAAAAACAGCTTGGTCACAGTGAGGCTAGGATTAAAGGCTAGAATTCTGAAAATAAAAAATTATTAGTTTGCAATACCCATTTCTCAGCACCATCTGTACCAGGCATCCTGAATGTCGTATGTAAAGGTGCTGTGGAAAGCGTGGTGAAGAAAATAGGAATATACTTCAAACTGTGGCGCCTAGCGGCAACGATCCTGATCGCAATGGCTGCCTTTCTTGGACTCTGTCTGCTCGCTACCTGGATGCAGGTTACGGAGTCTGTGCGTCCTGCATCACATCCACCTCGCGACACCGCTCACTCAGGTCCAGTCCGGTTGGAGGTCTTTCTGGATCTGCTTTGTCCGGATAGCCGAGATACTTGGCGCGATCTCCAGAAGCTGGAACGGGAATGTGGAGCGGGGAAACTGGATTTAGTCGTCCGGCTGACCGCCCTCCCGTACCACCGGTGGTCGTACCTCGCCAGCCAGGTAGGCAACGGAGCACACAACAGCGGTATTAGAAATACGGTAGCATGGTGAGCGTAAAGGCTTATCGAACGGATCGTCTGAACGCACTAATGGGAAAGGCACACGCAGGCGAACTAGACTATAAAATTGCAACCTACTCAAATTTGTATTTAATGACTTTAATCTTAACGGCAGTGCTTTATCGCCTTCGCTGTATAAATAGCGTCTGACTTCATTGGCTGCGAAATGTATAAATACGTAATGAATTTTACAGTGGTGAGATAAGATAAGGCAAAATTTTATTTTACTTCGGAATGCACTTTTTGTGAACAGGGAAACTAGGAGCCATATTTGAAATTTGGCAGAGCCACAAGCTAATAAATATTTCGCAAATTAAAGGCTAATCTTTTATCTATTGGGACATTACATTTGAGAGGAATAATCTCCCATCGTCACTGGGAAACAGGCTTTTACAAAAGGAAAACTAGGGTAGAGAGAACTCAAATGTTGCCGACTCACTCAGTATCATGGTCTAACGTCTTTAAGGTCTTTTAACTGAGAAAATACTGATTTATCTTGCAATGCATGTTAAGGAGTTTTGTGTGATATAAAAAGTATTTGTATATTTACTGGTTATGGATATAAATTGTCTTATCGTGCACTCGGGAGACCTCGGTCGTTTTCGAGGAAAACTAGCCTCGGGTGTATCTGGAAGCCAAACTGCAAAAATGGCACGCTCCATACAGTCTTAGGCGTCGTTTCCGCTTTGTTACTTACGTCCGCTCTGTGGCATATTTAAAGACAAGATTCTTCCTTTTTGAAAGCTTTTATACTTCTGTTGAGTAAGAATTTTCAGGACATATTTTATATATAATATAAATAAATTCTTGTTATCGCTTAAAATATTTCTTGGCGTAGGAACTTTTGTTATGAAGTAAATTTCATTTCCGGCGGAGAAATGTGGTGATCTGCCACATATCAATACATCGTCATACATCCGAAGCATGTTATGCATGGCGGAACCAGCCGAGGAGTTCCGAATGGTTATCGTGTACAATATGGTTAAAAGCAATGTCAGGGAATCTGCGTTTTGATACTGTAAACCCACTCTGTTGTACTTCAGGGTTTCATCTCAAAAACCTCTGTCGGTGTAAAATCCTTAGTCTCTTTCACTGTTATAAATTGTAAATAACTATTATTGAATATTAAATTATTTTTTTATTATTTTATTGTGGTCAGTGATGTTATCCTCTAACAACAGCTAATGACTTCTAATTGGGAGCTTTGATTTTAGTGTCCTTGCAAAAAAGAAGCGATCGTATACACTTGTGTCCCTTAGCTATAACACAACAATCGCGTATAAACGTAACTGTTACTCATGGGCGTCTGACTATAACATAGCTATGGTTGACGCGTTCACTGTAGGAGGCAAAACGAGGTGTTTCAGCAGCTTGCTGTTAAACTGGCGCACACTCCATCAAGTATACTTTGGCAAAGTTTAACCCTCTACAATTGCGACTACCAAATCTGCGCTTATTTGTACTAAAATGGAGCACTTTGCATACCATATTGTAATTTGCTAGACACTGCATCGATAATACCATTAGCATGATTAGTATTGTTAAACTATTTGGCTTGCTACATAAATAGTAATATAAAATAATAAATGTTTCCAGACTGCCAAGTTCATCTGTGCCAGCTCAGAATTTTAGTGATAATTCAATCTTTGAACACCTTATGTGGATGTCCCTGTCAATATTGACAACTTTACCAGGTTTCCAATGGCAATCATACCTGGGTCCGGCTGACAAGATACTTTGTTTACTTGAGATTCACTGTACAAAAATGCAATCATCGACACCGTATAAACCTCACCGCGGCCGGGTAGTGTAGTGGTTAAGCAAACAAAAGACGTCAAACAAAAGACGTTAAAATTTGAGGTTCTGCTGCTCTGCTTAGCGCTCAGCATAATGGAGTTAGAGACCGACTGGCTGGCTCGGAGTCAGGATAATGGTCTGGGTTGGGACATCA
>JAAUYG010136005.1_pt1 | contig 12175 bp, 14 predicted proteins | sample 7278091 | NCBI WGS metagenome assembly JAAUYG01 (sample SAMN14350201, study PRJNA611818) | marine sediment metagenome | isolation source: surface marine sediment (0.6m) | place: French Polynesia: Moorea | collected 2018-08
CTTTGAACAAGCCATAAAGGGGTGGGTTGTGTTTTTAATAAAAATTTGTAAACCATGGTGGTTTCATTTTTGGTTGACTTTTTTTTGTCTTGATGTGGTCCTTAAAGGCCGCCTCCCCCCACACTTACCCCCCCCCCCCCCCCACTCCCTTTCTCTGACTTGCAATTCATATTGAACTTGTCTATAATCAAGTAGTCCCGACATTTGTGAGCGGCTGTATAATCATATTTATGGTGAAATGTTATTTGCATATGGCGAAGTCGTGCACTGAAGGCCAAATCATACAAATTTTAAGACTAAGTCTTGAGACCACTTAGGAACGTTACAAGTCATAAGTGAGATAAGCTAAGGATGAACATCTATATGCGTATGTACATCATCATAATGTAAACTAATATTTACATTGGACTCAACAAGCTGTTGGTAGTTTTCCATACTTCTGACTTTGTTAAATTGCTTCATTTGTCAAACTAGTAGTGATAAGCTAGTTATAACATGGGGGGGGTTATTATTTTACAATATAACACCAGTATTACCATGCAGTAGCAGTGGGAGATCGTTCCATAGCTGACAGACACTCAGAGATAATTAAGGCAGGTACATGAACATGTGTTATAAATATACATATGATGTTACCTGTCCAATCAATGACCTGTCATTTTCCAGGAAGATTTGATCAGCCACAAATGCTAGTGATATCATCAATACATTGTACTTCTCACTAATGTTCACAGTTTTCTTTCACATTTTATTTAGTGTTTCCAGTTAAGAACGGAGTCACTGCTGAAATGTCAAGTGACTGCGTACCTTTGAATGCGTACAAAACAAGTCTGAGGGAAGTTCTACTTTGCCATGATGTTGACCCCTTCTCTCCCCCCCCCCCCCAAAGTTCCTTTTGGGGAATTGCATGTATTTCCCATACCAGAACACAAATTTTACTTTCCAATGTATTAAGGTCACCCTAATTACACCCTGTTTGCTCATGTATGCACAATTTCTTTGGTTTAATACCCAAGCAAATATCTTTGGCTTTCATCTTTGAAGTTCATCCTAATATTTATGTTGGATTGCATTAGTAGTGGAGTCCCAGCTTCTCCTGTTACCTGCTGGCTCTCAGATCCCTAAATCCCAGTCCACAAACTGGCTTCAACCAGATTACATAAGTCCTACTTTGGCTGACCCCCCCTGGGATATATCAGGTAATATACTGGGGCAAGCTGGACCAAGCTGGACATGCCACATTTCCCTATCAACTTCTGCCATGGATTTGCAAATCAAACAAACTGCATTATCTGATTACAACCTCACCCAAAACTTATATTAAACCAATATATGAAAACATTAAGAGAAATTATGAAAACCAAAGTAAAACAGTTTTGGTAAAATATTATGAAATTCTTACAAGATATACATATATTTCCAGGATTTTTTTTATCCAGAGATACAAATACACTGTGTTGGGACAAATCTGTATGTAATTGTCATTATTGACTTCTGCCCATAACCATACATAAAAGCTCACCCAAATCGCTGATCACTGTAAAAATGACCCTACTGAACCCTGGGGAGCTCGCTCCTGGTTTCGGATATATGTGTATGCCTAACACAAGTACATGTATCAGATACACACTCGCTGGCCTGGCTCCCGCTACTGTTGGTGTCAGCATTCCTACACCATGTCCACCACTTTATGATCATTTTTGGCTGTTTGCTTTTTACTCCAAACAGTGACAGCTGATGGATTCCCTGGCTTCACTATAGCCATCATGGCAGTCAGGAGGCAGTGGGGAGTCGCAGCTAGGGACTTCCATTTTTGTCCTTCTCTCTAATTAGACATCAAAGGTTACAGCTACAGCATAGGAGGGCTAAAGGGGAGTAGCTGCTCCACCAGCAATATCATTTGTGGGACCAGCTCCCTGCCGATGGATTTCTCCATTGACCAGCTGTTGTCCACAGTCCCCTCTCCCGTCCTGGGAAAACATATGTCAGCCCACCAGTTTCTCGTAGCCTTTGACCTCTGTAACAATTTGGTGGGGTCATAATTATATGAGTTATCCCCACAACTCACCACATTTTCCAGCCTCAAATGTCAGGTAATAAACAAAATAAGCAAATGTACATTTTTTTACCGCGAGTGCCGTGCCATTACATATAGGATAGAAACAAATTTGGTCTTTGATCATTACATGTTTTTGTAATTTATTTACTAATTTACTTTTTAGTATTTATCATTTATTACTTCTTTAATTATTTATTACGTATTATTTTTGGACCATTTTGCACCAGCTAAAGTTTTAGACTGATAAATACGTTCATAGGATAAAAAGGCTATGGAGGAAAAAGGACTGCCAGTCTTAGTGAGTTGTGTATTTTATGTCTGTGAGATGTTAAACGTTTTAGAGCATCTTGTAGTAGGTGGATTCATGCTATATAAATTAATTTATTATTATTATTATTATTATTATTATTATTAATTTATTTATTTAAGAAACCCTATCCACTGCGTCATGTTTTCTGCCTTCATTTGCCTATCTATATTTAGTGTCAGTCTCATGTCCTTGGTTTTGCACCTTCCTAACCAGAACACAGAATCTGGCAGCTTTGACAATGCCCCATTTAGCACCACCCTCATTACCACACATTTGTATGTCCGACCACTGACAAAAACCATTATTCCACCTGCTGCCTAAACAAATCTGTTAAATGTGTGACAGAAATGGATTGATATCAAGTTTTCAAACGACATGCTTAGTGGTAGTTTGCTGTGTTGATGAATACTCCTGGCATTCGTAATGAATCAGGGACACAAAATTTATGCCCATAATGTATCTGTTTATGCAGTTTGCCTAATGTTTAACTGGTTCTGGGGGGTAACAATAGGCCAGGGGTTATTTACTCAAGCCGCTTAGTGCCATTCCTCATGTGACCTATTTTTCCACCCCCCTCACCCCCAAGGTACACCATACCCAAGAAGGGTTGCTGAAGTTTATAAGTGTGGGGGGTGGAGGGGTAGAGTTCAGAGGAGGTATTAAATTCATAAACAGTAACAAATGGCAACCTTAGCTGGTCAAACACAATCTGATGAAATGCAAATGAGACACCAAGTAGATTGTGATGTGGCCAGATATACTGTATATCTGTCAAGCTCTCGCATGTTTATAAATGATCTCTGTGCCCCTAGGAAAGTTTTCAGCAAGAGTATACAATGTACATGTACTTGCATTCCCTGGGATATAGCACCCACATCAAAGTGGGAATTTTCAGTTGGGGTAGGGTAGCAAGGGGGACTAGTGGTCAGTCTGAGAAGGCCATATGTAAGGTCACTATAACTAGGTACAACAGGTGGTAGTATCCAGTGTTAATCCTGGGGGTTTATTCCCTGCAGACTCTGCAAACACCACATGCACAGACACCAAAGGAGCTCTTACATAATTCCAGCTGCTGAAGACACTGGTTAGCTGTAGACAATCCCGACTCTCTTCAAAAACCGTATATTCAACATACATACAGCTGTGCACAACATGCATCAGTTTTTGATGCAGTATATATTTGTCTCATATTTTAAAGGTATACATGTGCATGTATATAAATATATAAATGCATAAATGTAGTAGGAATAAACATAAATATTTAGCATTTTTATTTACAGATCTCTGGTGAAGGAATCTAGTTTAATTTTAATCTAGTTTAATTTGAGTCACATGAAAAGCACATAGGAATTTTTATCTAAAACCACATCATATTGTACTCCATCTACTGGTATGCTCTTGCTCTGGTATGGTTCATTCATTATTCCTTGATGGTGTAGGCCCAGTTGTACCAGGCTGACTGACCCTGACACCCCAGGCCTTGCCACCCCATAAATCCCCCCCTTGACTGGGCACCATGGATACCACCACAACATCAGCACCCATCGGTAGCAAATCCAGACAAGTGTCTGCCAAAGATGATAAACTCCACTCTCCCCCAAATCTTAATTTGGCCTTCCCCATCTCAGCTTTGTCCAATTACACCTCCTTCCAACCCCTCCCCTCTCCCCCATACCCCTCCTCCTGGGATACAAGTCATACAGAAAATTCCTGTCAATATTGCTTCCACACCTTGAGTCATTTTCCCTAATAATTCGTTGGCCTTTTCAACAGGTCATCCTGATTTCCAGCCGCTCATCATCCAGGCTTTGAACTTGAAATTGGCGCCGGAAACAGATCAAGAAAAATATTCATCACAGCTCATACGGACCTCCACGCCATGCGTGGAGCCTCCTTCTGGTGGCCGCACCACGCCACGGAGCTGCCGATATTTGTCAGGGAATCAAAACTTTCCGGGGATTTCCAGATTTGGTGTGGACGGAACTGTGAAAGGAAAGCTCTATACCAGAGTTGAACAACTGCCTAGTAATGTCCCACCCACTATATAGATAAGCATAAGAAAATTCTAAGCATGCCAAAGTTGCTTTTAAATTAAGAAAAGAAATTTTATAGCTAATGCACACAGTTATATCACCAGGAGCACTGAGCAGGCCTCTGCGCTCCATATTTCTGGATACACAAAAACCATGTTTTAGCATGCTCTAGTACCACTTGACCAGAGGGTGGCAACAGATACAAGAGTCTCTCTATTTGTGGCAGTTTTCTTTAAGAATCGGGCCCACCCTGCCCTACAGGGCTGCACTCTCGGTATCAGGACCATGCAGCACAACTCATTTCAATCCTACAATTCAGTTAGTTCCCCCATTGAAGCTGGAAACAAATAAGCGTCTAATAACACCTCCCTCCAGGTGGCATCGGGAGGCCTCCGGTCTCTAGCACTATCCATCATCTCGAGCATATTTATGCTTTTATCTGTCTTCGCCCAGTCTGGGGAAACTTATACAATTTACTGCCAGATCTTGGCCTCACACGCAGGTTTCTGACTGCCTAAAAACACACAAAGCCATCACATGGTCATGCGAAGGCTCCAACCCGACCATCTTTCTCGGTAAATATTTTTCTACAAAATTCTAACATACTCATCTTCACCCAAGTTTTGCAACAGAGAGAGAGAGAGACACACCAAGTAACCAAACCACAGTGATCTTTTTGTGCCTAGAAAGGATTTGGACCTGGAAATACCCATACATGTAAATTGCATTTTTTTTTTTTTTTGAAGTAAATTGGTCCCATTTCCCTTGCTCAGCTTAACTAACTGTTGGAAACAGTATGCTGCTAAATCCACAGCACCGTCTGTTTTTTTATGTACCGTTTGTACTGTTTTTTATGTAAATATGCCCATGCATGCATACAATATACTCAAGATAAAAGTGATTTTATAATGGCTACCTATGGAATGATATTTATATGCTTTAGAACCAGAGCATAGCAGGTTACTTGAAAATTTGCCTTTAGTGGATAAAGCCTTGTGGGGACCCTAAGTTTGACAAAGGTAACATCAGAAAACAAATCCTCAACACCCTTCTATGCTACTTAACATCAATAATCAGCCTCCAATTAAAGGCATTTGTAGCTGTGGGACATATTCCTGTGGCTCTGCTCCCAATTACCACTGCAGTGGACATTCCTCAGATGTCCATTAGGGCATAGATCCAGAACTTTGATCCTGCTGGATACTGAAGGTTCCTTCCCAAACAGCTGGGAGCCATTGTTTATAATCCCTATCCAATCTGATTGAGCTATGAGGCAATGGTTTCATAATCACATAAACAGCCGGGCAGCCAGGCTACACTCTCAGGATTGCATAAATTTTAATCATCTCCAGAACTGGTACCAATCTCCCTGTATCCAGATTTTAATTGTCCTTGTGAAGTCAGGTCACATATTACCTGCTCCAGGAGATCTGATCTGATATAAGCCACCTTGTAGGACAGCTGTCCATGGCATTCCTGCTTTCCGGATATAAGTGCCCTCAGAAGTACCCCCTCTCAGGATCATTTTCTTCTGGATTCAAACTTTCAGACAGTGGGAATCAAATTTCTATGCCAAAGGTCATAGGTCATTCCCTTATCATATCCTTTGGCTCCAGAAACCAGGCAGCCACACAACAGCAACCAGATATAACCACAGAGGCCTGAAAAGTCATATGCAACAAGTGTCTCCCCATCTATAGTGGTATCGCATTGCCAAACATCCACCTGGACTTCTAACAGAAATTTAAGAACTTTGCAGAATAAAATGTCTATTTCAATGCCCCCAATAAATTCTTTCCTTAAAAAAGATATATATACAAAAAGATGGTCCTAACACACCACTTCTGGATTTGTAAATTTTCCACATAATTATTTTACATGATCCAGATGGCAAGAAAAGGGGGAGAAATTTTTTCCAGATCTTTCCGAATTCACTGAATGATGGAGAGGCTGGGGGGAGAGGAAATGACTGGTCCTTGTCTGTGTGGCCATACATTATTGTCTGGATCATTGTGAAGCTCCATAGAATCCTTTACAGTTGCTTGACCACCCCAACAGATTCCAGGTCCAGTGGCACTGTGGGTAGCACTTGAAGACAGATATAGAGATGAGAGTGGCCATGAATCCGGATAGGCAAGCGTGAATTATGAGCAGTGGCTAGGTATTGTGTGGAGAAGTAGCCAGATGCCAGTTAATATATGAAGGTGGAGAAAGCAAGGTGGGGGATGGATCTGCCCAGTCTCTGGAGATAATGGACAGGGTTCTGGCCAGATCCAGATGATTTACATTGGCTGGCTGGGTCAGCCACCTTTGAAAGCCCCAACCCTGTGGTCTTCAATCAGCAGGCCATGAAACTCTAATCCAAAATAAAGCCTACCAGCCTGCTGAAGGAGGGATCATATGTTGTCTATTCATAATGTCCTGACATGCCGCATGCAGAGGCCAGACCTTAGCCACATTGGAATTGATCCCAGATTTGGCCTGCCTTTGGATTAACCCCCCAATTATAACCAGTGGCTATATATGCCGGGATCTGCCAAACTAGTGCCAAAAGTTTGTTTCTGAAAACTTTAGGTGCTTTAATTTTCTTAAAAAATCATTACCTCCATGCACCTTTTTTTTGCTTTGGGTGGAGTTGATATATTGACTGCTGTGTTTAGATAAGAAGTTAGTCATGGCCATCAAAGCAGCTTTTCCATTGTTGTGGCTGAAAGAAAATTGGCTCTAGTCTCAAACAGGTATGCATTTCTTATTTTGCAAAAACTTTGGCAAAGTTCTGGCCTAACTCACAACTGACAGCTTCTTCAACCTGAGCCCTGAGTCTATGGTATCTGTGTAACAGGCTTTGGGTAAGATACAGCAACTTTTACTTCCAATAACTTTAAGGTAGCTCTAACCTGGAGAGCACCAAACTTCCGTCTGGGAATAGCAAAAGAGAGATAGCTCCTATCACCATTGTCATAATATTTCCCAGTATTGTATATGTGAATCAGGGGCACCAGGGTGGGCGGGAGACAAATCATTAGCACAACCTGGAAATCTTCAGACCTTTAAAAATTACCCAGTTATTTATACCTGGGTAATATACAAAATAAATGGCAAAACACTTTAGCTTGGCAGGGGTGTCACTCAGCCAGCCACCCACTCCTGCCACCCCTCCTCGGCCACCCTAAAGCCGGCTCCAGCCATGCGGTGGGTACTATCTGCTTAGCGCCAAGGTTTATGGTGCCAAGCCAGGCAAATTATGTGAAGTAAACTGGCATGTATTTATTTTGCTTTATTTGTTTGAAGAAGAACAGCTCTCAAAGAGTGCCAGGAATTCTGCTCATCCAGGAATTTACAAACAAGAGTTGTGGCAGGCACCGCCACTAATCGCTCCAGGGTGATAGAATGAAGGCACCTCTCTCCCCCTCCCCTTCTGCCCCCCCCCCCTCCCAAAAAATGAAGCCTGGTGGTTCCTGGAATGGTTTCCATAGTATCAAGCGGCCTGGTCATAGAGCATGTGTTAACTACCAGTGGCCTGGTTACAGCAGGTCACTTCCAGTGCAGGTCACTGGGAAAGCTATCCAGGAAACACCTGGAAGAGTAGATGCTGTAACAAGGTATTGCCTGTCTCTGTGGCAATAATTAATGTCAAGTATCAACAATTTACAAACCAAAAGTCACCCCCCTGTGATCGCATCATTATCATAGCAAATTTTAGAATTCATCAAGCAAACTTTTCATGTTTACTGCAGTACATTATGGAGCAAATTTATGGCACATAATTTATACTTTGTTGCCTGCTTTCAAATGTAAATTTTGGGTTGAAGTCCAGCATTGACAATTCACTGCCAAATGGAAAACCTTGCACTTTTTTTTTTCACCAGAGCATTTTTCCAAATTCTTCAATGCAAGTAAAAGTATAATCTTTATGGTTCTAAGGTTTATCCTATCTGCAGTTACTCTTATTTCTACCAGGCCACAGAGGGGTCTATGTTTAGAAATAGCTTTCTGTGGTCCAGGGATTTAGAGTCAACCCAACCAACCTGGTGACATTTTCACAATACATAAAGTGGTATGGAACATGTCTTAGTAACAATTTGGATTATCTATATAATAGTTTCAATGCACACTACTAGCATAAATATTTAAGTTTTGTTGGAGGGGGTTTTAGACTTTTTATATTTGTCCTGTGGATTTCTGTCACAGAAGGATTTCTTTCGATCTTATCTCTTTTGCACGGATATAGTATCCATGTACTAACAGTAACTTATTACTATACAAACCACGATTACTTATCAGACTTGTACATTTATTTATACATCTGGGTAATGTTTCAACCACTAAGCCCTCAAATAGTACATTGACACATGACATTGCCATTTGACTTACAAAATGTATTTGAGAAGTTTGTAAAATCTCCAAGGATTTGGTAATAAATATTAAACAGGGCTACCGGTATCTTATTGAATTCAGCAACCCTCATTAACTTCCTCTTTACATGCTTTATATATTTGTTTTTGCAAATCTCAGTTTACTACTGAATGCTCCACCCATGTGTGTTCTACCTTTGTAGGCCACTTCAAGCAAATGGGATTTTACACTTGAACACTATTGCCTACCAACTCTCCTTAAATATGTTAATTTTAATCCAGGATTATTTTTTTTTACACTGAAAAAGGACCGAGAAGATTCCAATTTTCTGTGACTGATTGAGATTCCAAATGACAAATATATAACATTCATCCTAACGGTAATATAAACTACTCATGTAAAGTTCTGAGAATTAAAAGCAGATTTCGTTACTCAGCAAACTCCAGAGAAATCTCCCCCAAACAGTTGGCATTGCCACTTTAAAAGAACTCTTAGGTTGAGTTCAACCATTAGCTTTTAAATTACACAACTGGTCTTAGCTGAAGCCCCCAAGAACAGATATTAGATGACAGTCCAAACTTGACAAAGATTGTCATCAACTTTAGGAGATCCTTGGTCATTCCCTAGGGACCCGCTAGAAAGGTCTAAGGTCTCAACGAACCTACTGTACAATACAGCCATATAAGATCTGTCAGTTAAATAAAGTTCTTTTAGCATTTACTCAGCTAATGAAAATCATACAATATCAAAGCTGCTGAAAATCTTATGCAACATTTATTTAACTACCCCATGTATGCAGTGGGGTAACCTTTTAGACACAAAAGATGCCCAAGACCAAGGAAAGCTCCTGCGCAAAGAGAAGTTTGGTTTATGTTTGAAGAAGTTATTAGCAGGTCATGCATGCAGACTTTCCATTATCAACTGTGATCAAACATTCCATAGCAGAGGAAACGGCCTGGGATGTATAAAATGTACAAGAAATTATATAAGGCAAAGCCATGGAGGGATAACAATGCATACCACTGTATACATGTGCTGTATACATTACTGAAAGGATAAAGTAAGACAACTTTTCCCTCAAGCACATATCACATTTGTTGGGGACTTTAATTATTGGCTTACTTTATAGTATCAGCTGTATCAGGCACTTAAATGAGCGCACACTTCTAAATGGTTGTACAATCAAATTACAGCCATATGTGAACATTTTTCATCAAATTTAATCATGCAGATGCTGGCCTGCAGGTACTCAAGGCCTAACAAACTGTCCATGAAGCACAGGTGAGGAGAACTTGACCATCGAGCATAAATGGACAAGTTCCTCCATACTGATTCAAGTGATCTTACACCCTTTCTCATTCCCATAAACTTCCTTACTTGTGTACTACACCCACTGTGAGAGACTGTGCACCTTTACCTCAGGGTTTTTTTTTTCTCATTCCAATGAGGCCCTCACTATCTTCTCTATTTTAACAGATCATTTGTTCAGGCAGAATGTCAAGTCTTGTAAGAGTTTAGCAGACCACAAGCGCATCACTCAGTCATTTTTAAGCCATCCATCAAGTTTATGACTTTCTGCTTCATAACTCTTAATGTCCACCTTCAAAAACAGTCTTTGTGGAGGCCCCTGCTACCCCTCAGAAAATTATTCTCCTTTTTTTCTGCCCCCACCCCCTTTCCTTTACCCTTTCCTGTGTACGCCGCCGTCTTGCCCTAGGCGAAATATGGGCACTGGCCCACACAGGCTAATGGGTCGAATCGAACCTGTAGCCAACAGAAGGTGGACACACACACATTGAAACACTGGGAACATTAATTGAGGTTTGCGGGTGCATGACCTGGGATGAAGTGTTTGCATGCGTGTTTCCAGCACCCCAGTGGAATATGATTTCAATCTACCTGCGCGTGATGTTTGTGGCAATTTGTGGTGACCTGTGAAAATGTGTGTAGTCTGGTTAGTTGGGATGGAAATGAAATATTCTCAGATCAAAATGGAGCCATAAAATGTTCTGGGATTAATTGACCAGATCATATATACTTCATTAAAATTCCGTGTTTGAAGTGACATGAGACAATACAGAGATCCAGAATGTTTTGTAAATATAACCAGACTTTTGTTGCTCAAAGCTACATAATAAACAAATTAATCCCAAATCCCAAATCATAAACTCCAGCATTACATTGCATTTACTGTTACACAAGTTTAAATGGGTACTATACATGTATGTTTCCTATTTTTAAACAGTTTCAAAAAGAAATTCTATCCCTAAAGATTATACAAGTGTATATACTTTATCTGGTTAACAGTCTAAGGCACTGGGTTTGGGGGAAGGGATGGTGTCTAGGGGGGCCTATGCATAATGCAATTAAAATTAACTTCCATCCCCAAACTCCACCCTTTTGCCTCATCTTTGTTTCCCTCAATCTTTTCTTATTTATTTTTTTGTCTTTCAGACTTCCAACCACCAACTGAATGTATCAAAATCAAGTCTTGCATGATGGAGAGTGGTGGGGAAAAAAGTGAAAGAAAAGAGCTTAAAAATAAAGCTATGGAAAGTGTAGACAAGTCACTCTTAACTACACTTGAGCCCGGGACTACGGTCATATTCATCATATCTGATACCCAGTGTTTATTGGCCTGGAGGCTTACACACTCCAGATGGAGAGGCCAGGGCGGCAGGTCTCTTTTCTCTGCCACCCACCAGGAGAAATATTTAGACATCCAGCACAAAATTCTTAAAACAGGACATGGAGGCCAAACAATGAGAAGATACCCTGCCTGCCCAGTTCCTAGTGCTTGGCTGCAAGTCTACTGCAGTAGCCTGACTTTTGTTTTTTAATCAGGCTTTTTCCTGGTTCCCAAATGTAGAAAGAATGTTTTGAATCTCAAGTATACATTTCATTTGTCCGATGCTTATTTAGATGCAGAAATATCTGATCAAAGAGCAGATGAGAACTTATTGCGTATTTGGTTGGGAAAGTACGGTATTGTCCTGGTCACTTTGGTTTGTAAAACCGATCAGTCTTTCCTGGAAGCCAAATTCGAAACCATATTACCATACAGTCGAAGGGTTTAATGACTCAAGCGATTTCTCTGTGATGATGAAATGTTTTCATCCTCTTTCAAGCTACATAACAAGTTTCTGCTTTGATCTTTTGGTGAAAAAAATCTCCAATGACCAAATAGATTTAGCATGATTGTCCAGGGAAATGATTTTTGCAAAATCTCGACTGGACAAAGCCAAACGAGCAAATCTTTTCACGGATTTCCTTTTCTGGTGTTCATTATGATAGATTGAATTTGGCCTGTCTGTTATGGTGCAAAGTAACATAATCCAGAATTTATAACGTTCTGTCATAAGTGACAGATACAAGCGGCCAATGTCATTTTGTACCATAACAGACAGGCCAAATTCA
>JAAUYG010086912.1_pt1 | contig 12173 bp, 12 predicted proteins | sample 7278091 | NCBI WGS metagenome assembly JAAUYG01 (sample SAMN14350201, study PRJNA611818) | marine sediment metagenome | isolation source: surface marine sediment (0.6m) | place: French Polynesia: Moorea | collected 2018-08
TGGCTGGGCACATACACTGGCACCAGAGCAGTATGGTATGTAGTGGCTGGGCACATACACTGGCACCAGAGCAGTGTGGTATGTAGTGGCTGGGCACATACACTGGCACCAGAGCAGTGTGGTATATAGTGACTGGGCACATACACTGGCACCAGAGCAGTGTGGTATGTAGTGACTGGGCACATACACTGGCACCAGAGCAGTGTGGTATGTACCGGTAGTGGCTGGGCACATACACTGGCACCAGAGCAGGGTGGCAGTGTAGTAAACAATGCAAATTTCAAGGATATGCCATTTCTTTACATGTATCTGTGTATCGTGAAACAACTAAGCTTTACTGTGATAAGAACCTGTCTCTTATACATATCGGCACAACCAAACTTGTACTTCTGTCCTGATGTCAATCACTATGACTACAAACTATTATCACTGCGTACTACCGGTACCAATTGTGGTTAATAGTGTCCTATGCCAGTTTATCCATGTGTCTGTGGTATCATGTGTCTGTATTACCATGTGTCGGTGGTATCATGTGGGCTGTTCTTACTTTCAGAGCCAGCAAATACAAAGCCATGTATTCTGCGATGCTCTCTATGTGAGGGTCGGCCAAGGAGTGATTCACACCCTCAATGTGGCCACACAGGCCTGGAGTCAGGTAACAGGGGGTGGGAACACGTGTGCATGTGTATCATGTGGTAGTACCAGTGCAAATATTAAAGAATCATGTCATCCCTGTCACCTACTGGTGTCCATTATCAGTACTGGGTACATGTGCACTTAGTATTCTAATTTGTCTGTGCAGCACTGCATATTACAATGTATTATGAAGTACATGTAAATGAAAGGGGAGTCGTTTTAAGTGTAAAGGGTTGTAATAAAAAAAGACATAATAAAAAATAAAGTTATAAAATTGAAATTACCTGCCATGGGTTTAGGCTGTCTTTATGCAGGTGTGACATCTTGCTATATAGAGCCAAGCAGTTTCAGGGCTTTGAGATGATAGTGATCCAGACTGAATTTGAACTCGGGACCCTTGATAAAAGAAGCGTATATTCTACCTGACTTGTTGCTATTTCAGCTTGGGCAAGATGCTGGTGAGAAGATTGTCCCCAATTACTACCTCCTGTGTAATGATGTCCAGGAACCGATCAGAGTGGGACAGGTCTGTATTGCAGTAATCCCCCTCTAATAAAGCCACCCTATTTGCCAAGAAATTGTGGCCACATTAGAGAGGTGGCCTTGAGCAAGAGGGAGAAATAAATGCATTCATAGCAGCAGCGCCAAAAATTGGCCGCCACATTAGAAAGGGCGGCCACTGTTGAGAGTGGGCACTAATAGAGGGACCACTGTACCGTAAGACGTATTAGTTGCCGGTACACAACCACTGAGCACACATAGACTAATCTGTCAGAAATGTGTCTTAGCCAGTATAAAACACTTACTTACAACCTTGATGGGTGGCATTCTGATGTTTCAAGTGAATCTGAGGACTTTTCTGCATGTATACATGTACATGATCTCTCACAGAGTTGCAAAATTGGAAATATCTAAGGCAATGTGTTTTGTACTAGGCTGGCACCAATGAAGGAATCACAATACACAGTCGAGATGTCCACTGCTACAGCTGGAGGTCCCATAAATCTAAACAGGTAAGGGTCCAGTCCACATTGCTCAGCAGGAGCATAGCTGGAGGATATACATGTTACCGTACCAGGTAGTGCTAAAATAATCTTAACAAATGAATGTGGTTTTAAACTGTATAGAGTAAAGCCTGTCTTGAGAGCAGGTTCTACTGTAATGGCCTCATCCTGCAGTGGTTTGATTATTGATGACATGTATGCATTTAACTGGAAGGATACCATGGCTTTCTTTACTGTTAAAGATATTATTACACAACGCTTTCTAAAGATATTTAATATTTAAAATGGTAAATTCATATCCATGTACAAGTGTGTTGGCCAAGTGGTTAAGGCACCTCAATCTAAACTATGAGATCCTGGGTTCGAGCCTTAGTGTATGTTTAGTTTTCAGTACATAGGTGGGGAATAATTATTTACCCACAATGTGCTCGGTTGGTTGACTCAACTGAGTAGTATTGAGTACCTCCGAGTCAGTGATAGAGAATGATTGTGTACCATGTTAACCCTTGCCACCTTGTAATGTGTAGTTTGTATGCAAGTGTATGCTCCCCAGGGAGTTGTGAAGGTGATGGATTGAACACAGCTGCCTGGCGAAATAATCTGCAATGAATATAAAATAAACTGAGATGAATATAAAACACTATATAAGCCGTGCCTATTATCATGTATATTTTGTTCCTAGCTGTTGTGTATATCCGTGGAGAACCTTAACTCCCAGTGGTGTGAGCCTATTGACCTGGATGTGACCGGAACCCTGACAAGGAAGATCCAGAAGGGAGACCAAACTGCCACTCTCATTATACGGATACGGGAGCTAACCAACTCACAGAAACAGGTAAGTCAGACTAAGAGTGGAAAGTTCACATCAATAGGTACAATATGATTGTAAGTTGTGTTTTCTATTATGGTATGTACATGTAATAATAATATTTGTTTTGGTGCACGAAGGTCACGATATAAGTGTTTCAACTTAACTAAAGAATTACATACACTTGGCTTATACAAGTGAAGGCTTATACAAGTCTTAACTTATATAAGCCAAGACTTATACAAGACTTGTATAAGTCTTGGCTAGAAAATACTAGATTGTTAGTTGGATGTTTGTAGTCCAATCTAGCCAGCAACATAACAAGGTAACAGACAGCCAGTGAGTGAAAGCTATCTAGCAGGATGTCTTACATCAGATAAACATACTGATATATATCAGATTAGCAATTAAATTTTCTTAGGGCAATAATGTGACCTTAGCTTCATCTGTTTGTATTTTAAAAAACTGCACTGTGCTTTAATATGAAAGTTCATACATTTTACCGTATGAAAGTTTGCTCATTTAGAGCATTGTGCAATCATGTTTGAATACGATCCCTTCTGTTCACCAACTAGGTTGTGATCAGCGGTCAGGTGGTGATATCCAGTCGCCTCAGTCAACATCTGGAAGTACGTCTCCTAGCAACCCAGGTAACTAAGGAAGTGACCTCGGTGCTGCAGCCTTGCCAGACGCTGCCGTCCTGGTTGATAGAGCACGACGAGGTCCGCGCCATCAGGGTGAGACTGATGGGGGTCAAGATGCCTTGGTCACAGGAGATTGGGATCACCGGGGAGAAGGCGAAGGAAAGCCGACTGATAAAGGTCAGCTCTCTGTCTGTCAGGCCTGATATATAATATAGTGTTACCACCAGTAGGTATGTGTACAGTAGAACCTGTCTTGAATGACCACCCCACGGGGTATAAAAATGTAGTCTCACAAGACATGTGGTCTTTGGTGACAGGTTGAATTACATTGATATGTAACATCTTCTGCCAGGTATATATCTGGCCTTTCAAGACATGTGGTCTCTCATGGCAGTGGCCTCTCAAGATAGGTTTCACTGTATAGCGAAGTAGTGCAGAATCCCTAAATAGACGTGAATATGCTGAGGTCAGAGTACATGTCTACTGATTTCGATGAAGCTTGCAAGACACTACCTACAACTCAGTGCTAGAAAAGTACATACGGTACATGAGCTACATGGACCTTGTTCTTCCATGGCATGGATATTTCGTCATTTGAAGTAAAGCTGACTTGAATATTGCCCAGGTTCTACTGTTACCTAACATTTGATATGAATTTTCCCTTAACCTTGTGTGGTGTGTCAGGTTTGTTTGCCAGAAGGTATGTGCATATCTATTAGGGAATCCTCTTCTGTTCAAGGCAACATGATGTCATAGACTCACTGCAGCACAATATCCTCTTCCACGTAGTGTTTCCAAAGGTTGTCCTTAGCTTGCCTCCAGCATTACTTGAACATGCATTATTTGTACATGTACATATAACGGTACCGAGTGGTTGGTTTGATTTGTTTGTGGTCTTTGTACATGCAGTGTCAGTATACCAAATTGATGCTGAATATTTCAGCTGTGTTTCTCTACTGTACTGATAACTTATTCAACAGAATACTAACCATCAGGTTTGTTTGTTTCTTCTTTATCGACAGGTTCCTCTGCTTGACAAGAGCCACTTCATCCATATCTGGTGTCATGTATTCTGTCAGCCACACCGACGTGCCAGCCAAAACTTGGTAGGTACTATGTACAACAAATAGTTACAAAGTAGTTCATGTAGTAGGACTGCGTAGAACAGTTATGCCATGTTTATAACCTGCTCTCACTTTCCCTTCAAGTATGAATGTTTATGAACTATCAAACTAACAGAAATGATTGAATTTTAAGACTCGTCACTTTCTTTCTTGATTGTGGGGAAGGGTCGGAAATGGCAGAATCTTAACAGTCTAATGATTTATTTGCATCACTTGAAAACTCTTTCATTCCTGCATGTCTGATTTAAGATATATTTATCTGTCACTAGTTATTAGATATTCCAGTAAAATTATTTAGATATAGATTTAATGATGCATGGATTTAATGAGAAGTAGAACAGACGTAGTGGTACATATTTCGTATGATTGCTAATTACAATGTTTTGTTCCTATTCTGTGTGGGGGATGATTTTATTTCAGTTTAATCAATGTTAATTATAAAGGAATGTGTATGTGTACGTAGCTGTGTACCCATTAGAACTGATTACTTATGTGCAACTGTTGTTTGGTTGTTTGCTATTAAACCTGATATCCCCCATAATAGCAAGAACGCCTCCCCATACAGAAGATGGTGAGTGGTGTTTGGTCTCTTATTGTAGACTTCCTGCTTTGACCACTCGGTCATACATTTGGTTTTCCTTTGTTGGAACATTCTGTTAACAACACTGTATTTATGTGTTCATGTCTATGTGGTTGTAGTACTGACCGAGGTAGACTTGTCTAATATCTATAGGAATCACCTGGGAATTGTGTAAGAGGAGGATGGCTCTTACATACAAGGTGCCTATTGTACAAAGACTCTCACCTTTAGGTGTAAACACTGGCAACAACCTGCGGAATGTACAGACAGTGCAATAAGTGGTGGCAGGGTTATTGGGTAGTGTGGATTGCTGGTGTAGTTATATGCTTCTATCCAAAGGGTCAGAACCATATAATCATAAATACTTCAGGGGTGGAGTTGGGACATATGGTGTATAGGAAGTTTCAGGGCATCTGACATTTTAGCCTTTGAGAAACCATGGCAGAAGCTGTTTTGCTTGCAGGCTTCGTTTTCTGTATACAGTACATGTGGGGTCCTGATGTAGCTACTGTTGTAATCTGTTAATAGTTTGAATTTTAGATCAAGCTGTTTTAGTTTGGTATGGGGGTGTAACCAGCCTGTGCTTGAGGAGAAATAGAACAGTCATCCCTATGACTGTTATGAGCTTACGAAATGTATCATATTGTAATAACCAGCTCGTGTGTGTATCCTGAAGGTATCTGGCTTTGGCTTTGCAGCAATATGCTTTTCTCACATGTTTAAAAATTTTCAGTAGGTGTCCCTTCATGTGCTTAGGTGTAGATAAAACTGATGTTTTGATGAGGGTAGAGAATATTCTCTGCAGTCTGACGTTACATGTAGGACAATGCTGTATATAGGAACACCACAGAGTTAACCCATGTAAGAGCAAAAGATATATCACAGCAAAACATATAGAGTATCAAAGTAGGCTATTTACAAACAAAAGTGATAAGCCTTTCACTAATCATGGTCGATTTTATGCAAATAATAATATGAAATAATTATTTTATCATATTGTGATGTTTGTCTGTACAGTAGAATCTGTCTTGAAAGATTGCCCCTTCGGACATAGATATGTGGTCTCTCAAGACAGGTGGTCTTTGGTGACAGGTTCAACTGTAAATGAAATGTAGAACCTTCTGAGATAAAAAAGGGATCTTTCAAGACAGGTGGTCTCTCACGGCAATGGTCTGTCAAGACAGGTATATCTGTATCTGCTATCAATCTCCCAGGTGATGTTGACCCCGTTGTTTATGGTGCGGACACACCTGCCGTCTCCCCTCATCATGAATATTGAGACTCAGAGGCTACAGAACTTCCAGCAGGTGGAGCTGCTGGGCAAAGGCGTGGAACAACAGCTACACATGATGGGGGGGGATATGACTCACCAGGTCACCTTCCAAATCAGGTAACGACTCATCACTGCTATCAGTTATACTGTAAATTCATTAATGTTTGCGGGGATCAATGTTTGCGTTTTTCAGACGAAACGATCTTTGCGGGGATTAATATTTGCGGTTAGCACAGGTCTTGTTAATTATCTAGGTACATGAATTTTTTTGTGGGTATTTGCTTTGCGTTTTGAATATGGTCGCAAATTTGCCGAATAATCCCTCGCAAACATTAAGTAATTTACAGTATATTACATACATGGAGCATTGATGAATTTACAGTATATTACATACATGGAGCATTAGTGAATTTACAGTATATTACATACATGGAGCATTAATGAATTTACAGTATATTACATACATGGAGCATTAATGAATTTACAGTATATTACATACATGGAGCATTAGTGAATTTACAGTATATTACAGACATGGAGCATTAATGAATTTACAGTATATTACATACATGGAGCCAGATAAAAAGTGGTTTGTGTTTGTCTCCCTGTGCTAAAGCTGGGGGCAGTTCTTAAATACACAGTGAATGGTTTTAATACAACAATGTCACAATGGAACCTTCTCTTACTGAATCAGGTGTGTATCAGGTGTGTAGCTTTATATCCTAGAATGCTACAGTGTACTCGTGTGTCCAGTGTATATACCAATGGTTGTGTAGATGCCTTGTGTGTTAGATAACAATTCTGTATGTTCTATGTTTGATTTATTCCTGACGATTGAGTTCTTTCCATACCTTCCCCCATCAGTTCCACTATGAAGCCGTCCAGTCCCGCCATTGCCCTGTCCTCAGGCCTTATTGAGCAGGTACAGAAGGAAGGTCTCGCCAAGCCGGACATTGAATCTCTGACGTACAGCTGGAGCTGTCAGACCCGGCCACGCTGGCCTTATATAGAGGAGAGTGAGCCGGTTGACGATCCCGACAAGTGAGTCACAACATTTAAATTAGTATACAGTGAAACCTATCTTGAGAGACCACTGGTATGAGAGACCACCTGTCTTGAAAGACCACACATTTTTGGCAGGACCTACATTTTAATATAACTGAACCTGTCACCAGAGACCACCTGTCTTGACAGACCACATTTTTGTGGCCAATGGGGTGGTCTTTCAAGACAGGTTCTACTGTAATGTGTTTGGCATGAAGCACATCATGTTTTATATAGAACAAGTCAGAGTAATGCATTTGAAATTTTTATAATAAAATCAGTCAGTCATTAGGATGGTACATTTGCATCTTTAGCAGATTCAAACATACCGGGTATTTCTTTTACACACACATGGAGTGCCATTTGTAATAAGTCGGGGAAAGACTTGAACAGTAGAAATGTGGTTAAATGACTGTCAGGGTAGGAATCGATCCCACATTACACTTTAAATTTATCATTTCATATCAGAGATATTTCAGACAAACCTGAAACAAAAGTTCTGTGTTCACTTAGCTCCTGACAATGTTGAACCTGCCTGTCTGTGTATTCCAGTCCATTCCCTCTGCCTCCACCGGAACCACAACCTGCCGGAGGTCCGCCAGTTCAGGATATAATCGTACCTCAGCAGCACATCCCTGGTCGCTCAGGCATGACCACCCCACGGAGCAGTTTACACAGCTATCCCCTGAACCAGCCCAACATTGACCTGCAGATTAACCTGCGGCAGCTGTGGGCCGGCTGTAACACCCTGCTCATTGATGTGCGACCACACTGGCTGCTAGACAACCAGTGTGGCGTGGATCTCTCATTGGTCGGTAGAGAGAAAGGAACGGCCAAGGGGGAGAAACACTGGAGGATGCCCAAGGAGCAGGTCTTCGCTCCTCCTACCATGGAGGTATATGTACTGATAGATGAAGAAATAGTTGTGTTTTTAAAAAAATAACTGCGTATAATTACATAATGTGTGATACAGTAGTCCCTTCGAATAGGGACAACCCTTCTGCTAAACAATTCTGTCCTTATGAGAGGTGTCCTTTGTTGAGAGGGAGCATCACATGCATTGACAGTACTTGCTGCCAAGAATTTGTGTCCTCTCTAGAGAGTGTCCTTTAAGACAGACCGCTGTATAAAAATAATGAGAATATTAATCCTAGCACCTGTTTCCTGCCATATTAGACAATGTTTGAAGTAACATTTATCATGTTTATAGCTTGCAGGATGACCATTGAATTACCCAAGATTAACATGTAATGAGTGCGTGTTGCCGTTATGTAGGGCTGGGGTTTTGGTAACAGACATGCAATTCAAATATTGGGCAATTATGCCTTATGTTATCATTAATGTATATTACTGGGAAACATATGATCGCTTTTTAACTTGACAATGATTATTCTGTTGGGATAGGGTGCGTTCAAACTGGGAGTGACGTGTGACAACAGAATCCACATGTCAGACGATATCACATTATCTGACGAGGACAACACCAGCCGATATCTGCCTAATGTCCCGGGGGTGCTGTACTTGAAAAGCCACATGGCTCTTACCATCCCCGTGTGGAGGGATGGGTGCATTGTAAAGGTTGGTGATGAAACAAACACTCACTCAACTTGATTACTATCTGGAAACTTAGAGCTAAAATCTGGGAGAGATTTACAGCACTGACACATAAACACTGACACACAAACACTGACACACAGACACTGACACACAAACACTGACACACAAACACTGACACACAGACACTGACACACAGACACTGACAGACAAACACGACACACAAACACTGACACACAGACACTGACACACAGACACAGACACACAAACACTGACACAAACACTGACAGACAAACACTGACATACAGACACTGACACACAAACACTGACACACAGACACTGACACACAGACACTGACACACAGACACTGACACACAAACACTGACACAAACACTGACACACAGACACGCAAACACTGACACAAACACTGACAGACAAACACTGACATACAGACACTGACACACAAACACTGACAAAGACTGATACAGACACTGACACACAGACACAGACACTGACACACAGACACTGACACACAAACACTGACACACAAACACTGACACACAAATAATGACACACAAAATGTACATGATACTACATATATCCAATGTTTCAGTTGTCTATAATTGACAGAGGCTTGTTGTCAAGCCTTTGGGTTCACTGTGCAAGTATTGATGTTGGGACTGTATTGTCCAATATCACTTACATGTACGTGATATACAGATTCTGTGTACCCATTCTAGAACGGCTTTTGTTGATACTTATAAAAGGTGTTGTCATTTCAGGAATAACAACTGGGATGTTCTGTAACTCTCTCTCTCTCCCTCCAGTTGTGCTGCCTGGTGTTGGAATCCTCAGTCCATCAAGGGATTCGAGTTCTCGCTGTGACAGAGCGATACCATCTCACCAACCACACTGCTCTACAACTGGATCTTAGCTGCCTCAGCCTACAGCTCTCACTGAACAAGGTAACAGAAGTAAATTACCGCTACTGTCCTCTCTTTATCTGTCCCATACCCGATTTGTTCCCTTGCATATGATAAGGGAGATTTTACTTTCCATGCCCTAAGAATCTTTTAAAATTAAAGTATTCAGTTATCCCATTGCAGAATAAATAATGCTAAAAGAAAGTTTATGTTCTGATTTTCAGGTGGATATATCCGCTGACACTGTCAGCCAGGTACAGATACAGGAGAAAAGACCTTCGCCGACCACTGGTTACCATGGCAACCAGCAGCCTCTACTCTACTGGCACATCCCCGCGGCCACTACCTCAGAGTCGGATGCTGACAGCTTCAACCCCGATAACTTTGTCTTGTATGTCAGGTTTAAGCTCTCTAAGAGATGCCAGTCTCAAGACTCGAAGCCCTTCCAGATAAGGCTTCCTGGCAAAATGGGTGTGTCTGAACCACAGGCTGAGGAGGAGGAGGGGAGGAGTCAAGATGACGCGCTATTGTGGACCTACCCAGTGCGGCTCAAAGTAACTGAGAACGGCAGTCGCCAGATGGTGAATGTTCCCTGTTGGACTGGGAGCTGCTTCTCCACCAAGCCTTGTATCCTGACGGCACACCAGAAAGGGGACTTGGTCTACCTGGTGCTGATGGACGATCCACAACCCCGGATACAGCTACATAACAACACCTGTGTGCCACTGCTGTTCGGACAGAGCCTGTATGGGGTGACGTTAGGTAGGAGTGACATCTCCAACTGATAATGTCGATAAAATTGACCAAACCTGATGTATTCACCTTTGTTTGTTGAGCTATGAAACAAAAGAAAAGCCACAAAGTCCACTACATGCATTGTGTATGCTCAGTGACTGGTGTTGTATATTGACAGAAAAGTGCACTAATTGAATAAAAAATGTAAACAATAACAATGTATCTGAAAGCTATGTGTCAGCAAGGCACACTAAAACTAACCAGTGTGGATATCATTGATTTATATCCAGAGGTCACTTTTTATAAAATAAATATTTGCTTAGTGGAGCATACAAGCCAGTGTGTTACCATTGATACTTGTACATGTACTGTCAGTGTCAAAAATAAATCGGAAAACTGTTAGTAAAGATTTTTTACACATTGTTGATGCCTTTTCTTGCAGCGGCTACTGTCCAGGAAGAGGCGGAGCTAACTGTACACCTACCCAGGGTTGAGCCAATGAGCACGCACTATTACTCCTTCCCATCTGTAAACGCCCTGTTTCCTGACATCACTACCTCAAAGCTGCCACTCAAGCTGCACCTAGCATCAGTAAACAGCAGCAAGACCCAGGATCCGGCAGATAAAGCCCGAGTCTGGAGCCAAGGTCTGGATCTCCAGTCCCAGTACGACACCTTTGCCAGTATTCCAGGTGGTAGTGATGTAAAAGTACACATAGAGAAAGTGGGACATACCAGTCATGTGTTTATTGATCCAGTCAGTCGGGCTGAGATCTCGGCCAAGGAAATCCGGAGCAGAATCCGGGGCAAGGACACCGTCATTTTGGAGGCAGGCCCCAGCAAGCTTGAGGATCCAGAAACTTCCGCTGCAGCTACCAAGGTCAAAGTGGCAGAAGATCGGATCCAGGAGGACAAGTCTCAGGATTTGAAGGAGTTCAGAAAGAATCTACAGCAGAAAGTGATCCAGGTGATGAGCATCGATGTTTCATTCGTGTGTTCGCAGGCTTGCTTCCTCCTGTTGGACGAAATAACGTGTCCATCTGTGGTGTCGGAAGTAGTGCGAGTGACAGTTGACAATTTGGTGCTCCTCTTGAGTCCTCTGGATACGAGCCAGGCGCTAACAACAAGGCAGCCCCACTTCTTCCAGACTCTTATACTAGCCCTTGGTAATGTCCAGATAGACAATCAGTGCTACGGTAGGAGAAACTATGACTTTCCAGTCATACTGGTGAAACAGGAGGATCCCTCCCAGCCCAAAATGATAGGAATTGATGAAGAATTCTTTAGTCTGGGTGTCGGGGCCAAATACCAGTACCTGATGGACCGGTGCTTCCTTTTGATGTCTAGCAACCTTTGCAACGACGTGTCATTGTCGTCCAATCGTAACACAGTTGTCGGGGTGAACATTGCGATGAAGCCATTGACGCTGTTCCTGGAGGACACGTTTGCCTTTGACACGGTCAAGATTGTAGACAAGATCATTCCGTTGAGTCTTTCCCGGAGGTCTTCTCCAAGGCAGAGCCTGAGAGCACCCCCAGCGTCTGTCCTGGCGACCGCTGCCCAGCTGACGCACCCAGTCTCTCTACAGTACTTCAACATAGAGCCCGTGTCCCTGCTACTCAGTGTACACGCCTCGCTGGCACTCTTCATTGCCTCCGATAACTCCCCGCTGACCTTTCAGCAGTTTGAGAAAGAGGGTCTGTTCACCAGCAGTAACCAGCTCATCCGATCTCTCACAGTACACTACGTGTCTGGGGCTCTCTTCAGGGCAGGTGGGGGTGTACACTGTAACATTGCCTACACATACATACGTACTCAGTTGTAAATATGCCAAATGTTGTAGCAGAAA